>Ga0163154_10000289_pt1 | contig 74058 bp, 63 predicted proteins | sample OliLakLV19MP9P1_FD_148649 | JGI IMG/M metagenome (GOLD analysis project Ga0163154, IMG submission 148649) | Freshwater microbial mat bacterial communities from Lake Vanda, McMurdo Dry Valleys, Antarctica - Oligotrophic Lake LV.19.MP9.P1 | ecosystem: Environmental > Aquatic > Freshwater > Lake >... | reverse complement strand
CGCGAACAACCCACACATTTATTATGAGTGGGTTAATTAATTCGCAAACGTGGCGTTTAAAGGTATTGGCATTACTATTTCCAGAAAATACCCCCAAAGGGATTTTGTCGCAGAACCCAGAGCTTTGAAAAAGAATCCCAAAGGGATTCCGTCACACAGCCCAGGGTTGCTCGTCCGCGAGAAACCCTGGGTAAAACCCGGCTGACACACAACCCCAAAGGGGTTGCGCCATAGGATTGCACCTGGAATTGACATCATCCAACACGCGGTCCGTGCGAGCTTTGATAAGTTACGTTCTGTTTGACGGACCACACTAGTGTGGGGCGTTTAACAAGCACTAGGCGGAATGGGGATCAAGTGTCGCAAAAGCAGCATTTGTAACTTGCAATGAACCAGATCATAAGGCCATTATTCCAAAGCAATTCATTGTTTTAAATAAGTTAAAATCATTCTTAACCATCTCCTGAGTAAGGGGATAAATGAATATTATTTTTAGAAATATAAAGAAAACGATTGTTTTTTATGTAAAAAACATTAAAAACTCCAAATTAGTCTTTAATGAATTCATCTAATTAAAAGTAATCCATGTCCTCCCGAAATTCGATATTAACAGTAGTGGGACTGCTTTATCTGGGCATTTTATCCCCAGATTTAAACGGCCAACAGACCACATGGCAAATGGATGCAGACGGCGTTTATCGGGAGTTTACGGTGGACGGACCAGGTAAAAAACCGAGACGTAAGTACCAGGAATCAAAACAGAAAACATCTTCTTCTACGACGATATCGAGAAGTTCCGGTCCTGAGCAAATGCTTTACATCATGGATGCGGATGGTGTTTACCGGCAGTACCCAGCCAGTGTGGCCGAAGCCAAAAGCCAGAAGGTGCAACAGGGATTTGCTCGAGAACTCGAAAAACAAAGGTTGGCGTACACCCGCAAAACATCCAAATACTTTCCAGAAGGAAATTTGCCTTCACCCCCTCCTGAAACTCAAACGGGGGCCACTGCTCAAAATGTCTCCCCTGAGGCCGATAAAGTTTTGGTGAAGGAATTAAAGGGACTTATTTTTGTAAAAGGAGTAGACCAAGTTAAGAAAACCGGGGTGGACGATTTTCGAGGCATAGATGTGGATGGCCTCACATTGCTGAAGGATAAAGGATTCGTTGATGTCACTAAAGCTTACATTGGAAAGCCAATTACCTCTAGGACATTGAACACGATGACCCGTGATGTTGTCGCCTACTATACCAAGAAAGAGTTACCCGTTGTGCATGTATTTGTGCCCGCACAGAAAATTACCTCTGGCATTGTGCAAGTTGTCGTTATTGAAGGTAGAATTGGAAAAATCGAAACCAAAGGCAACAAATATTTTAGTGATAGTATTCTGACCGATTATGTCAGATCGAAGCCGGGGCAGGTGATTAACTCCCGCACGATGCAAGAGGACGTGGACGCTTTAAACGCAAATCCTTTCCGTCGCGTGGACGTCGTTTATTCTCCCGGGGCGGCGGCTGGAACGACTGACATTGTTTTACAAACCAAGGACCGTTTTCCTGTTCGTCCCTTTGTCGGTTATGAAAATTCAGGGAATGACCTGACAGGTACAGATCGGTTTATCGCTGGTTTTAACTGGGGAAACGCCTTTTTTCTGGATCACCAATTAAATTACCAATTTACGTCAGACTTCGATTTCGATAAGTTACGCGCGCATTCGGCTTCATATACCGTGCCCTTACCTTGGCGGCATCGGTGGACGGCTTTCGGGAGTTACGCAGAAACAAAAGCGGACCTACCCGATCCCTTCCGGCTTCAAGGTGAGGCTTGGCAATTGGGGACACGGTATGCCATTACGTTGCCTTCCCTACGCACCTATCAGCATGAAATAAAAGGTGGTTTCGACTTCAAACGAAGCAATAACGACTTGGAATTTGCTGGGGTAAACGTTTTCGGGGCTCCGACTGACATTGCTCAGTTCGTCATCGATTATAATGGAACATTGAAAGATAGATTTGGGGTGACGACTTTTTCACCGAATCTTGTTGTGAGTCCAGGCGACTTAACAGATGACAACACTGATGCTGATTTCGGCCGTGCTCGTGCTGGCGCGGTAGCTGATTACGTTTATGGGCAGGTCAATCTGGAAAGGGTGACTAAGTTGCCCGGGGAGTTCTCGCTGCTCAATCGTTTTAAATATCAATTTGCATCGGATAACTTGCTGGGCAGCGAACAACTCGGAGTGGGCGGAGCTGATTCTGTGCGAGGATACCCCAGCCGAGCGCTCAATGGCGATGAAGGATATTTGCTTTCAGCAGAATTACGCACGCCATCGCTAAGTATTGGAGAGGCTTTAGGTCACTCAGAGTGGCAGGACGATCTCCAGTTTTTGGTTTTTGTTGATTACGGAGTTGCAGACGTGAAGAACCCTTTACCTGGGGAATCGGATCGGGACGCCTTAGGAATAGGGCCTGGGTTCAGGTATCGCCTGTCTACCTATGTCACGCTCCGGCTCGATTACGGGTTTCAACTTATTGAACACGATGGAATTGACCCTGATGGACGACTGCACTTGGGCGCAATCGTTAGTTTTTAACCCCCATAAATCGAGTAAAATATTGACTTTACATATATAGCACTTATACTCGGAACCCAGCCGCTGGGGGACATGAGAGCATGTATTTGAGATCATTTAACTGGCTGAAATTTCACGAAGGCAACTATGCGATATAACCTGATACTCTTGGTGCTTGCCGGTTTTTCAATTTCTACCCCTATTTGTTTAGCAAATCCTGATGGAGCCACTGTTGTGGGCGGGACTGCGACGTTTGAAGGGGGTGCGGGTACATTAAATATTAGCACGAGCGATCGGGCTATTATCAATTGGCAAGACTTTTCGATTAATGCAGGGGAATTAACAAAGTTTATTCAACCAGGTGCTGATTCGGCGGTATTAAATCGGGTTATTGGTGGCGATGTTTCATCTCTTCTAGGAACCTTATCAGCTAATGGTCAGGTTTATTTAATTAATCCAAATGGCGTTTTAATTGGTAATGGAGCCATCATCAATACGGCAGGTTTTGTGGCGTCAACTTTGGACGTGAACAACGACCAGTTCATGGCTGGGGGCGACCTTATTTTATCAGGAAATTCGACCGCTCAAGTCGTTAACTTTGGTCAGATCAACGCTTCGCAAGGTGATGTGGTCCTAATAGCGCGCCAGGTTGAAAACAACGGGACCCTCACGGCCCCAAATGGCACGGTAAGTCTTGCGGCTGGGAAAGAAATTCTTTTAACCCAGTCGGGGAGCCAAAGGGTATTTGTAAAAGTCGGTTCCGATGGTTCTGATGTTGAAGGATCAGGCGTCGCAAACAGTGGTTCCATTTCTGCCATTAAAGCTGAGCTTCAGGCTAAGGGCAGTATCTACGCGCTCGCCATTAACAATTCGGGGAACATTTCTGCCTCAGGTTCGCAGTTGGTGAATGGGGAAGTTTATCTCACAGGCGAAGGGGACGTTATTAATAGCGGTGCGATTTCAACGGGTTCAAAAGGGTTGGTCAATATTTCAGGTAAAAACGTTTCATTAACGGATTCATCGTCTCTCGTCTCAAAAGGAGGAACAGTCAAAGTTGCTTCTTTAGAGAAATCCAAAGTGTCAGGGTTAATCGATGTTTCTTCACCCATAGCTAAGGGTGGAACAGTTGAAGTGACGGGAGATAAGGTTGGCCTTTTTAAGACGACAATTAATGCTTCAGGTCAAACCGGGGGTGGAACCATTCTTGTAGGCGGGGATTTTCAGGGCAAAAACAGTGCAGTAAAGAATGCGAGTACCACTTTCGTCAGTCCCGAAGCTTTCCTCATTGCTGACGCTCTTTTTGATGGGGACGGCGGTAAAGTCATCGTGTGGGCAGACCACACAACACGCTATTACGGAAGTCTGTCGTCCAAAGGGGCGGGAACAGGTAAAGGCGGATTTGCAGAAATTTCAGGTAAGGAATTTTTGGCGTTCCAGGGATTGGTTGACCTGAGTTCCCAGTCTGGATTCAATGGGACTTTGTTACTCGATCCTAAAAACATTACGGTGTCTTCAAGCGGCACAGATACTCTGGCAACAAACGATCAATTTGCGGAAAATGCGGCTGGTGATGTTTCATTTAGTCCTTCTGCAATTGCTACCGCCCTGTCCACCGGAAATTTAGTTTTACAAGCGAATAATGACATAACCATATCCAGTAGTATTACGGCTACATCCGCAAATAATGCTTTAACGCTGCAGGCAGGTCGTTCGATTATTGTCAACCCAGGCGTTACTCTCACTCTTCGTGGTGATTTTACGGCTACAGCAAATGACCCTTCTGCAAACATGGCAAATCGCGATGCGGGTGTAGCTGAGTTAAATATGGGAAGCGGCTCGTCGATTAATACGACGGCCGGAAATGGAGCAGGCGTGGGGAATATAGCCTTGTTCATGGATAATGCATCGACTTCAGGCGATATAACTATTGCGGGACTCAACTCGGGGACAAAAGAGGTTTTTATTAGAAACACGGGTGCCACTGCGGGTTCGTCTATTAAACAAGCATCCTCAAGCCTAGGAATTATTGCCAATTCTGCCGAACTGGATGTGCAAAACATTAACGGGAATACCTCAGGATCCATCGGAACAAGCGGCTCTAGGCTTTTAGTGCGTTTGGGTAATCAAGGACTGGGTGCTCGTGCCCAGAGTGGTGGTTTATATTTAAGTTCTCCTAGCGCCAATTTAAACATTAATAATATTGACGGAGCTTCCCAAGGTCTAGCGGCAGGCCTAGTTGGTATTGCCATGCAAAACGGTGGTCTGGTAGATATTCGGGTAGGCACATCCCTCGGATTGTTAACCATAACAGACGCTATTACTGGCTCAATGGGGTCGTCCATCACTCTTGCTTCAGACGATATCAATATTCTTGCCGCTGTGACGACAACGGGAGACGTGACTTTACAAACTGCAAATGGGGTCGCTTTAGATCTTGGCTCTATTGCCGCAGGGAGTGGACGTTATTCTATTAGTCAGACGGAGTTGGACTTTGTAACAGCAAACAATCTACTTACCATCGGCGATAGTAGCACAACGAGGGTGCAGCTTCAGGATGACCTTGTTTTCAATAATGCAAAAGTCGATGTTTTAAAAATTGTCTCGGGTGGAAACTTTTCGCGACAGGTGGGAGACGAAACGCTAACAGTAGAGAGTTTGGCTATAGATGCTGCAACCCAAGTCACACTTGGGGATGCTATCTCCCCGCTAACTAAAGTAAGTAATCTTGCGGTCCGTTCGGCCAGTTCTGACGGCATTTCTGTTGGTAACGCTATGGCATCGGGCTTAACAATAGGTACGGTCGCTGGAATAGAGGGTATTAGCACGACAGGTTCTCTTTCTATTAGTGAAACGATGGGGAATTTAACGATTTCTGACACATCTCGAGTTTATGACTTGGACGCTAATAATAGTACTATTTCCCTTGATACTTCTGTTGCTGGCGGGACCGTAACACTAGCTCCTAACGCAAAAATACAAGGAAATGCGGGTATCACTATTTCATCCGATATCGTTAGTATAAGTGCTGGATCCATTGTTAAAGGAGACGATTCGATTCTCATAAAGGCCGATGCTTTGGCGCTATTGGGGGATTTAATGGCCCAAAATACTGGGTCAACTGGGACAGTAACTTTAAGAAATAAAACTCCAGGAGGCGTAATTCTCGCAATAGTATTAGATTCAAGTGGTGTTTATTCAACACCAATAATAGGCGCGTCAATTGCTCATGGGACCGGCACTGGATTTACCCTTGGAATCGGTGTATCACCATTTGGATCTTTTTTCTTAGTGAGCTCAATATCAATAGGTAGTGGGGGGGAAGGTTACACATCTCCTCCAATAGTTACTTTTTCAGATCCGGGAGTAGGGGGTTCAAGAGCTACTGCACATGTTAATCCTTTTGACATTAGTACTGGGAGACCCCTCCTTATCGGTGCCGATGATACGGTTGCTGCTATGGGAGTAACTCAGGCTGAAATGGATCATGTATTTGCCGACCGATTAATATTAGGTTATAATGGAAATGGAGCGACAAGTTTCGATTCAACCGTAACACCTGCCAATTTTAACGCCCTAGAAGTTATTTCTGGAGATACAATTACCGACGCAGATGGAGCCGTATTAACCGTGAGTAGTCTGCTTCTAACCGCATTTAAAGGTGTCACCATGGATAACCTTCATGATGTCGACACAATTGCGGGTTCATCTCTCAACAGTGGCGTGCCATTTACGTTTTCAGATGCTGATGGGTTTTCAGTAGGAACCGTTGGTTCGGTGTCGGGGATAACTACCTCGAACGGCGATATAAACCTCACGACAGCGGCAGGATCTATTTTGATTAATTCCGCCCTTAATGTTGGTTCTGCGAGTATAAGCCTGACCGGCCCTGATCTTGTTTTAAATCAGCCTCTAACAGCAAACGGCAATATTATACTTCAACCTTATGCCCCTACATCCACTATTGGAATCAACGATACCTCTTCCATATTCAATGTAACAAGTGATGAACTCACTTCTTTTGTTTCATCAACTGGAACGGTCATAATAGGTCGCGCTGACGGCACGGGCAGCATTTTCGTGGGATCTGCGGACTTGTCAGCCGAGAGTTACAACTTAACTTTGAGAGGTTTATCAAGTCCTGTCGAAATGAGAGGCGCTTTAACTCTTTCAAATGATAGAACATTTACTTTCGCCAATGGTGGAGCCATTACCTCCCCCGGAGGAGCAACGGATATCACCATTGGTGGAACGTTAGGAACGGTTCGCCTTACTTCTGCGACAAGTGTGGGAACAACTACGGACCCATTAACCCTTTCAGTGGCCCGTCTGGGAACTTCGACCACCACAGGTCAAATCAATCTTCAAGACAGTCGATCATTGGCAGTGGTTGGAGCCGTGAGTAGTGGTAATAATAACATCAATATCAGCGCGCAAGGAAATGACTTTTCTAATACCGCTGCAGGAACGGTGAATGCAGGAACTGCGCAGGTCAAAGTTACCTCAGATACGATTGCTTTGGGTGGCGTCATCACGGGTAACGGAGGAATTACGCTTCAACCATTTACCACGACGACAACGTTGGCTTTAAATGATGCGACAGGAACATTCAGTCTCACTGCTGCTGAACTTCAAATTCTGGCATCAACCGGAACCGTAACAATCGGTCGCACTGATGGTTCGGGAACCATGAGCTTAGGTTCTGTGGGGGCCATAAATTTATTTGCTGAAAATTATCATTTAACACTCGAAGGCGGAACAAGTGCGCTCACGTTTAATTTTGCGGCTGGAACATCTCTGACGCTAAACGATAATAAGACATTAAGTGTTTCAACGGGAGGAGCTATTACTTCCCCAGGAGCCTCCAGCTTAGATATGCAGGTGGGTGGTGCTTTAGGGACGATTTCTTTTGGGTCAGCTACGACTGTCGGAACACTTGCAAACAATGTTAACATTTTAGTAAATAATATTGGGGCGAGTGCTATTTCGGGCGACGCTTTTATTAATAACAACGGTCCTACTGCCTTTACCGGGGCTTCAAGTTTCGGTAGTTTGGCTCTCGTCGATAACGGCGCTGTGACACAAACTGCAGCACTAACGGTAACGGGTGCTACATCAATTACTGCTGGTGTAGGTAATAACATTACTCTTTCGAATGCTGGTAACAATTTTGGAGGTGCTGTTTCTATCGTTACAGGTAACAATGTGATTCTGGTTGACTCCAATGCCTTAGACTTGGGTGGTTCAACAGTGAGTGGAAACCTCACAATAACCGCCGGGGGAGCTATTACTGATTCTGGTAACCTGCTTGTTGCGGGAAACACATCTATCACAGGCTTTGCGGGATCAAGTGTATCGCTCAATTCCGCTGGTAACACATTTACCGGAACAGTCACAGTGAGTCCTGTTGGGTTATCAGATGTCACCTTAGTTGATACCACAGCGATTGATCTGACAGGGATGACCATTACAGGAAATCTGGCAGTGACGGCGGCAGGTGTTACTGACTCCGCGATGCTAACAGTCGGAGGAACGGCCACTTTCACAGCAGGAGTCAATGACGTTATACTGGATTTTGGGAATAACATAGCGGGGTTAGGTATTGTCTCGGCTAATAACGTGACCATTAACAATGTCGCCAATAATATCAATTTGGCCGCATCCACAATTGCTGGAAATTTGAATATTACTGCCGGTTCAATGACGGATAGTGGAATTCAAATTGTAACGGGGACGACAACTCTTACGGGTACTGCGGGCGGGTCCATTGTATTAGATACGGTCGGAAACACATTTACAGGGGTTCTGAACATAGGACCTGCGGGATTAGCGAATGTCTCTATAACAGATACAACAGCTGTAGATCTGACTGGTTTAACGGTGACGGGCAACCTTACTATCCTTTCAGGTGGGGCAATAACGGATAGTGGCACTTTAAACGTTGCGGGAACGACTACACTCAATGCCGGAGCAAACAACATAACCGTAGATGATGCCGCCAATGATTTCGGCACTTTGGCTCTCACAGGAAATGCGGTGACAGTTGTTGATGCCGACGATGTGGTTCTTGGGACCTCGGCTATTGCTGGGGCTTTTGATTTAACGGCCAATGGTGCAGTCACTCAAACGGGGGTAGCCGCGGTAACAGGGACTTCGACATTTAACGCAGGAGCGGCTAATAGCATTGTTTTAAATAACGCAGGTAACAATTTCAGCACCGTTATTGTTACTTCTGCGGATAGTGCTTCATTCACTGATTCAAATGCCATAGACCTTGGAGCCTCAACTGTGGCGCAAAATCTTACGATAAACACCACGGGGTCTATCACGCAGTCAGGAGTGCTCACTGTTCCAAACATCATCACAGTAAATGCTCCAGGGTATAACGTTACTTTGGCGAACCCAGCCAACGATTTTGGAACATTGGCAGTTACCGCGGCTTATGACGTGTCAGTTCAGGATGTGGATGACCTAGACTTCGGGGCATCAACTATTGCTGGAGCTCTGAGCGCTACGAGTTCAGCTTTAGCAGGAGATTTTACGCAAACGGGGGCCATGACGGTGTTTGGCGCTACTTCCTTAACTTCAGGGGCGGGAAATTTCTTTATCCTGAACAACGCTGGTAATCAATTCAGTGCGGTATCGGTTAACGGCGTGGCGCAAACTTTACCCGCGCCTCAAAGTGCGACTGTGGATATCACTGGCCTTGCTGCGGTGGTTCCAGGTGGTGGGGGTGGGCCTGCGATAGTTTCTGGTGGTGGTTCCGGTGGTAATACAAGTACGACTACATCGTCATCGGTGTTTACAGTTTCAATCGATCCGATCATTCAAGCCTTGCGGATTGGTGATTCGGTTAATACAACATTTTCGTACCTGCAGCCGAAGGATGAAAGTCAGCTTGAGATGACTCCGGGGTTGGCAATTGGGAGTGGGCTTTCATACTACGGGATTTCCGGCTCAAGTTCAGGACTTATTGGCCAAGGCAAACAGCAAATGGTGCTGGCGTCATACTCAAGTTTCGATATTTCAGCCGACGAAGATTTTGCGAATAGTTTAGTATTTCAAACGCAAGATGAAGACGCGAAGCTGAAAAAAAAGCTGAAAAAAACCGTGAGATAGGTGCATCTCGATTTAATTCAAAGGTGCGTTAAGTTTAATAAAGTTGCAAACAGTTGCGTTTGCCATTTTCATATTACTAACGACTAGGCAATGCCGACATACACATACACAGCAATGGATTCCCTAGGCAAGGAAGTCAAGGGAAGCATGGAATCCGATAGTGAAACCAATGCCCTGAACTCCCTTAAACAACAGGGTTTTTTCCCAACAGCGGTGGCGGAATCCGGGAAGAATGGCAAATCTGGAGTATTAAATAAGTCTGCTGCTACGATGGTTCAGTCGTCTGGAAGTGAACGCAAATCTTTTGCCATACCGGGGTTTGGTGGTGGTGGCGTAAAAGTAAAATCGAAGAACCTTTCTATTTTTACACGCCAATTGGCCACGCTTATTTCTGCGGGACTCCCACTCCTTAGGAGTCTTAAGGTACTCCAAAAACAGGAGCGTAGCCCCGGATTAAAAATCATCCTCAAAAAGCTAGGGGAATCCGTCGAGGGCGGAAATACATTTTCAGAGACCATAGCACAACATCCCAGTGTATTTAATAAACTGTACGTGAACATGGTTAAAGCTGGCGAGCTTGGTGGTGTTTTAGAAGTTGTCCTAACACGACTTGCTGACTTCCAAGAGAAGTCTCAAAAGATCAAGGGTAAAGTCATCTCTGCAATGGTTTATCCGATTGTGGTGCTCACCATTGCACTCCTTATTCTTGCATTTTTGATGCTTTTTATCGTGCCGAAGTTTCAGCTTATTTTCACGGAGCTGTTGCCCCCCGGTTCGAAACTTCCTCTCTTAACCCAGGGGGTTATAGGGGTGAGTAACGTCTTCAAAAGTTTGCCTTTTTTAGCAGGATTAGTGGTGACAGTCATTGGGCTGATTTTCGGATTCAAAATGTTTTCTGCTACCGCCAGTGGCCGTGAAACATTGGATAGGCTCCAACTCAAAATGCCGGTGGTGGGCGATTTGGTAAGCAAAACAGCCATTTCTCGGTTTACGCGTACATTAGGCACCCTCGTGACGAGTGGTGTTCCCATTCTGCAAGCCTTAAATATTACTCGCGAAACTGCGGGCAATATTGTTTTGTCCAATGCCATTGGAAAGGTTCATGACAGTGTTAAAGAAGGTGAGTCTGTCGTACAACCGTTGGAAGCAAGTGGTGTATTTCCACCGATGGTGATCAGTATGATTGATGTGGGCGAGGAAACAGGACAATTACCCGAAATGCTCATGAAAATTGCGGATAATTATGACGAGGAAGTCGACAATGCAGTGGCGGCTCTTACCTCATTGTTGGAGCCCATCATGATTGTTTTTCTTGCTGTTATCGTCGGGACAATTGTCATCGCCTTGTTTCTACCTCTCCTTTCGATCATTAAGGAACTTCAAGCCGGTTAAAATATAATGAAACCTCAAAATTTAAATCAAGGCAAGCAGAGGGGTTTCTCCTTGGTAGAAATGCTTGTTGTAATTGCGATCATTGGGGTATTGGCAGCTATTACTTTTGGGTTAAGTCAAATTGCAAATCAGAAAGCAATTACGGAACGAGCCCGGGTAGAGCTACAAGAAGTTTCCAAGGCCCTTGATGCTTACCGGGATAACGAAGGAGATTACCCAACAAACACCTTTACATCACGGAATGAACTTTATTACCTGTTATGTACTTCTTCAAACGGGTTCAATAACAAAACTTCCACAAAAATCTATTTCACCCCTCGAGAAACAATGTTTTCGTCTTCTACCAGTGGGGCTTTGTTAGATCCATTAAAAAATCCTTATGGTTATGCCTACCCGGGCACAAATCACAATCTTACGGGTTTTGATTTATGGTCACCTGTCACCAAGGGGAGCGCCTTGAATTCAGGAAATTTAACCGCGTATTTACAAAGTACAGTAGGAAATTCTAGTAACATTCAGGATTGGGTCACCAACTGGCAATAAAGGAAGCATGGAATTTGATTGGTTAAATCCATCCTTCGAATTTGATGAAATTGTGAATCCTCGCCAAGTTGAGGAGAGCTTTGAGGATCCATTTAGTTTAAGGATACTTCCTGATTCCCCTCGATTTGCACGGCAAGGAAGGTACCTTTGCTTAGGTAAGTCCCTTAACGGTAAGCACTTTTTTAGTGTATATAGGTCTAATGGGAAATTGATGAGAGTTCTGATATGTAGAATTATGACTGAAGCCGAACAGTATTTTTATGAAAGGAAAGCCCAACAGGCTTTAAATTCATAATGGCATCTGCCTTTAATCCTCGAAACCCAGACCAAACTGAAATAAAAGTTCTCGAAGCATGGGAAAGTATTCCCGAATTCTCCTCCGACGAGGACGAAGCAAGGTTTTGGATGGTTCATTCCATGAATCCCAATTTATTGCAAACAGCATTAGTCACATCGGATACCACGGAATCAACTACGATCTCTTTACGCATAGATCCGAGGATGTTAGCCCGGATAAAACGTATAGCGCGCCAGCGGTATTTAAATTATCAGAGCATGATTAAACAATGGCTGAGTGAAAGATTGGAAGAAGAGACAAAACCTTGATATCAATTCAAATGAGAATGAGGTATAATTAGTTATGAAGATTGCCTTTAAATTGAACCGTAAAAGAGGATTTACGCTTATTGAATTGTTGGTAGTCATCGCGATAATAGGAATTCTTGCGGGGCTTCTGTTTCCCGCAGTTTTAAGCGCCAAAAAACAAGCAAAGATTGCGCAAGCTTCAGTGGAGGTGACGCAACTAGCGACAGCATTAAATCTTTTTTACAATGAATATCAGTATTGGCCCACAAATACTGCTGAGGTGTTCTACGTGGATGATAATTTTAAGGACATCATTGCTCCTGTAACAAACCATGTGGATAATCCTAGAGGCCAAAAATTCTTAAATTTTCCAACCCGTAATAATGCCCTCGATGCTTCAGGGACTTTTGTTGATACATTTTATTCTGCGACCGCTTCTGGCGACTATCGATATCGAGTCATGCTTGACCAAGATGGAGACGGAAAAATTATTGTTCCCGGTCCCTTTAATATCACGAATAATGCTTCAGTTGCTGTTTGGATGAACACGAACACAGCTGTTAAAGAGGTAAAAAGAGTGCCTCGCAGTTGGGCTAAATAATACTTTTTTAAAAAGGATTGACGTAAATTGGACTATAACCTAGCGTGTCCACTCTCAATTTTTGAGGAGCCTTAGCTCAATTGGTTAGAGCGCTGCCCTGTCACGGCAGAGGTTGCGGGTTCGAGCCCCGTAGGCTCCGCCATTTTTCTTCTATCCCTTCCAACTGCCTGTCCACTAATGAGTTGCGCGTAATGGTTTCCTTTGTGTAAGAAATCCCTTTTTCGGCAAGATCTAATTTGCCTGACTCGGCACATACCACCACAAAATCTTCCAGTAGATTGACCATTAGCCCAGACTCCAATGGAAATCGACGGGCTGCACCTTTTAATTCGTTCAATGCTTTTTGATCCTGGCCCTCTTGTAACGCATTAATAATATTGAGACGCACAATTTGTAATCCTAAGTCTGGGCGGTCCTCGCTTCTTCGGATCATACTCCCACTCAGCATTTTAACTTTGTCTTTTTGCCCTAACTTTTCGTAAAGACGGATAAGCTTAAATTGCGTCGCAAACTTAATGTCTTGGTAAGACTGGAATGTTTGTATCATTTTCTCCAGGTGAGGTTCCAGGGCCTTTGGATCTGACTCAACCAAGGTGGTCTTAAGTTCCCATGATTCAATATGGCGTGGATAAATCCCGATGGCTGCCATTGCGCAACTCAGAGATTTTGACTTGTTCGCACTTTGAAAAAGTCGTCCGGCTTTATAATTCCAAGTTGCCTTTTCATACATTGGCAGTTGACGGAATCCTTTCGTCAGCAAATCAAGATCATGATCAGAAATAAGCTTTCCCGTTTGGGGGTTGAGGGCGTGCCCAGTCACATAACGCCCGCTTTGGTAACGGCCCACTTCCATATCCCATTTACCAAGTGATTTCATGAAGCCCACCCAAGCATGTCCACCATTTTGGCCCGTTCCAGTGAAGAATACGGTAGGAATGCCCATGGCTTTCCCAGCAATGCATGCAAAATAGGCTTGGTCGACACAAATTCCGCCGTGCGTTTCAATTTCGGTCAGGGTGTAATTTGGTTTGTCCCAGTGATACCGCTCTTCGTCTAGGCGTTTGGAATCATATTGAATCCTAGTAAACAAACTGTCGAAATCACTTCTCGAAGTTTTAGCGTTTTTTAACGCCCATTCGAGTTCCGAAAGGGCTACAGCGGAATCGATGATGAAGATCAATTGATCAACCGTTAGTTTTCTTAAATCATATCGCAACGCTGTCGTTTTGTTTTTTGAGCAATAAAAATCGAAACGTGAGATAACCGTTGAGGAATCCTCTGGTATGCGACCGGTACCCGTTTGAAAGTGAATTTGAAGAGGGGGTGGCTGGTCCCAAACGAGACTAAAAGCAATGGCAACGCGGTAAAATTCTTTAAATGCGACTGGGTCATGCGTCAGTAGAGTATTAAGGTGCTCCAAAACCAGATTTACTTTGTCTTCATCCTTAATTGATTCGCACAGATCGAGAGCGAATTCAGGGTGATCAATACAGTAAGTCCACAGTTCATTTGGAAAAGTGCCCAAGTACGATTTAAACTCAATGAGTTGGTAATAAATCCACATTTGCTGCCAATTTTGGGTGAGTACGGCGTCTGCGGTATAATGCGCATCAAGCCACACATAGATATCGTGGCTTAATGTTTTTGCATCGCCTGTTGATATAGCTGAGACCGTATCTTTTATCTGTTTCATTTCAACGACGGACATCTGTTTAGGGCCTGGTAATGATGCGACAACCGATTGGCCAGAAGCTGTTGATGGAAAGAAAAAAACTAACCCCAAAAAAAGGTGAATGGATAACTGTTGCCAAAATGGTGTGAATGAGTACAACACTTTTAATTTATGGGAACAAAGGCAGATCTACAAGTTCATTCCCGGTTTTCGAGACGGCCTCCTGAATGGATATTGCGACGACTAGGAGTTCCTGAGAGCTTCTCGGAGCCCGAGTTTCTCTACGATTCTCTGATTAAAGCAGGGATGGATTTTGTCACCATTACGGATCGCAACTCCATCGAGGGCTGCCTTAAGTTGATTGGGAAGCCTGGCTTTTTTATCAGTCAAGAGATTACGGCCTACTTTCCTGACGGGGTTAAAACCCATCTTTTAGCTTGGAATATCACCCCTGCACAACACGAGCAGATTCAGAAGTTAAGACGCGATATATTTAAACTCGTTGAATGGATGCAAGGGCAAAACATTGTTCACGGAGTGTCGCATCCTTTTTTTACAGCCGATCGAAGGTTTTCAATCGATCATTTTGAAAAAATCGTTCTTTTATGCACTGTTTTCGAAGGGTTAAATGGGCAATGCGATAAGTTGGTTAACGAGACATTGGTACAATGTTTGTCGGCCTTAACGCCCCAGAAAATTGAGGAACTCGAAAGGAAACATGGTTTCAAGGCTCTTTGCAAAGAACCTTGGAAAAAGTCATTTTTTGGTTCGTCTGACGATTATTCAAGTCTCCACATTGCGCGGTGCTACACAAAAGTCCCTCACGGCGGATCTGTGGAAGAGTTTTTGAATGAATTGGTCAAGGGTACGGCATTGATGGAAGGTGAGTCTGGGTCAGCTCTCAGCTTTTCACACCGGTTGTATGCGACCGTTTATTATTTTTTTCAGCATACCATTGCAAAATCACCTGGTTTAAAAGCTGCGTCTGCCTCCACGCTCGTTTCGAACATGTTATCCAAATTTCTAGCAGGGAAAAATCCGACATCATTTTCTTTCCAGGAGAAGATGGGGTTTGGAGTGGAGTGGTTTGCCCAGACGATCACGGGGAAAGGGCAGTCCTTGCAGACTATTACGATGGCTCGGGAACTCGCTGAAATTTTCGAAGAAAAGAAATTTCAAAAGATTCTTGAAGAAGAACTCAGTGTTGAAACATCACTTCCTCGCAAATCTTTTATTACGGCTACCCATTTGACTAACAGGCTTGCCTATGTTTTTTTCAACAAGTTTGTGCAAAGGGTGGGGGAAGGGAAACTACTTGAAAGTTGGCAGGCAGTCACGGCCATGGCGCCTCTTTTTCTTATGGTCTTTCCTTATGTAAAAGGCTTTTACGAAGTGCACAAAGATCGACACCTGCTTGGAGAGGCAGCCAAAAGATTTTTAGGATCGGTTCCTGAATCCTTGCAAAATACAAAACGCGCTTGGTTTACAGATACAATTGAGGATGTTAACGGGGTGGCGACCACTATTAGAACCATGGTGCAGCAAGCCCAAATTCAAAATAAGGATTTACAGGTGGTCACTTCTAGGGCGTCTCTTGCGTTTTCTGATATTCCAATCAAAAACTTCGCGCCTGTGGGAGAGTTCGAAATTCCCGAGTATGAATTGCAGAAACTCAGTTTTCCACCCCTTTTAAATATAGTGGAGTATTGTGAGAGAGAAAAATTTTCAGAACTCATCATCAGCACTCCTGGCCCTGTTGGAGTTTCCGCGTTATTGGCGGCGAAGTTGTTAGGGCTCAAGACAGTCGCGATTTACCATACGGACTTCCCGCAGTATGTGAAAATTCTGATTGATGACGACATGCTCGAAACACTCTGTTGGAAATACATGTTTTGGTTTTACCAACAGATGGACCTTGTTTACGTCAATTCGCAATATTATATGGATCTCTGGGTTGAACGGGGGATTCCAGCCAATAAAATCAAAATCTTGCCTCGAGGGATTGACACGGAATCATTCAATCCGAACCGAAATGATCGTCAGTTCTGGAATACGTATGGGTTGAAGGGGGACGAAATTATATTCCTGTACGTTGGCCGTGTATCGAAGGAAAAGAATATAGATGTCGTGATGGAGGCCTTTGAAAGAGTCGAACCCAATTTTCCAAATGCTAAAATGGTGGTTGTGGGAGATGGCCCCTATCTTAAGGAGTTGAAGCACAAATACCCGGAAGTCACTTTCACAGGGTATTTAAGAGGAAATCCTTTGTGGACGGCCTATGCATCGGCTGATGTTTTTGTGTTCCCGAGCACGACTGACACATTTGGAAATGTGGTCTTGGAAGCTCATGCGGCCGGGCTCCCCACCATTGTGTCTGATACGGGAGGACCTAGGGAACTTGTCGTGGAAGGGGAAACGGGGTATGTGACGCGTTCGATGGATCCCGTGTCCTTCGCTGAAGCCATGGAAAAGTTTTTAACTGGGGTGGGTAAACTTGAGGAAATGAAAAGGCAGTGCCGTCGGTCTGTTGAGGATAGAACCTGGAGCCGCGCCTTTTCACGGTTCTGGGATGAGACGCTGTGATGGGTAGGCCTTGTACCTCATTTTTGCTAGAGCCATGAGGTCAGTAATTGGGGCTAAATATCGAAACTTAATCCTGTGATCGTTTCCATATTTTTTTTACCCACAGAATACACGATATCGGCAATTGTAAAGTTATCGAGCAAAGCTGAGAGGGAGTTGCGGACATCCAGCATAACTAATCTGAGTCCACATGTTTTTTCATCCGGGCATGAACAACGACCATAGGCGGTCTGGCTTACACACGTAATAGGAGCAAGTGGACCGTCCATTAATCGGATAATTTGACCCACCCGTATTTCCTTTAATGGTTTAACGAGCAAATATCCACCGCCGACCCCGCGTTTGCTATTAAGAAATCCTGCTTTTTTCAATAATAGAAGAATCTGCTCCAAGAACTTTTCGGGAATGTTCTCTTCTTTGGAGATCTGAGCCACATTAAAAATATTGCGGGATTCATTCATCCCGATATTGATCATTGCCCTTAAAGCATACTCACTTTTTTTTGAAATCCGCATTATCTGTTAAATACCGAAAAAGGGGGAATCATGCAATCGTTGTGCAGATTTTTTGCTTTCATTGAAGAATAAAAAGGGGAAACTCATCCATTCTTCCCATGACCAAAGAAAAAAACTCAGAACTTATTTTTGCAGGTTTATTTGTATTTTTAGCCATTGTTTTCTTTGGGAGGTTATTTATTCCCGGGCAAATGATATCCGGGGACGATTCAATATCTCTTTCTTACCCGATGTTGAAGTTTTATTACGAGACCTCCGCGCATTGGTGCCCTTTGGTTTTGGGTGGATTTCCGTACGACGTGTTTAACGTTCCATTTTCTTATCCCCCCATTTTATTATGCAAAGCCCTAGGGCCTACTCTCGGATTAGCGATACTGATCGTGCTGCATTTTTTTCTAGCGGCAGGTGGGACCTATCTTTTCCTAAAAAGATATGGCTTATCCCCTTGGGCGTGTTTTATAGCTGCCGCTTCCTATAGTTGCGGGTCGGTATTCATTGGGTCAGTGGGTCAATTTCCCTTTATTTTCATAATGGCATTGGCACCTTGGATCTTTTTAGGACTTGAGATAGCACTTTCAGGACGTTTCTTATTCGGGTCCTTGATTTTTGGGGTCGTCGCGGGGCTCATGTTGACTCAACTCCATTATCAACTCGTTTTCTATTTCTTTTTTCTAGCGCTTTTCTATGCCGTGATCCGAATAAGAACCCTTCAAACAAAATTAAAATTGATCATCCGCCCTATGGTTCTTGCGTTGATCATCATGCTCGTCATGGCTGGCCCTCAGTTATATCGAGTACTTGAAATGAAAGAAAGCACTACACGTGGCCAAGCGATGTCCTACGAGGAATCATCATGGGGATCACTGCCTCAGGAGGAGATGTTCGCTTTTTATATACCTGCGGCTTTTGGAGACTGGACAAACGGCCGCAATTTTTTCCCAAAAATTAATTCGTCTACCCCCTATTATTGGGGGCGCATGGCCATTAGACTCAATATTGATCATGTAGGAATGATTGCTTTGATACTCGCATTGGCCGCCATTCTTTTTCGAAAAAAAACACCCGGAACGTTGCCTTGGTCCTTGATTCTTCTTCTCTTTGTCACCCTCTTTTTAGGGGCACACTTTTTTACTTACTTTCTGGCTTATAAACTCATCCCGGGGTTTAGTTTTTTCCGTGCTCCATACCGGTTTATATATCCTTCAGCATTTCTCCTTGCGATTGTGGCAGCGCATGGTTTTGAAAGTCTCCTGCGTTCGACGCCGGAGGAATTGAAAAGGATTAGGAAATATCTAGTCGCACTCCCCATCGGACTTCTCGCGCTTGCGACTATTTTTATCATAGGAGTGATGAGTGGGTTCTTTTTGCCGGCCCAGCTCGAGAGCGGGTTCAATGTCCCGGGCCTGCTCAAAGTGATGCCACCGGATTGGGCTCCCATGATTCAAAATTCGCCATTCGTTAAGTTTCAAGGTCTGGGTGAAATAATCGACTATTGGTTTAAAGCTTCGTTTTACACGATTATTTTTTCGATCGCCGCTCTGGTTTGTATATGGAAAGCGACCACCCGAACCGCTGAATCTATCTCCCTACGCCATCCTCTAGGTATTCTTGCCATTTTTTTTGTTCTTGAAATCTCCATTATTTCTGCCGGTTATATTAAAACAATCCCGATAAATAACGAGTTTTACGTGGCTGATCCAATCACGCAAATATTGGAAGCGGAAAGTAAAAAGGGTCCCGAGTTTCGCGTTCTCTCTTTGGTAGAGTCAAACTTCAAAATTTGGCTTCCTAATAAAGGCATGCTTTTTAATATTGAAACCATTTCAGGTTATCAAGCGACGATTCAATCCTCGTACTTGGATATCATGCAGAATGTTATGGGAGACAGTGCGCTTCGTGATTTCTTAAACGTGAAGTTTATAATTGCCCCTGCGAACGCTGCCATACAGGGCTGGGATAGGGTGGGGATAGATCCGGCTAGAGGGATTAGTTTGTGGAAAAATCCAAAAGTGTTACCTCGTGTTTCCTTTGTAACTAATGCGATTTCATTTATGACCTCTTCCTCTAGGATGGCGTACCTCACTTCTCCTGAGTTTGATCCGCGCCGCGAGGTTATTTTGGATAAACCCCTTTCCAGGACTTCCCCTGTGGCGCTTGGCATGGGTGCTCATGCAAAATTAAAATGGCAGTACGGTAGTGATACACTTGAGGTCGATGTTGAAACTCCCACGGATGGATATTTAGTTGTGGCAGACTGTCTTCATCCTCGATGGAAGGTTTATATCAATGGAAAGGAGGAAAAGATCATTTCAGCCAATCATGCCTTTCGTGCGGTTAAAATTGCGGCGGGTCATGCCAAAGTAACTTTTGAATTTAAGGACAGGGTGTTGAATATTTTATCAATTATGAGTCTAGTCGCCTTTCTCGCCTCGGCTCTGGCCATCTTTGTCACTAGATCAGCTCAAAAAACCAATTGAAAAAAACGAATAAAGATTCAGTACAGAAACAACAGACGGCTCTCGTTTTTAACTTATCAGGGTTAGGGGATACATTGCTTTTTCTTCCTGCCTTATCCCTGCTTAAAGCGCAACTTCCAGAACTTCGCGTTGTTTCTATGACAATGTTAAAATCATGTAGGGATCTTTTGACGGCCAGCCCTCTGGTGGACGAAGTATTGTATCATCCTATTTTATCCAGTTCATTTTTGAAGAATCTCTTTTTTTTTATGGGGTTAAGGGGAAGACACTTCGATTATGGAATTCTCCCTTACGCATCCAATCGAATTGAATACAACGTGGCCTCCTTTTTATGCGGAGCACAAAAAAGAATGGGGCACCGATATCAACTGGATCCCTATGCCAGCTTTACAGACCTTAATCATGTTATTATAAGACAAGTTTCCACTAAACATTCTGTTGAGGAAAATCGTGATTTATTGGTTGCAGGGGGATTGTTGAACACTGAAACGCATGATCTTTCTCAAAGGAATGCCATTACAATTCCTGAAACGGACGACCAAGAAGCAGGTGCCTTTTTTCAAAAGTGGATTGGGCGTACCATTGTTGGAATTCACGCCGGGTGTAATACATTGAAAAATCAACACCGCCGATGTTATCCCCCTGAAAAATTTGCCAGAGTTTTGAATGCTATTCAGAAAAAAAATCCGGATGTTTTTTTCGCTATTTTCTCGGGTGATGCAGACAGGGCGTTGACAAGCCAACTTGTGCCACACTTGGAGCCAACAAGTTTTGAGGTTATTGAACCCCGATCAATTTTAGTGTGTGCCGGTTTAATTCGTCGATGTGGTTATTTTATTTCCAACGACTCCGGGCTCATGCATTTGGCGGCATACATGAAGGTACCCATTGTTGCAATTTTTGGTCCGACAAACCCTGATTTTGTTCATCCTTGGGATGTGAGTCATGAAGTAGTGAGGCGTGGACTTCCCTGCCAACCGTGTTTTAATTATTCACGGAGGCCACTTTCATGCAAAGAAGGAATAGACTTTTCTTGTATCACGGATTTGGCTGAAATGGATGTTGTAAATGCCTTTCAAAAGTTACGGTTAAAATAAATGCACCAGCCATTAGTCATCATACCAACCCTTAACGAGCGGGAAAACCTTCCACTGCTGCTTGTGGCTATTCGTAAGAACTTACCGGAGGCGCATATACTTGTAGTTGACGATGGGTCGAAGGATGGGACTGAGGAATGGGTGCGACAGGAAGAGCATTTCGAGAAAAGTCTTTATATCATTGAGAGGGAAAAAAAGCTTGGACTAGGTACAGCATACGTTGCGGGGTTTAAATGGGCTTTAGCACGTGATTACGATCTGATTTTTCAGATGGACGCAGACTTTTCTCACAACCCAGCGGCACTGCCTGCGTTTGTGCAACGAATTGATTCAGGGGCGGATGTTGTATTGGGATCACGATATCTTGAGGGGGTTCGAGTGCTCAATTGGCCTATTGCCCGCCTGATATTAAGTTTGTCTGCGGCGCAATATGTGAAGACTATTACAGGAATGCCGTATACGGATCCGACCGGCGGTTTTAAATGTTTCCGCAGGAAAGTGTTTAAACGAATCGATCTTGATGGCGTTAAATCAAACGGATATTCCTTTCAAATTGAAGTGACGTTTATGGCATGGTTGGCTGGGTTTCGTATTGATGAAATCCCCATCATTTTTGAGGACCGCCATTCCGGAACTTCAAAGATGTCTGGGGACATTGCCCGTGAAGCGATGTGGATGGTTTGGAAACTCGCAGCACAAAACAGGTTTCGACGAAACCCACCCGAAAGGCGTGATTAAGCGGTGCTTGACGGGATAAGCAGGCTTTTTTACCTTTGACTCTCTCATGAACAGCCATTCAAACCCTCCTCCCTCTATTTTGACAAATCTATCCCACCATTGGCTTCGGTTTTATCATACACCTTGGTTTGTTTTTACGGTCACAACGCTTATCTCGTTTCTAGTCTATTTAATCACACTAGCACCCAGTGTTACGTTGGAAGACTCCGGGGAGTTTATTACGGCAGCTCATTATCTTGGGGTGCCACACCCTCCGGGGTACCCCAGTTGGACCATTTTTGGGTGGTTTTTTAGTCACATACCCTATGGAAACATAGCTTGGCGAATCAATTTAAGTTCGGCCGTCTATGGGGCGTTGGCGATCGGAATACTATCTACAGTAACCTTTTCCTCTGGTCGTGTCGTTTTATCAAGGGTTCTTCATAAACTTGATGCTAAAGGGCGGCTTTTTATGGCCACAGCCATTCGATATTCGTCCATTGCGGCAGGACTTATTCTCGCGTTTACAGATGTCATGTGGTCGCAAGCTGTGATCGCTGAGGTGTACACGCTCAACGCTCTGTTTCTGGCGTTAATGCTTTATTTTTTATATAAATGGACTCAACACCCTGAAAAATATTATTTTTTATACGCGTTGGCTTTTTGTTTTGGCTTGGGATTGACTAACCATCAGACCATACTTTTCGCGTTCCCTGCCATTTTAGTGGCCGTGTTCCTCGTCGACAGAAAGTTTTTCCCCTATTTTTTCCTTTTTTCAGTTCTGATATCGGCCTCAGGTCTGGTTGTTTTTTGTTATTACTCTTCAGACTGGGTTCTTTTAACAATCTGCTTTGCACTCCTCTTTCTTGCTTTGCTGATGCTTATTGGCGTGTTGATTGCCCTGAGATTTTTTGAAGGTTTTTTTGCGGACATGCTGGATGAAGAAACGACTCTCCCGCCACTGACTCCTGAAAAAGTAGAAACGAAATCTACGCCATTTATTTTTGATCCCGTATATTTTGCAATCATTGTAGGGTCACTGGCCCTCTTTCTCTTACATGTGACTTACGTTAATAAGTTTGATCTCACCCTTCGATTTAGCTCACCTCCCATGAACTCCCCGGAGTTTCAAGGGCTCATCGAGGCGGCCTTAAAATTCAAAACAACGGTTGCTCTGTGGATTATTGGATTCTTGGTGGCTGTATCCCTTGGTCTTTATGCGTTAAAAGACCGGAAACACCATGTGGTGGCCACTTTATTTATTTCGGGTTGGCTTGGTTTACTCGTATACGGGTACATCCATTACTCTTCCGCCACAAATCCCCCAATGAACTGGGGATATGGGAGTATTCAAAAAGGTTTTTTTCACGCCATCAACCGCGGTCAGTACGAGAACAATTTAGCTAATACGATCAAAGGCGTAGCGGGGTGGACAACTTTTACAAAGAGTCCGGCCAATCCTATAGCGAAAAAAAATACGAGCATCCAGAAGCTCAACGAGTTTTCCTTGCGAGTGGGTTTGTATTTGAGGGATTTAACAAAAAACTTTTCCTTTCTTCTTTGCCTCTTTGCTGTTGTTCCACTCTTTTTCATATTTAAAGTAGATAGAAAAGGCATGTATTGGCTTGTTTTTCTCATTTTTAACTTTGCTCTATTGAGCTTTGTGCTCATGGCCATGTTGGGAGGGGATACTGATCGCCAAACAATATGGGTTAACAAGGTATTTTTCCTTCAAAGTCATTGTATTTTCGGGATGTTTATTGGGTATGGGTTAATGTACGCCTTCTACCTTATCTTGGTGAATGAGTTAGAATTTATTCATCCCGCACTAGCCGTATCTCTCGCGGCATTACCGGCTTATTATAACTGGAGTACCGCAGAGCAAAAAGGGCACGATTTTGGTTGGCAATATGGTTACGACATGCTGATTAATTGCGATAAAGATGCGGTCTTTTATGGGGGAACTGACCCTGGACGATTTGTTCCCACCTATATGATTTTTTCGGAAAGCTTCCAAAATCCAAAATGGAAAATGGATAAGATTGCGAGAAATCCAAGGGAAAAGGAATTCGACCGGAGAGACCTTTATATTATTACTCAAAACGCATTGGCAGATGATACTTACATGAGTTACATCAGGGACCATTATGGCTATCAGCGTCCTGCCAATGACAGGCCTCTTCAAAAATTATTGGGACGCGATAAGATGTACCCTAAAAAACCAATTTGGATTCCTGAAGCCAAAGATGGCGAGGAGGCGTTCAAATCTTATGTTCAGTTGTATCAGCAAAACCCAGCGATGGCGCCAGGGATCATCGTAAGCCCGGATGGGCGAGTTTCGATTGTCGGGATTGAGGGCGTTTTTGCCATTAATGGGATATTGGCCCAGTGGATTTGGGAAAAGAATAAACATTCACATTCTTTTTACGTTGAAGAAAGTTTTCCTTTGGGGTGGATGTACCCATACCTTGAACCCTTCGGTCTTTGTATGAAAATTAATAAAGACCCGTTAAAGGAAATTACCCCCGAAATGGTGGAGCGTGATATGAACTATTGGAATGAGTACACCAATAAATTGCTCGGAGATCCATTATTTCAAAGGGATGAAGTCGCTAAAAAAGCTTTTTCGAAACTCAGGGTTTCCATCGCTGGGCTTTATCAATATCGAAAGATGTATAAGGAGGCAGATTACGCATACCGCCAGTCGTTGGAGTTGTGCCCTTTTAGTACCGAATCCGCCTTTCGTTATTGCGACATGCTCACGAAGCAGGAAAAATTTCAACTTGCTATTCAGGTGTTGCAAGAAACCAAAAAGCACGATCCCGAAAATCGTAAAATTGATGAAAATATAGCGATGACGATTAGACAATCCCAATTAGCTCAAAGGCAAGGCGAGCTTTTGAAGGCTATCGAAAACAATAAAAGTGATTGGAATTCTTATAGAGAGTTGGTTGGGATTTATTACCAGCGTGGCCGTGTGGATTTAATGGACGCCACTATAAGAGACCTTATTGGAAGGTCTGATTTTCCATTGCAAAGTTATCTTGAACTCGCCAAACAATACGAAGAAATGCGGAATATTACCATGGTCTTTGAAATCTTGAACGCTTTAACCAAGAGGGATCCGAAAAATCCCGGCGTGTGGTACAATCTGGCAGTTATTCATAGCGCCATGTTAAATGGGGAAAAGGCGTTGGATGCCTTGGAACGAGCGATCAGTATTGGAGGACTGCCTTTTGCACAACAAGCTGCCAGTGATGGGCGATTTAATAACATACGTGCCTTTTCAAGGTTCCAAGAGATTCTGAAGGGAGGGGAAAAAACCACACCCAATCCCTCGACTCCACCGCCACCAGCTAAAGTAACCCCACGGCGTTAGCTCTGGAGTTAGGTTATTGTGGATAAATCAAGGCGTCGTTTGAGTTGATGGAATAGGTATACCGTCATCAATAGCATTGGTTCCAGAGTCTTTTGCTCCATCAATGATCAAATGTCCTGCTGAAGTCTTGCGAGGGGATACCATATTTGATGCGTCCCGAACCTCGAGCCCTTTCTGAGCTTTTGAAAGGCGGTCGGTAAATTTGGGTACACTGGCAATACCCCTACTTGTAATTTCAGGGGGGAGCACCCCCTTTATTTGAAAGACACGACCCTTAGTGGAGATCTCGGAACTATTAAACTGAGTATAAAGATTGTTAACTCGTGAGTCCTGATTCGCTCCATCACCAAGTTTGATGAGCGCTAACTTTTTGACTGTGTCGGCGAAGTCTGCCACTCTTCGACTGGCGTCCTCGTCAGTACAGACCGCACGAAGGGAAAATGTGGTCGGTTGCCTGTATGAAATTAAGCCCGAGCCAGCGAGAGTTTCAAGATCATTTCCCAAGCTCCCTTTCACAACGGACTTTGGGTTCGGCAAAATAACTCCAAACTTATGCGGGGCTTCAAAAAATTTAGCTGTGGGGTCCATGTTGCCTTCTTTAGCTTGCAAATATATTTGCTCCAACTCAGCTTTTTCTTTGGGGTCGAGACTGTGGAAATTCATTTCTCGGCCAAACAAGTTGGAGGCATCTTTAACCCGTTCAAATATGTTCGGCGGTAAACTTTCCTCAAAATACCCTTTTGCAAGAACTTTTTCGGTATAGATGCTCTCAGCGCCCAAAATACTCATCGTAATGGACTCCCTTTTGCCTGGGAGCATCATGACAACCACGGCGACGCCTTCCTCGGATAACAAATTTTTGCCTTCTCGACTGTACTTATCAATGAGCGACAGTACCGCTTCGGCAAGTTCGTCATCACCTAGAACTAGTTTCAAAAGTTTGGGATCAAAAGGGACGTCGATTTTGCCAGTCGTTGGGGTTGAAACTCCTTTCACTGTGTTAACCGTACTTACGACACCACGGTATTTTTCGATCCATTTATAGCCAAAGTAACCCCCAAGGCAGAGAAGAAGGAGAGCTGCCCCAGCGATAGAAATCTTTAGAACCATACTGGATGGAGGTGCAGCAGGTTGGTTCATTTATTTGCCTTTACTGATCTTGAAGAAGATATTCGAATAGGTGTATCTTCCTTTTGTCTCAATTCCCATCCCACAAGATACCCGTCAGCCTGTAATTTGTCGCGTAGTATATTGAAGTAGTCCAAGGATTTTGGTCGAACTATAAAATATAAATACCCGTTTTCTTTTTTGACTTTATCGAGGGCCGCCATAAAGGCATCAAACTCTTTAGTTTTTTCCACTAGTGCAGGGTTCAAATGGTCCATGATCGGGACTGGGTGGGCCACATCCTTTCTCCTCACTTCGATGATAGCTAATTGTATTTTAGATTTATCCACACTGTAGCTTAGAGTGTCAAATTCAGCTTGGTGAATCGCATTGTCCGCCTCGAATAAAAGTTCCTCTGGGGGAAGGTTGGGGGCAAGTGTGCTCACTTTCACATTCACTTGTTGAATAGCCTCCATAATGAAAGCGACATCTATAAAATAGGTTTTTTGGTTATCACATTCGAGGTAGGCAGATGGGGGGGCTTTCCTAGGTACATTTCGAGGCGCGACTACAGCCACTGTTGTTTGACTGATCATTAATGAAATAAAAAGAATAATGAAAACGAGGACACCGACGATGTTGCAGAATACGTCCACAAACGTCTGGAAATAATCCTCTATTTCATCTTTTCCTCCTTCTGACGCACTCATATTGGATTATTCAGGGGCAATATTAGGTTCTTCCATTTTTTTGGGCGGGACGACCGCTGGTTTATTTGTTTTCCTAAAATCGATACCCTCTTGTATCAGTTCTTTTATTTTCTTTTCCTTGGCAGCTATGCTTTCGTCTGGAAGTAATGCGGATAATACCTTCACCGAATCTGGCAATTGTTCGTAGGTCAAGTTGACTTTAGGGATGTCGATCGAATTGCGAAACTGATTGTAAGTTGAAAGGCTGTTGTTTCGCATGTAAACCATCATGGGAACGGGTTTTTTTGTCTGATCGTACATGGCTTCAATCTTCGAATTAAGTGGGCTCAAAGCGTCAGAATCGTAGAAGATATGATCCAATGGAATTTCCAATTGGTCGGGATGAATAACAATTGAATCAGGTTTAGCTTCGATAAAAATGGTGGCTGGGTCAATTTCCAGACCGGCGATTTGTTCCTGGCTTAAAATGACAGGAGTTGCCTTTGGTTTTATGGTGAGAGTTAGAATAAGTAAAATAAAGGAGAGACACCCCACAGTGGCTGCAAGGGGGTCGAGAAAAACAAAGAATTGGATGGAAGATCCGAATGACTTATTAACTGCCTTTTTCTTGGTTCTAATCATTGGACAATCATTGGGCTACAAACTATTTTGCAAATCTTCTTCAGTGAGCAAAATCTTTCGAGGTTTAGCGAGTTGTCTGATAAGCGGTTTGAGTTCTTCCTGTGTTGCTCGGAACGCATCAAGGCTTTCTTTAAGCGAGACCGCTTTTTGTATCTCTGCAAGATTAGCCTCAAGCACTTTTTGGGAACCAATGAGTTCCGCAAATCTGTCAGTATGCTGACTGAGAGCGTCTGTCTTGCTCGTAATTGTTTCCAATGAAGCTTTCTGACCTTCTAAAATCCTGTTTACTTCTGTATACAATTTTTCCATGGCCGCCACGTTTGTGGAACTGCCAAGTTGAAGTTCTGCGAAGTCCTCCGTTAATTCCTTAACCATGCGGGAATAATTTTCTTGAGCAGAGATTTCCACTTTGCCGACAGTTTCAACAAGTTGTTTTACGACTTGTTGCATGTCGTCATAAAGATTGGAACTAGCCCTTGCCCAATTTTGTGCCATGTTATCGACGACTTTTGTGCTTTCTGAACTAAAATTTTCATTCAAACGACTAAACCCATCATTCAATGTGCCCATCATTTGGTTCGTTTGCTCCTGAGTTTGTTGCCCATAAGCCGCCGCTTGCTGTTGCCATTGTTTCTCAAGGACTTCTAAATGATGACCAAGGTTGACCCGAATTTGGTCGACTTGTGCATTTAAATGGGTGCCCGCTTGTTCAAAAGCATGGGCAAAGGCCTGAGCGTAATCTTCTGGTTTCGGGAAATATTTCGCAACAGCTCCTTCGATAGCCTCTTTCATGTCTGGTGTGCTAAGACCCGCGCCATGTGCTTCACCCTGAGGGAGACGACAAAGAAGTTCATCTTGCATGGCGGCGTCAGTCTCACGGATCATCGAGTCATCGTCCCTGCGGTAGAAAGCCATGAGCAACGTGATAACAGTAGCTTCAGACAAGGCTAGAAGGGTGACGTCGAACGCCACGCCAAGACCTAAAAGAACGCCGCCGATTGATTCTTTAATTTTGCTCATGTCTTCAGCCGCCTGAAGAACTTTATTGAAATCTGTAATAGCAAGACTGATCCCGTACACCGTGCCCAACAAACCCATGATAGGAACCGCCCAAATGAGGGCTTTTGGCAGAATATAACCCTCCTCGTTCATTTGTTGATCGTGATGGGAAGCTTCTTCTGCGAAATGGATGGCTCGTTCTCCGTGTGGTAGGATTTGCCAGAAAGCCAAGATACGGCACATACGGTTTGGGACCATCATTTTGGTGATGTCCACGCTATTCATGATGTTTGCGATTAATTTTTCAATTTCTTGTTTATGGCGAGTCATCTCTTCTTCGCCGGCTTGAGGAGGGGAAATGAAGTGGAAGTTACGGGGAATAATGCCCTTCCATTCATATTTATTTTGGCGAGTGGCATTTCTATTTTTTACGATGAGGATGAACATTCCAAAAAAGAAAATAAGATTGGTGGCGTAAGGAACCCACTCACGGTGGAGGAACAATTCGTCGAAATAGATGAAAGTTTCAGCTAATCTCGCTAAAAGCTTATTTGTCGAAAGCTCTAAATGCTTTCCAAGAATACCGCTCAATTTTGCCAAAAAAGCGACAACAATGACGCCCACAAAAGACAGAATAAAAGGAACCAAAATCTTAGGTCTAAGATCAAGGCGAGGTAATTGGTCGAGATGCATGTACCCTTCATAAGCGTAGTTGCATCGAGGTCAAGAAAAAGTTATAACCCCAAAATGCAGAGCAGTTTCCAACGATTTTATGTATGTTCGCATATAATCTCTGCGAAAGCAATTTTACTCTATATTATAAATTTTTTTGGGTAAAAAATCCTTGACATCACACTCACAAGGCGTTTTTGAAAAACAAACTATCTCGGAAATTTGGCAACAAGAATTTTTTGGGTATCAGCTGTTGCGCTGACTTCTTCCAAAATCTGAGAACAAATGTCGTTTGCTTTGGTGGAGTATTGACTCGGTTTATGCAATACCAAGAGGAAGATTTTCTGCTGTTGGAATACGGAAATGGTATAATTTTCAATATCCATGGTCATCATTTTAAGTGATGACTGATTCATGACCTTCACGCTCTCGGAAAACTGTTTATAGCACATTGAAACAGCTGCTGCAATTTTGTCGGAGGGCACCCCGGCTTTAACGTCAATGGCAATGGGTAAACCATCGTCTGAACACACTATGGCACCGTTAATTGTTGGGATTTTTGTGATGAGGGCGACAATATCTTTAAACGAAAAGGCTGAGCACTCTTTGTTTTTAATAATGCGCTTGATGTTATGACGCGTTAAGTACCCATCGAGTTTACCCACTTCGCATCCAGAGATAGCTTGAAAAGTATTTGAATCAACTTTAGGGACTTCAAGCAACTCGCTCAGATGATAAAAAGCGCCTTTTTGTTCTCGGTAATCAACGATGTCTTTCGCCAAGTCAGGAGAAATACCCGTAAATTCATGAAGCTGTCCTGCCGTACAGGAATTGATGTCAAGATATTCGCTGTCCATGTCTATAAAGTCTTAATCTAACGGATAATACTTAAGTTTTTCCACCCGTAAAGTAAAATATTGACCTTGAACCGTTCTACTTTGACGTTGTCCATGATTCCAAAGTGGTTTTATTCTCATCAATGACCAAACATCAGTCCCAACTTGCAGCCCTTCAAGGGATCGAAAAGCTACTCTCAATCGTGGCGATATTGCGTGCTCCGGGGGGGTGCCCATGGGACAGGGAGCAGACCCATGCGTCAGTAAAATCGGATTTACTCGAAGAAACCTATGAAGTCATTGAAGCGATAGATTCACAGGATGACTCCGCATTAAAGGAGGAACTGGGCGACCTGTTGCTTCAAGTTGTTTTTCATTCGCAGATTGCTACTGAGACAGCGCGATTTGATTTTAACGCGGTCGTTGATGAAATTTCAAATAAACTCATCAGGCGTCATCCTCACGTCTTTGAAGATATCGAGCTCGACGACACGGAAGGGGTTTTAAAACAATGGGAGGCAATCAAACAGCAGGAACAAGCGAATTCCCTAAAGAAGGAGAAAAGAGAATCAGTATTGGACGGTGTTCCTCAATCGCTGCCGGCTTTGCAGTACGCTCAAAAGATCCTTAAAAAAGCGGCAAAGGTCGGGTTCGCTTGGAGAAATGTGGAGGAGGCACAGAAAAAATTATATGAAGAACTTGGAGAACTCAAAGCTGTGCAACCCGGAAATAAAGAGGCCTATGAGGATGAAATGGGTGATGTGCTCTTTACATTTGTTAACGTTTTGAAATTCGAAAAACTGGATGCGGAAGATGTAATGAGAAAAGCGGTTCGTAAATTTGAAAAGCGGTTTCGACTCTTGGAAACGCACATTAAGGAAAAAGGGAAGACTTGGGATGAATATAGTCTTGAGGAATTAAACCAACTTTTCAGACAGGTGCGAGAGAGTCACGAGTGAGCATATTTCAAAACCTGATTGCCATTCTCTGTTTTATCCTTATGACCACGGAATGACCCCTGTCTTGCATGTTGTGTCCCATACCCATTGGGATCGTGAGTGGTATCTACCGTTCCAATCTTATCGGATGATGTTAGTTGATAACATTGATCGTACCATGGACCTACTCGAAAGTGATCCAGATTTCCGGGCTTTCCATCTCGATGCTCAAACAGTTGTGATCGAAGATTACCTTGAAATCCGACCCGGTAACCGTGCGCGACTCCAAAAGCATATTCAATCAGGCCGTTTAATCATTGGGCCTTTTTATCTGTTGAACGATCAATGGCTTGTCAGCGGCGAAGCGATCATACGAAACCTACTTCTTGGCCACAAGATTTGCCGGGAATTTGGAGTTGAACCCATGCAAGTTGGCTATGTGGCAGACAACTTTGGGCACCATTCTCAAATACCGCAAATTCTCAATGGATTCGGCCTCGATAACGCCGTCCTTGGTCGTGGTGTGACTCCCTCTAGTCTTAATGGAAAAAGCGAATTTATTTGGGAAGGCGCCGATGGATCAAAGGTCTTCACTCATCTGATGGCGTGCTGGTACAACAGCGCTTATAGTTTTCCGGACGATTCTGAAAAGGCAGTCACTTACGCTAAACAAATTTCTGCACAAATGGGTCAATTTGCGAGTGTGCCCCATTATCTTGGCATGGACGGGTGTGACCATCTGTTTGCAAGACCTTATCTGAGCCGTATTTTTAAAGACATTAACCAAGCACTAAACGGTGAGCTCGAAGTGAGGCACAGTACTCTCCTTGAATTTATCAATAGCGTTCGGGAAAATCTCCCGTCCGATTTGAAGGTATATAAAGGTGAACTTCGCGAAGAAAAGGAAGCGACTTTGGTGCAAGGAACCTTCAGTGCGCATGTCGAAATTAAAGCGCGCAACTACCGCTCGCAGGTTTTCCTTGAACGTGGGGCGGAGCCTATTTCGGTTTTCGGTTGGATAAACGGGGGAACGTACGATGAAGATTTCCTCTGGAAAGCTTGGCGTTCACTTCTCCAAAACCACCCCCATGATTCCATTTGCGGATGCTCAATTAACCAGGTCCACAAAGACATGATGGCGCGTTTTGATGCCTCTGATGATATTGCAAGAAACCTGATTTTGAAGGGTCTGCAAAACACAGTTCGCGGAATCAATGGTTCGCTTTTACCTGTGAGCGAGAAGGCTGTTGTCCTTTTCAACCCCTCTATCCAAGCGCGTTCTGGGAGCTTGCGTTTAACGATACTTTACCCGACAACCCAGTTCGTAGGGCACGTGGAGCCTCCAAACAGAATAGGTTCCTCAGACGAATCCCGAACCTTTGAGCCATTCCGTCTGGTTGATTCGCAAGGTGTCAAGGTTCGTTATCAAGTGATCCGACGTCGAGATGGGGTTAAACGGCGTACCGCACCGCTTCATTTACCGGACCAACGCAAAGCCGTGGAGTTTGACATCGTCCTTGAAAATCTGAATCTTCCCCCTTTGGGCCACGAAGTCCTTGCATGGCAATATGCGCCTATAGACGCGCCCAAGGGGATTGGTGCTCCACCCATGGACCCACGGCCTCTTAAAGAGTCACTCATTTCTCATGAGCCTCACGTCCTTGAAAATGACCTTATTCGGGCCGTATTTAAAAACGACGGTACGCTAGATGTAACCGATAAGATTTCCGGGCGCTCGATTTTAGGAACTCATTATTTTGAGGATGGGGGCGATGCCGGGCAGAGTTACGACTATCTGGAACCAAAACGGGATGTGTTGGTTCGAAGCATTGGAATCCCAGCAAGGATTACTTTGCTCGTGAATGGCCCTGTTTTCGCGTGTTACAAGGTCGAAATGGAACTGCCGGTCCCTGTGTGCCTGGATGGCGATTCGCGATCCGTTCATACATCCGCAATTAAAATAACGACTCTTATTTCGTTGAGCTCAGGGTCTAGGCGGTTGGAATTTAAAACCACTATCGAATCTCAGGTGGACGATCATCGCCTGCGAGTGATGTTCCCCACGGATTTACACAATGCAACTTCTCATTGTGCGGAGTCAGCATTTGATGTCACAGAACGCGCTATAGCTTTGCCAGCAGACCAGATTTATCACAGCGGATGTTGGAATCTTAAATCGTTTGTAGATGTATCAGATAAAAAATCAGGTGTGGCCATACTGAATCGAACCGCCGCCGAGTATCATGTTCAAAACGGGCCACGAAAAGAAATTGGCATTACCTTGCTCAGGGCCACTCAGGCTGTTTTTGGTCCTCTGTGGGGGATGGAAGGCGCGGACATCGACACTTTCGGCAGGGGTGAGTACAGCCACGAATACGCATTGGTCATGCACCAAGGCGACTGGATTTCTGCCGGTATTTTTAGGGAAGCTGATGAATTTAATGTGCCGATCTATTCGGAGATTTTTCCAACTAAGGCTTTAGCAGGGTTAAGGAATCCTCACTGGAGTTTGGTGACCTTGAGTGACGCGCGGATTATGGTGACGACGGTTAAAAAAGCTGTTGCCAATGATTCCATTGTCGTTCGGCTTATAAACCCCACGCATGATTTAATTGAAACAAAACTGCAACTGGGTCAGGAACCTCAGGCGGTGCAGTTGCTTAATTTGGATGAAACAGTGGTCCAGGAGTTAACGACATCAATTGACCAAGTGCTGACCTTAAAGCCCCACCAAATAATGACATTAGCACTTAGCTTTAGTCATCTCCCAATAGGCGGTGGGCCGAAAGGTCACACATTCCCATTCACCCGCGAGTTTGTGGAGTAAATGGGAGGATCTTTGGAAGTTATTTCTAAAGCGTTAGCGCAGAGCACCGCGGCGCGCCATAGCGCGGAACTGAACGGTCACAGTGTCTTCGACGCGGGGGGTCATTGATTTAGTTGTGAAATAAGTTTCTTGATGGTCAGTGAGTGTCACCGCTTCCCATGCTGTTGTATCGAGAGACCCGTCCTGGTTTCGGAAAATGGCTTGAGCCTGAACAGTGTAATCTTTTGACGTTAAGTTGCGAATGGCGGCCTTTACGGTGAGACGATTGTCGCGGTCACGTTGTAACGTGACCCGATCCACAGCCAAACTTCCACCCAAATTGTCATCAAGGAAAATAGTGCGAATAGGACGATCTTGAGCGCTGGTGCCGCGTGCGACGTACTTCGGTTGATCGTTGCTTGTCGCGCAAGCGGTTAATCCAATAATCCCAGCGGCGCAGAGAAGGAGGTGTAATGATTTTTTCATATATTATTTCCAGATCCAAATGACATTTGGTTTGTTCGTGTTTGGTGAATTAAGATTTATGGACTCTTTGATGACAACAGACTCATTTTTATTCAAGAATTCAATATCAGTACCCTTCGCCCCAGGAGGAATAGGCCCCGTTGAAAGGAAGATTGCTGCTGGCAAATTGTTCCATGAACGAGTATCGGCCTTTGCAATCGTGGCTGCAGAAATGGCTTTAGATATAATCCCAGCCAGTACTGCTGCGCCCCCCGCAATGGCTGTGGCGTCGTTACCGCTATCTAGCCCGTGGACGGCCGCAACCGCTCCACCAACAACTAAAACATCACCCGCTGTGTCAGTGCCTTTTTTAAAGACTGCTTTACCTGCTAGAACATGATCCATTTTCCGACCGCCGCGTGTGGTTGCCTGATAAGTCAAGATATCGGAGGAAGCCACCCAACCTTTAGGCACACCCAGAGCTTCAGCCGTACGATGGCCTTCGAAAAACCTTAGTTTTTCTCCGTACTCACCGAAACCTTCTTTGATTGGGGCGTCTCCATAGTTGGCCACCACTAAAACATTAGATTTTATGGAGGGCATTTCTTTAGGTAACTGAGGATTAATTTTTTGGGCTCGGGACCAAGCATCGGCGGCATCGCTTTGACGTCCAAGTTGCTGAAATGAAAGGCATGTCAGGAATTCTAATCCTACGAAATCGGCTTGGTATTTTTCACCCTCGCTAGAACTATCTTGAAGGAATCCACTTTTAGCTGCCGCAATAGCGTTATCAAACTCGCCATCCTGATAATACAGGAGAGCCCGATAAAAATACGCCATCACACGTTCATAAGGCTCACCCTTAAATGGTTTTGAATCCTCACCTTTAAATTTACTTTTGGCTTGTTCCGCTTCCCGGTTACCTGCCTGAAGACTATCAATGAAGATAATGGACTCAGTGAACGCACGTTTGGCGTGGCTGTATTGACCGGCCTTAAGCGCCTCAGTGCCGAGACGCATCCAGTTAAGCGTACGGTTTCGGGCTTCGTCGGCATAAAGGACCGAGTACGACATGCGCAACGGTTCAGGTATACCTTCTCCAGCCACACGTGCTTGAGCGGCCTTCCAATCATTGGAAGAAGGGTTTGTCGAAGTGGACGCGCACGAAGAAAGCAGAATTGTTGCACACAAGGCTCCTGCTGAAATAAGTCGCATTGAGTGGTGGTGGGCGTATGGGGTATTCAGTGGCTTAACGGTAAACACCGCTATCCTGACCCTCTTTTTTTATTTCGACAAAATCTTCCCAAACTTGATTGCTCGTGACAGCGTCGATCAGACGGAAGGTGTAAAGGACGTAATCAGAATTCCCCCGCGAGTTCGCTTGGCTGAGTCCGCTTAACTCACCCGTGAGAAAATAATCGGCTCCTGTCATCTTTCTATTTGAACCGGAGGAAGTGACTTTACCATCGGCCTTTAACTCCCGCTCGGTCTGAACGGCTTCTATTCGGTCCCTCGCCACGAATACGACTTTTCCATCCAGTTTTGTCGCAAGTTGGGCTTTAATTCGCTTAATAAATATATCTTTATCAATGGGGAATCGAGTGGTGTTTTCAACTGGCAATAGCACTATGGTCGGCGCCCTGTCGGCATAAGCAATTTTTGGTGTGGCCGAGATCGCCCGGGCCATCTTGTCGGTCACTTGGATTAAATCTTGCGATTCAATGCCCGTTCCGGCAACTGAACCCTGTGCTTGAGGGTCAACGTAACGGACATTAGGTTTGTTTGAAGTAGCGCAGCCAGCAATGAAAAGGCCGCTGCAAACGATAAGGAGTGGAGTTTTATTCATAAAAATGTAGTTGTTCGACGCCATACTTTAGAAGGAATTCAATAAAAATCAAATCCCTACAAAAAAATTTGTTACAGGTCCACGAAGTATCGCCTGCGATTTTCGAAACGAGCTACTTGGGTGTAACCAACCCGCTTGACCATTTCTAACGCTTCTTCAAAATTAATTCCCACCTCGGAAGGTTGATGCGCGTCTGAGGAGATGACGATCGGAATGTGGTATTCAAAGGCCAATTGTAGGAAATCCAGCGAAGGGTAGATTTCATTAACTGGTTTGCGCAATCCCGCCGTGCTTACCTCGATAGCGACATCATGTTTCATACATTGAAACAACGCTTTTTCATAAAACCGTCTTAAAGGCCCCGAAGGACGATGACCGAATTTTTTAACAAGATCAGGATGGGCCATGATATCAAACATTCCGGAAACAATGGCGTCCTCCCAAGTGGCAAAGTACTGTTCCCAAATGCTCTCGATAGAGCGGTCATTAAAACGATCGACCAGTTCGGGGTTATCAAACCCCCAGTCATTCAGGTAATGCACCGAGCCTAGGACGTAATCAAATTTCCATTCGGTGAGCAATTGCCTGACGTAAGGTTCTGTCCCTGGATGAAAATCAGCCTCCAGCCCGAATTTAATAGGATAATCGGGATACCTTTTCCGGGCGTCTTGCACAATCTGCAGGTATGTCGGCATATCTTTTCGGCCCATTCGGAAATCGGGGTCGTACCATTCGGGCATGGGACAATGATCTGAAAAGCCGATCTCACCAAGACCGCGTTCGATAGCTTGTTTGACGTATTCCCAAGGGGCGCCCGTACAATGTTTGCACAGAGGAGTGTGCATATGATAATCGGCGAGAGCAAAGAGAGGATTTGCCATGGAGCGCAGTGTGGACAACCAAGAAGGTGATGTCAATCAACGTGCTTACTTTGCTTTTAAAGCGGAACCTAAAAACTCCCAGAAGGCGTTTATCTGGGAGTCTATGTTGGCTGATTCGGATTCTAAGTGCGTCAGGCGAACCTTGAGCACGTGATTTTTGTAGCCTGTTAAATATAGGTGAGATATACGCGGAGTTTCTTGGGTGTAGTGGAGAATCGCGCGAAGGAAAGGTACACCATAGGTTACTTGATCGCGGGTTTTCACTGAGACATTCTTAAAATGACCAAGTTGCCCCATCGTTTCCACGTCCCCCACAGCTTGGTCGAAGTACTGTTGGATCACGGCGGATTTAGGCCCGGCAAGAATAGTGGAATGCCCCCCCGTATAGAGGTAAATATCTGCTTTGATTGATTCCGCCCGATATGAATAACGGATACCAAGTCCAGGGGTTTTCGCTTCATCGTTTGTTTCCACCTCAAATTTCATCCCCGCGATTTCCGCAGGAAAAGTGAGGCCCGTCGCGGCATGGGTGCTCGCAGGTGCCCCCGTTGAAACCGGAGGAGTGGGATCAGCCGTAAGGCCTGCCTGAATTAAGCAGAAAATTAAAGTCAGGAGGATGGAAAGACGGAATGTCATGGTGTTTGTATAGCCTAAATCCAAAATGAACTCACTTGGAAAATTAACATTGGCAATCACACCAGCGTTCAGGTCTATTAATGGAGTGAAAGAATTGGTTGAAAAACTCAAAGTACATCAGGATTTAACCCCAGCGGAAATAAAAACAGGATTGAATTTCCTACTCCAAGAAGAGGAGGATCACGACTTGAAAATCGCTTTCCTATCCCTTCTAGCCGAAAAAGGTGAAACAGCCCTTGAAATGGCTATATTTGTGGAAGTGCTGAGAGAAAAGGCAATAAATCCCCAAATTGATTTGAAGAAGTGCGGAGGAATACTCATAGACGTATGCGGAACAGGAGCCGACCGGACCCATACGTTTAACATCTCTACAACCTCCATGTTTGTGGTAGCCGGAGCTGGTGTCAAGGTGGCCAAGCATGGGAATAGAAGCATCACTTCTCTCTGTGGTGGCGCGGACGTCCTTGAAGCAATGGGAATGAAAATTGATGTGACAACTGATACCTTAAAGCGTCAGGTCGAGGAGGTGGGGTTAGGCTTCTTATTTGCTCCATTGTACCACCCCGCGTTTCGAGCGATCGCACCGCTCAGAAAAGAACTGGGGGCTTTGGGGAAACGCACCATTTTTAATTATCTGGGGCCATTGCTGAATCCTGCTCCATTAACCCATCAAGTGATAGGCTTAGCTGACAGTGCCATGATGCGTAAATATGCTGAAGTGCTACGACATTTAGGACGGAAACGGGCCTGGCTTGTCCACGGCTACGTCGATGCAGAGAAGTCGGCTGGAATGGATGAAATATCCATTATGGGGCCAACTGAAGTTGTTGAAGTCGACGGCAATGAAATCAAGACGACGCTGATTGAACCTGAACGGTATGGGTTTAAAAAAGCGCACTTAGAGGATTTGCGAGGAGGGGATGCTCGGACAAATGCGGAGATTATTGAGTCGCTTCTGAAGAATGAACTGAAAGGACCCATGCGCGATGTCGTAGTGATAAACGCAGCAGCCGCATTGTTAGTGACTGGAGCGGCAGGAGGAGGAACGTTGGAGGAAGCTATCATGAAGGCCGAAGAGTCCTTAGATTCCGGCTTAGCTCTTCGCAAATTAAACCAGCTCCGTGGATTGGATTAATGATAATAATTTATGCTTAAGCAGCCAGCCCGATGTTGCACAATAACGAATCATTTAGCATTATACGCGAATGGGATTAAAAACAGGTGGATTGTTCCCGGATAACATGGTTGCGGGAAAGATATTGGCCAATACTTTGAATCTTCCGGCGTAGGATTATGGCGGTATTCCAACGATGAAACTTTGTGGTGGAATGCCTCTTTTGCTCGTCTTTTTGATCTAGGTCCTCAAGCGGAGCCCGCCGCATTATTTAAGAAGTTTTCTGAAGTTCAGCGGGATGGATTTGCCAATAACTTGCAATCTGTTCTTCATCAGTTCGGCGACTTTCATATGGTCTTGGGGATTCAGGATAATGCGGGTAAACGTCACCTCAGGAGTCAGGGCGATTGTATTCTTGAGTCGCGAGGATTTGTGAAATCCCTTGTTGGTGTGTCATGATGTGACCAACCGGCGAGCACTGGAAGAAGAGGTGCGGAAACTTAACCGCCAACTGGAAACTCGAACTCTCCAAGCTGCTGAACAAGGCCTGAAATAACAGAGCATTTGCGGAGATGTCCTTTAAGAAAATTTGCAGGACTCCTTCTTTTGAGGGCAGAAAAAAAGGCCCCATTTTCATGAGGCCTTTTTAGTTTTAAATTCCCGATGTTTTATCGTTGAGCCGTAATAAACTCATCAAACTTTTCCAGACCATTCTGGATAGTGTCCATGTCGATTGCATAGGAAAGGCGAACATACTTATCGTCACCAAATGCGATACCCGGAACAACTGCGACCTTTTGACTCTCAAGGAGACGGGAAGCGAACTCACTGGAAGTAAGGCCGAATTTGGAGATGTTAACCATCATATAAAAGGCGCCCATAGGTTTAAAAACTGAAACGCCTTCAATAGCGATAAGGCGTTCGTACATATAATGCCGGCGCTTTTTGAATTCCAGAACCATTTGACCCAAAAAGTCTTGAGGCCCTTTAAGTGCGGCAAAAGCACCCTTTTGAGCAAATGAAGTTGGGTTTGAGGTGCTGTGGCTCTGGATAGAGTCGATGCTTTTGGCAATGGACTCAGGCGCCGCAGTGTAACCGATGCGCCAGCCAGTCATTGCATATGATTTGCTAAAACCATTAATCGTGATGGTGTTATCGTAAGCAGCCTTGCTCAGCCCAGCGATGCTGACGTGTTTAGCGTCATCATAAACGAGTTTCTCATAAATCTCGTCAGACAGAATAATGAGGTCGTCTTCGAGAGCGACTTCGACAAGCGCTTCCAGTTCATCGCGAGTATAGACAGTGCCTGTGGGATTGCCTGGGCTATTGAGGATGACCATTTTGCTCTTAGGCGAAATAGCTTCGCGCAATTCGTCAGGAGTCAGTTTGAAACCGTTTTTTTCCTTAGTCGAAACAATGTAAGCTTCACCACCAGCGAGCTTGACCATTTCAGGATAGGAGAGCCAATAGGGAGCTGGGATAATGACCTCGTCGCCTTCTTGGATAGTAGCGATGATCGCGTTGTAGCAAGAATGTTTAGCGCCGCAGTTTACGATGATCTGGGATGGTTTATAGTCCAGACCATTGTCAGTCTTTAGCTTTTCGGAAAGCGCAGTGCGTAATTCAGGTATACCACTTGAAGGCGTATATTTTGTAAATCCGTTTTTCAGAGCTTCAATAGCAGCATCTTTGATATGTTGCGGCGTATCGAAATCAGGTTCTCCTGCTCCGAATCCAAACACTTCCAAACCTTCGGCTTTCATAGCCTTGGCTTTGCTATCAATAGCGAGGGTCATGGACGGGGTTAGGACTTTAGCTCGTTGAGCGATTTCAGGCGTACTCATAGTTTCTTTCATTTAGGTGTTACTCTTGTAAAAGCAGTCGACTACTTCTTTAAAGTTGTTTTCGCCGAGTTGCACGATTTTAAATTCACGAATTGAACTTTCTGTGGAATCAGAGGCATGGGCCGCATTGATCATGATGCTCGAACCGAACTCCCGTCGGATAGAACCCGGAGGGGCTTTTGAGGGGTCCGTAGGCCCTAGAACCTCACGGATTTTACTTACTGCGTCAGGGCCTTCGTACATGATTCCGATGCACATACTGGCCCCGGCCTGAGTTTTAAGGAACTCCGGACACTGTGAAGGGCGCCGACCCGACATAAACTCCACAATATTTTCAAATTGGTGATCGGCACAAACGGGACCCAGAACATCGCCCAGCTTGATGACCGTTTCTTCTGAGAATTTAATATTGGCAAATTCATTTTCTAAAACCGCCCGTGCGCGCTGAGCCACCGGTTCGCGTAATTTCTCCCGTAAAACCGGTTGAACCGGGCCATAGAAATCCTCCGCCTGAGCCACGCTCATCCGAAGAACCTTAAAGGCGACGATGTAAAGGCCCGTCCTGGAAAACATATCAATAATGTTCCCTGGACGACCCGTCGGGAAAGTGAAGTTATCGGGTTTAATAAGGACCAGCGTGCGTTCGACCTTCTGTTCGGGCTGATGAACTACCACATTATCGAGAATGCCGCCATCTGTGTCTGAAAACTTGGTCCAAACCGCTAAATGTTGAGAAGCCTCTTCTGCGCTGGTTGGGGCAAGGACCGCAGGCTCAAAATAGATAACGTTCCCGCTGTCATCCGTCACATAATCGCCGTAGGTGTCGCGAATGGTTTCCCCACCTACATTATGATGCCGGATAGAACCTACTACTGCCCGAACTTTGGCTATCGCGTCTTCCCCTTTGAGTAAAAGAACCAGGACACGTTTCCTTCCACCCGTCTTTGGATCAGGTCCGAAATGTTTAAGAACGTAATCGTGAATCAGTTTTTGAACCCGCCCAGCGTCACCCACCTTGGTGGCGGTGTGCAAACCAGCATATTCTTCGACCAACTTTTGCCCGGGAGAAAACATACGTGCAGCGACAAGATCCAGGTGAGTCCGCGTGAGTAAGCGGTTTATGACCCCGCCCGTGCGCGACTTAAAAATCGTTGTAGGATTAATAATGACGTATGAAAGTTCTTCAGGCATGTGTTCTATAACCCAGCACTAAAAAAAACCCCGCTCCCAGCGAGGTGTATCTATTTTTTTATAATGCCGGGCGCACACCGTATCTTTTTGCCTCACCAGCGTCAACCATTGAAAAAAGGAGATTAGGAGGACCTGTTGACTCATCGACATCCTCCACGGTTGCCGGTGTAATGACTTATGAGTCAACAACAGGACAAACCTCGCTCAAAGTGGGGATTAAACCAACTCAGCGAAACAAGCAGGGGGCTGCGATACCGCCTTTTTCCGGTTTGCCGCAATACTTGCGCTTTGGAACGCTTGTACCTAATGTGCGCAATTACTTATGCAATGGTACCGTCGGCTTCTGCAATATCTCACGCCCTATCGCACCCGGTTTATCCTCGGGCTATGCGCAGGAGTCCTTTATGCCATCACTAACGCGGCGCTGATAGGAACCATTAAATTTTCCGGCGATTACATATTCCCCGTTGAAACTAAGACCACCTCCGTTGAGAAAGTTGATTCCAAAAAATTTGTTTTATTTCGGGGGATGGAAAAGCGTTTAGCAGCCTTAAAAGACCGGGCGAGTGCGAAACTGTACAAAGTGTTTCCTGAACCCCAGCGTGACCTTAGCCCCAAAGTCACGCTCTGCATTGCGCTTCTGATTCCTCTCGTCTTTTTCCTGAAAGGATTTTTTAACTTCCTCAATGTTTACCTGCTCAATTGGGTTGGCGTTCGCGTTACCATGGACATTCGGACCCGGCTTTTTGTCCATGTTCAGGAATTGTCCCTCAGTTTTTTTAACCGGAGTAGTACAGGCGATTTAATGGCTCGAATTAGCCATGACACTAACGAAGTCCAGAAATCGCTCGTCAACGTCATTGCAGATGCCGTGAAACAGCCTCTGACGCTCCTTATTTCCGCTGCGCTGCTGGTAACAATCGATGCGACCCTTTCGATGCTTGCTCTTATCATGATCCCGCTTTGTTTGGTGCCCATTTTCTTTTATGGGCGTAAGGTCCGTAAGGCGAGTAAGGAATCTCAGAAAAATCTCGGGCAGTTGGTTTCTCTCATGCACGAGGCATTTTCTGGTATCCGGGTTGTGAAAGCTTTTGGACGAGAAGATGCCGAGATAAAAAAGTTCCAGAAAAACACAGGCACCCTTGTTTTCCATACGATGCGGGTTGTGCGCTCCAACTCGATATTAAGCCCCACGATTGAGGTCTTCGGTGCTGTGGCCGGGAGCTTAGTTTTGGTGTATGCCTATGTTAATAAACTGCCTCCCTCACATGTGGTGGCTTTCATGGGGGCGATGTTTGTCATTTATAATCCCGTCAAATCTATCAGCAAACTCCATTTAACCCTTCAAGCGGCCGCTGCTTCCGCTGAACGTATCTTCGAGGTGTTAGATGAACCAAAGACCGTTGTCGATGCCAAGGGTTCAGCCGTCCTGCCTGTGCTCGCGCGAGAAATTAAGTTTGATAACGTCACTTTTGCTTACGACAAGCATCCGGTCATCTCGGAGTTTTCACTGGTCATTCCTCGGGGGGCATTTGTGGCTTTAGTAGGCCCAAGTGGCGGAGGAAAGACTTCGATTATAAATCTATTGTGCAGGTTTTATGATCCCACCTCAGGGCGTGTGCTTTTAGACGGCTTGGACTTGCGGGAGGTCACTCAATTATCTTTGCGACGCCAGATTGGAATGGTCACACAGGAAACCTTCCTTTTTAACACGACTATTGCGGCAAATATAGCCTATGGAAAACCGGAAGCGACTCGCGAAGAAATCGTACGCGCCGCCAAACTTGCCCATGCACACGACTTTATTTCGGCAATGCCAGAGGGTTACGATTCAAACATCGGAGAAAGGGGTGTTCAACTATCTGGGGGCCAACGCCAGCGTCTGTCGATTGCCCGAGCCATTTTACCTGATCCAGCCATTCTGATTCTAGACGAGGCCACCTCTGCACTTGATTCCGAGTCGGAAAGACTTGTGCAGGAAGCCCTCGACGAAGTCTCTCAAGGTCGAACCGTTATTTCGATTGCGCATCGGCTCTCGACCATACAAAAAGCGGGCCTTATTGTAGTCCTTGAACAAGGTAAAATTGTAGAGCAGGGGACCCTGCTTGAGTTGCTCGAAAATAAAGGCGTCTTTGCCCGACTGTGGGACCAGCAAATCACCACAGCTTAAGATAGTGGCAGGAGCAGATCGTTCAGCGCCCAGGTGTTTGATCGAGGGGCGGAGGGCTGATACGTTCAACAACATTTTGTGGAAAGATCCGTTCTGGATCACGATTCACCAAAGCTTTAGCTATATAACCCACCCCATTTGCTTTCGCAATTTGGTCGATCATGGCATACCCGGTTCCGCGTTCGTAATTCAATTTAAGAAAGAGCCGATGATGGTCGCTGGAAATGGTCATGACGCGCATGACATCGTATCCCGTAAAACTTCCAAACGAGCTCTGAAGTTCTGAAAAGGCTGGAGTCACCTCAGTACGAACATCTCCATCGACATCACGGGGAGCCCCTTGAACCATTTTGTCAATGGCCGCTGGGCCACCAAACCTCCGGTAAGTTTCAAAAACATCTTCGATTTGAGGAAATCTAATACGCGGTTCACCTGTGATCGATGCATTCGCATTTGTGGATACCGTCGCTGTATTCGTCACAGTCACAGTCGTTGTATTTGTTTTAACGATAGTTGATCTCGATTTGTCATCACCCATGACCAACAGCGGGCACAACACGACAAGGATAGACAGGGTCCACATTTTCATAAGCATATACTTATCATGTTTCATGCCAGCTAAGGGATTCCGTTCACAAATGAAATTTTATTGCGTCGCCAGCAGGTGAGGTTAGAAACAGGGCCATGAAAATTGTTTTGGCTTATTCCGGAGGATTAGACACCTCAGTAATTTTAACTTGGTTAAAAGAGCGTTACAACGCTGAAATCATCGCGTTTTGTGCTAACGTCGGTCAGGAAGAAGAACTGGACGGGCTAGATGAGAAAGCGAGAAAAACAGGAGCGAGTAAGTGTTTTATCGAAGATTTACAGGATGAATTCGCATCAGATTTTATTTATCCGATGGTTCAAGCAGGTGCAATTTACGAGAGCCAATACTTTTTGGGCACTTCCATCGCGCGCCCTCTGATCGCTAAACGAATGGTCGAAATTGCTCGCAAAGAAAAGGCCGATGCCGTAGCTCACGGTGCAACAGGGAAAGGGAATGACCAGGTTCGCTTCGAACTCACTGTATCTGCCCTTGCCCCTGAGTTAAAGGTCATAGCGCCTTGGAGAGATAAAGCGTTTCGATCAGAATTCCCCGGCCGGATTGAAATGATTAACTACGCGGCCAAGCACAACATACCCATTCAGGCCAGTGCCAAAAAACCCTACTCGATGGATCGCAACCTTTTGCACATCAGTTATGAAGCCGGTATTCTGGAAGATCCATGGCTTGATGCCTCCGAGGCAAAATACAAAGATATGTATATGCTGTCTGTTTCTCCAGAAGACGCACCTAACAAGCCAGAGTATGTGACCCTTGACTTTGTAAAAGGTAACTGCGTTGCGGTAAACGATAAGAAACTGACCCCGCTCGAAGTGATGCGCACTCTCAATAAACTCGGGGGCAAACACGGCATCGGTCGAGTTGACCTTGTCGAGAACCGATACGTCGGGATGAAAAGTCGCGGAGTTTATGAAACCCCAGGTGGATCTATTCTCCACTTTGGTCATCGCCAAATTGAAACGTTGACCATGGATCGCGAAGTGATGCATCTGCGAGACTCGTTGGTACCTAAATATAGTGAAATGGTTTATTACGGGTATTGGTACGCTCCCGAACGCCAATTCTTGCAAGCCGCGATTACCGAATCGCAGAAGAACGTCACCGGCACCGTGCGTCTCAAGTTATATAAAGGGAATATTATCACTGCTGGTCGCAAAAGCCCCGTGAGCCTGTACAACCCGCACATCGCCACCATGGAAGCGGACCCCACCCAAGCGTATAACCAAGATGACGCCACCGGATTCATTCGCCTCAACGGCCTTCGTCTCAAGGTGGAAGCCAGCGTTCACCAGACCCGCAAAAAAAAGGCAAAGTAAGAAAACTCTTACTTTGACAAGGACTAGTCTGTAGAGACACCTCCTGTGACGGGGCGGCTGCCTGCCAAATCTGGCAGGCCAGACGATCGCAGGAGTCGCTCGATCGAGCGAACCAAAGGATCGTCTGAGCACCACGTGAAGGTGAGGCAACGGGATGCAAGATCAACCCCCATGGAAGAATGAGAAAAATATCACTTGCGGACGGGGCGCGGGTTTCGTAATTATATCAGTCCTTCCACATGCCAGAGTAGCTCAGTGGTAGAGCAGAGGACTCATAAGCCTTTGGTCGCGAGTTCAACTCTCGCCTCTGGTACCATTTTTTTGATTCGGTTTTACGCTCATACAAGTTTGAAACTTTTATAAGGGAAACGTGTTTTTACGGTAACCCCTACTTTTCCATCCAAGCAGCATGATCTTACGAGCATTATTAATTGTCCTTGATTTTCCCGCGCGGCATTTTCATTGTGAAGGCGTGTCGCTCCGGATATTCTTTATACTTCTCGTTAGTTCCCTCCCATTCACATCAATATTAAATGCTTCTGAGCCAGAAAAGTCTGTTGTTCAGATCATGACATTCAGTCAGTTCCCTGATTGGACGGCGCCATGGCGGCAAAGTACGGTGGGCCGCAGCTCGGGGACCGGTTTTGTCATTTCAGGTAAACGGATCATGACGAACGCTCACGTGATCAGTTGGGCCAAGCAGATTTTTGTTAAACGGTATCAGGATCCCAAACCGTACAGTTGCCGGGTTTTGTTCGCTGCACATGATTGTGATTTAGCGATTTTGGAAGTTGAAGATGAGAGCTTTTTTAAGGGAATGGAGCCATTAAACTTCGGCGCATTACCCAAAGTGCGGTCAACTGTGTTGACCTACGGCTTTCCGGCTGGGGGCGAGCAAATATCGTACACCCGCGGAGTTGTGTCCCGGATAGAAATGCAAAAGTATGCGCATATTTCTAACCGAAGTTTTCTTGCCGTGCAGACAGACGCGGCGATTAACCCCGGGAACAGTGGGGGACCCGTGATTCAGGAGGACCTTGTTGTGGGTGTGGCGTTTCAGGGATTGGTGGGTTTGGAGAATACGGGTTTCTTTATACCACCGCCTATAATTGAACACTTCCTCGAAGACATTAAAGACGGGAAATATGATGGGTTTCCTGATGTTGGATTAAAAATTGTACCATTACAGAATCCAGCTTTCCGCAAACTATTGGCTTTACCTGATGAAGATAGTGGCGCACGGATTGACGGTATGTTGCCCATACCTTCCACGACAAGCGTGATTAAAAAGGACGATGTCTTATTGAAAGTCGGGCCTTACCCTGTCGCGAATGACGGGTCCATCCTCCTTGAAGGAAACCGAGTCGATGCTGGAGCCGCATTTGATCAGATTCAGCACGGGAACAACGTGAAGTTGAAAATCTGGCGGGATAAAAAGGAACTCGAACTCGAATTGCCCAGTTATTTTTACAAAGACGACCGGGCGGAGGGGAATCAGTATGATCTCACGCCTCGCTATTACATTTATGGTGGGCTCGTCTTCACGCCTTTGAGTTTTGATTATTTAAAAACAACGGGGAGGAATTTGAATGACGAGTTTTTTGCCAAGCTCCTTTATGAGCTTACGCATCAACGTCATGAAGACCCCACAAAACGACGTGGCGAGCCGGTGGTGCTTTCGGCGATACTTTCACATGCGGTCAACGCGAACTTTAAAATTAAGGGCGGCGTATTGGTGGATCAGATTAATGGAATCAGGATAAACAGTCTGGAAGATGTTGTGAAGGCGTTTGAGTCCAATAAAAAAGACCAGCACATCATCGAGTTTCTTCCGAACAAAGTGTTCGAAGCGTTGGATCGCAAAGCGTCCGATGACGCTAACGCCGAGATTTTAAGCACTTACGGGGTCCCAAAGAACGGTAATTTATGATGAGACCTTTTTTATTAATCATCGCTCTATTCTTCGGTGCTCAGGGCGGGATAATTGCCGCCCCTAAAAAACAAGCTGTGGATTGGGAAAAATCGATCGTCATGATCGAAGTGACCCGCAAACAATACGATTATATTCAGCCATGGAGCCGGAGGTTAGCCGCTGTTGAAAAAAACGGGGTAGTCCTGAACGGTAAGCGGATATTAACAACAGCGGAACATTTCTCGAATCAAACTCTTATTCGAATCCAAAAGGGCGGGCGCGGCAAATGGTGGACCGGCAAATTGACCTGGGTAGATTACCACGCAAACTTGGCGTTGGTCACTTGTCAGGATGATAAATTTTGGGAACAGGTGCAACCTGCGGAGTTGGCTGAAAAGATTCCGACGAAAGGATCGGCATCGTTTATCCGCTGGAAAGATGGAAATTTCCAAACTCAGAATGCGTATTTAGAACATCCGACAGTGATGCCAGGACAGCTGACCTTCGCGCCGTACTTGCACCTTGCACCGGAATCAAACATTGAAGGAGCAGGCTGGGCGGAGCCCTTGGTTTATAATGATAAACTAATAGGGATCACGAGTTCCCAAGAAAAACGCACCCTGAATGTTATTCCAAGTCCCTTTATACGGTCCATTTTTCAGTCAGTGGCCAAGGGTACCTATTCTGGCATTGGCTATTTTGATTTTAAATGGCAGGAAAATGTGAACCCTGCTTCTGCGTCATCTTTAAAACTGCAGGGTGAACCTCGGGGGGTCGTTGTGACCAAGATTCATAAAGAGACAGCTTCAAAGTCCGAGATTCTCGAGAAGGATATCATTTTGAACGTGGACGGATTTGATATTGATGCCGAAGGGGATTATCAAGACCCAGTCTATGGGCATCTCAGCTTCGAAAATCTCGCCACGCGTCAAGGTTGGGCAAACACGATCTTGAAGGTGAAAGTTTGGAGAGAGGGGAAACAGCTTGATGTGAATTACATACTACCACGCGCTGACGATTCCCAGCGGTTGGTGCCGTCAGATCTCTATGATCAGGCCCCTGAATATTCCATTTATGGGGGGTTAGTTTTTCAACCGCTTACCGAACCTTTCCTGAAAAGCTGGGGCGCTGATTACATGGGAAAAGCACCGTTCCGCCTTGCTTATTATAATCAACAAGGTCCTGCGACCGACCACAAGGCACTGTTGATGATGACAATGGTTCTTCCTGATATGTACAACCTTGGGTACCAAGACTACCGATTCCTTCTGTTGAATAAAGTCAACGGGGTAAAGGTTTCTAGCCTTATTGATTTGAAAAAAGCGTTACAGTCTCCACAAGGCGAGTTTCATGTCATTGAGTTTTTGCCGGGGAGCGTGCCCGAGAAGATTGTGCTGGATGCAGCAGGATTAGATCAGGCCACGCAAAGGGTGCTTAAGCGGTACGCCATCCCAGAGCCTTCGTATATCTCAACGGCAAATACCGCGCTCTGACGTGCGGAAAAATTGAATGAGGTGTCGCACTTCTTCGTGGTGACCTAAAACTTGTTCCATCTGATCCAGAGCTTTAGTCGTCGTAATCTCGCGATTTTTAAACACGAGTTTGAAAGCTTCTCGGATGGCTTTTACTTTTTCTTCCGCAAACCCATTTCGTTCAAGACCCACTTTATTGATCGTCCGAACCTCCGCTGGATTCCCATCCGCCATCATGTAAGGAGGTACATCTTGAACCACTTTGGAGCATCCTCCAATGATAGACATAGTCCCGATGCGACAGAATTGGTGAACCGCAGCCAAGCCTCCGATGATCGCCTTATCTTCGACAACTACATGACCAGCCAGCGTGCCGCAGTTGGACATGATGATCGAGTTGCCGAGCATACAATTGTGGGCGATATGCGTGTAAGCTAAAAAAAGGTTGTCGGACCCAATAACAGTTTTTTCTTCCGGCCCCGTGCCGCGATGGACGGTCATATATTCGCGGAAAATGTTTCGATCTCCGATGATGCAATAAGTGGGTTCGCCCTTATATTTTTTATCTTGGGTCAGACCACCGATAGCCGAGAAAGGGTAAAATTCGTTTTCCCGCCCGATGTGGGTAGGTCCATCGATCACAACATGAGAGTGCAGCTTACAATTATCTCCTATTGTGACACCCGCATTGATGATGCAATACGGCCCCACTTGAACATTCGCACCGATCTGGGCTTCAGGACTGATAACAGCAGTGGGATGAAAATTTGAATTCATGGCGCTTACACGTCGGTAATGGAAAACATGAGTTCGGCTTCTGAGACGACCTGTTTATTAACGAGGCACCGACCGTTTGCTTTTCCAATTTTGCCGCGTGAGCGAGTCATCTCAACTTCGATGATTAAAGTATCCCCTGGGAACACAGGACGCCGGAACTTAACGCTATCTGCGCTCATGAAGAACCCTATTTTCCCGAGGTTCGCTGGGTCTTTAAGCATTAATATACTCGCCAACTGTGCCATGGCTTCTACCTGTAACACACCAGGCATGATCGGATAATTTGGGAAGTGGCCTGCGAAATAAGGTTCGCCCATCGTGACATTCTTCATCCCGATCGCTTTGGTTTCACCGTCAAATTTAAGGACTCTGTCAATCATGAGGAACGGAGGACGGTGCGGCAACACCTTCATGACATCCTGAATGTCCATTGACCCTTCTAAGATGAGGTCGCTTTCTTTTGGGATGCTCAGCGCAAAATACTTTTTGTACTGTTTGTATAAAGCCTTAGCCAACTCGACGTTGAGTCCGTGACTCGGTTTCATGGCGATGATATGCGCTTTGATCGGCACACCAATGAGAGTCAAGTCGCCAATGATATCGAGCATTTTGTGACGTACGAATTCGTCCGGAAACCGTAGCGCTTCCTTGCTTAAAACCTGGCTACCCCGGATCACGACCGCATTTTCGAGGCTACCCCCTTTGATCAAGCCCTGGTCCATTAACGGGGCGACTTCTTCGTAAAAACAAAATGTTCGAGCGGGGGCGATTTCTTTTTGATAAAATTCGGGAGTAATAACATCGCTTCTGTATTGAGTAAAAAAGCCCGTATGATTTGCGTTTGTACAAGAAATACGGAGTTCGTCCGAGGGCATGGCCACAATAAATGAGCCACCTTTACCTTCGATTTGTATAGGATCGCGAAGGGTGAAGATTTTGCGGGAAGCTTTCTGTTCGACCACACCGGCTTCCTGAACCATCTTCATGAAAGGCATGCCGCTGCCGTCCGCAATGGGGGGTTCGTTCGAGTCCATCTCGATCATGGCGTTATCAACGCCCATGCCCGCAAGAGCTGAAATGGCGTGTTCGACAGTGTGAATGCGGATGGCACCATCGGCCAGGGTTGTGGAGCGTTCGACTTGTTTTACGTAATCCACATGCGCATCAAGAATAGGGTGGTCCGCCAGATCAATGCGTTTAAACTTGATCCCATGGTTCTCCGGTGCGGGTAGGAAAGCGATATTGACTTTATTACCTGTGTGCAGGGCGTGACCTGAAAAAGTCGCTTTTTTGCCAAGGGTATGCTGGAGCTTGAACATAGGCGTGCTTTTCTAACAGCAGATGAAATAACTGCAAACCTGAATTTACCTTTTGCATCATTTCATGATAAACCCGTATAATCCCGCTCCTTACACTATGAAACTAAATCGTAATATTTTTGTCGGTCTAATCGTCGCGTTGTTTGCATTCGCAGGTGGCTGTGCCAAACAAGGTGGGAACCAGGCAGCGTCGTCCAACGTTGATGATAACGAGATTCGGATTGGGGAGTACGGATCGATGACGGGGGATACAGCAACCTTTGGCGTGTCGACGCATAACGGCATCATGATGGCCCTCGAAAAACTCAATGCAGGTGGGGGAGTGCTTGGCAAAAAGATAAAAGTGATTTCGGAAGATAACCAAGGGAAAACATCCGAAGCGGTCAGTTCAGTTTTGAAGCTGATCAATCAGAACAAAGTTCATGCTATCATTGGGGAAGTCGCTAGTTCCCGTAGCCTTGCCGCTGCACCCAAATGCCAGCAGGCCAAGATTCCGATGCTCAGCCCGGCGTCCACTAACGAAAAAGTCACTCAGGTAGGGGATTATATTTTCAGAGCCTGTTTTACCGACAGCTTTCAGGGCGAAATTATAGCCAAGTTTGTATCTGAAGAACTGAAGTCCAAAAATGTGGCGGTGTTAGTCGACCAAAAGAGTGATTACAGTCTCGGCTTGGCGCAAAACTTTACTGCGAAGTTCACGGCCATGGGTGGCACGGTCCTGACCCAAGAATCGTACATGGCGGGGGATATTGATTTTAAAGCTCAGCTCACTAAAATCAAAGGACGCAACCCTCAGGTTATCGTCGTTCCGGGTTATTATACTCAGGTGGGACAAATCGCACGTCAGGCTCGGGAATTGGGGATCACGGTTCCTTTGGTCGGGGGCGACGGATGGGACTCGGAAGAAACGGCCAAGATTGGGGGCCAAGCGATCGAGGGTTCGTATTATACCAACCATTATTCTCCCGATGATCCCCGTCCCGAAGTTCAGAGTTTTGTGAATGAATACAAACAGAAGTACGGCAAGGTGCCCGATGCAATGGCTGTTTTAGGGTACGATGCCATGTTTATAATGGCGGATGCCATTAAACGCGCTGGGTCAACGGAAGGATCCAAGATTCGTGATGCGTTAGCGACTACTAAAGATTTTCCAGGAGTTTCGGGGAAAATTACGATCGACGCCCAACGCAATGCTCAGAAGCCGTTAGTGGTGCTCAAGTTCGAAGGTGGAAAAACGGTTTTTGCCAAATTGGTTAATCCATAAGTGCGAGAAGAGTGTTTTATGAAGATTGCTCCATTAGAATTTGAAAAGCCGATCATTGAGCTGGAAAAGAAGTTGTCCGAACTTAGGGCGCAAGCCGATGAACACAAAATAGATTTCACTGATGAAGTGGTCAGCTTGGAACGGAAGATCAATGAAACTAAAGCCGAGATTTATCAGAATCTTAGCCCATGGCAACGTGTTCAAATTGCTAGGCACGTGAAGCGCCCGTTTGCTCTCGATTTCATTAATGCCATGTGCACCGATTACTTCGAGTTGCATGGTGACCGCCGATTTAGTGACGACAAAGCCATGGTCGGCGGGCTGGCCCGGATTGATGATGTTCCTGTCATGATCATCGGCAATCAAAAAGGCCGGGATACCAAGGAGAAACTCAAACGCAATTTCGGAAGTGCCCACCCAGAAGGATACCGCAAAGCCCTGCGCTTGATGCAAATGGCTGCAAAATTTAATTTACCTATTATTTCCCTCATTGACACTCCGGGGGCTTACCCTGGTGTGGGTGCAGAAGAACGACATATCGCTGAGGCCATAGCCGTCAACTTGCGTGAGATGTTTTTATTACCTGTGCCCATTATTGGAGTGGTCATTGGCGAAGGGGGAAGCGGAGGGGCCTTGGGGATTGGTGTGGCGGACAGGATATTGATACTCGAAAACGCTTATTATTCCGTCATTTCGCCTGAAGGTTGTGCTGCGATTCTCTGGAAAGATCGGAGCCACGCACCGAAAGCGGCCGCTGCTCTTAAAATGGCTGCCCGCGATCTTATGCAATTTAAGTTAGTGGATGAGGTTATCGATGAACCTCCGGGTGGTGCTCATCGCAATCCTGAGGTCGTATTTAGTGCGGTCAAAAAAGCTGTGCTCTCCAATATTGCCAACTTGAGAAAGATTAAACCCGACACGCTTATGACACAACGCTATGACAAGTTCAGGGCGTTCGGTGAAGTAAACGAATAAAGCATGTCTGCCCCTTATTCTCCTGAGGCCACACGACTTATCCTCCGTGCGCCGGGCGTCGAAGCTTGGGTTTGTCCGGAACTTGGGGGCATGGTCGTTAAATACGCTGTTGACCTTGGCAATGGCCTCGTCGATGTCCTGGATTGCAGGGAGGAAAAACTGCGTGGATGGCCTGACCGAATTCATTTCGGGAACCCTATTCTTTTCCCCATTGTCTCATGGGTGCGCACCAATGGCGAAGACAACGTTTATAAGGTTAACGGATCCCCGTTCGTGTTGCCACAACACGGTTTCGCACGCAAAAGTGTTTGGACGGTCGAGAACGTTTCTGATACTGAGGTAACCTTAAGCTTGGGACATTCGGACGCTACGCTTAAAACGTTTCCGTTTAAATTTAAGTTCACTTTATGTTACCGCTTGAAAAATCAAGCCCTTGAGATTTCTGCGATGGTGCACAACCTGTCAGACGCGACAATGCCGTTTGCGATCGGATTCCATCCCTATTTTAACGCACCCCTTTCCTCCGCTTCATCCAAGGGCGCGTGTTATCTGGACGTGCCTGAATGTGAGCGCATAAGTCCGTTGGATTCTGATTGGATGAATTATAGTGCCATCAAACAGCCGCAGGGACGTCTAGCGGCGGACACTGATCTGAGCGGGACTTTTTTTTATAAGAACGTCGAGGGGGCTCTAATTCGTTTAGTTGATGAGCCTTCGGGTTATGCCGTAAACGTATCGTGGAGCAACCCACACTTGTTAAGCTGGGTGGCTGTCTGGTCGCGAGCAACTGACGAAAAACAGGTGTGCATCGAGCCATGGACCACCGGCCCAAACCCTGTAGTTCGACCCGATGAGATGTGCCATCTCTTAGCCGACGAATCCGCGACGTGTACTCTTCTTCTCTCATTAAACCGCATGACATGAGATCGTTCTGGGCAATAGGTTGTTGTCTGTTCCTCGTGTGCTTTCACGCGATGGCAGAGCCCATGGTAAAAACCGGAATCAATGTCGATCTGGAGTCCATTCAACTCTTCCCAAAAAACAATCCTTGGAATCAGAAGGTTGACCAACTGCCTGTTGATCCACGCTCGGAAATTCTTATTCGTCAAATAGGTGCCCAGAAAAATATCCACCCGGACTTTGGCGCAAACTGGAGAGGTGGACCACACGGTTTTTCATATTGCGTCGTAGACGAGGAGACGGCCAAGGTCCAAGTCGAGTTTACGGATTACCCAGATGAAAGTGATCAAGTGATGTACCCGTTGCCCACTCATATTCCTTTGCGCGATGAGGACACGGGCGATCGTCATCTCATCATCCTGCACCGAGGAGAGATGAAGTTGTACGAACTGTTTTACACTTTTGTAAAAGGCCGGGAAGTGCGTGCTGCGTCGGGCGCCGTTTTTGATCTCAAAAAAAATCCATCTCGCCCTGCGGGTCACACCTCCGCCGATGCAGCAGGGCTTCCCATACTCCCGGGGCTTGTGCGGTATGACGAAATTGCACGGGGCCATGTTGACCACGCTTTCCGGTTCACTGTGACGAAAACGCGTAAAGCTTACGTGCCCCCTGCTTCACACTATGCGAGTCAGGACACACATGTAAATCTCCCTCCCATGGGTATGCGCGTCAGACTTAAGGCGGATTATCCTCTTTCGAAATATCCTCCACAGGCCAAGGTCATCCTGCAGGCCCTCAAGACCTACGGTATGTTGCTCGCCGATAACGGAGGCGATTGGTTTATCTCCGGCGCTGCCGACCACCGCTGGAACGACGCGGATCTGAACACCCTCAAACGCGTCAAAGCTTCCGACCTTGAGGTCGTCAAAATGGGTAAGGTCGTGGTTGGGAGTTCACCAAAACAAGAATGAACATTGGGAGATAATTTCACGCGGATGTGCGGAGGCACGGAGGATTGGGGAGAAGTAAATTTAGACTTGCCCGTGATAAAACTTTTCCCTTGGCATTGGCGAGAGTATTCCGGCTCAATCTACAATGGCAGCCGACAGTTTGAATCAACCCTCTGGCATTGGCTTTTATTGGGGTCGAGTGTTGTTTTCGGTTAGTCCATTTTGCGGTTTTTGTGCTTTTTCGCGGCTAAGTTTTAATTTTTGAAGATGGGGGATTCAGGAGATTAAGAATAAGCCGGGACTATTATGTCATTGGATTTTCCTTGGTGTCTGGCAGGATAAAGCTTCATGGCGTCCGAATCAACTTTGTTACCCCAAGGCGACACATCGATTGCCGGTCTCAAGCACGCGAGGCAAGGTTACGTGAACTTGCAGGATATCATCAGGTTCACGGATATGAAAACGGGGTTTTTGTTGATCGTGGTGATACTTCTGACCTTTGCACTTTTATTTTTTCCGGTGTGCATAATGTTTGTGCAAGCGATTATGGAATCGTCTTTGCTCCCGAAAGGTCGGATGGACAAAGGTTTGATGCTACTTTTCTGGTTTGGCGGCGTGGCGTTCGGGTTTCTAGCATTTATCAATGCACTTATGAGCCTCGTCGCGCGCACTCCTAATACGCGAGGTCCGTTTATGAGTTCGCCCCTGTTGAAAGGGGTTACTACTTTGTTCTGCGTTTATAGCGAAAAAAACTATGAAGAAGCCCAGGAATGCGTCGACCGACTGAGTGACAACTTCACTGGTGCGATGTCCCTCGAAGAGTATAAACGCCAGATTCTTGTCGTAGGCGCTATCCTGAGTAACAAAATTAAATATCACCGTTTGGCCATTATTTATATCGCTCTCCAGTCAGCAGCGGGAATAGCCTGCGTTATGTTTGTCGCGGCTGGGGTTATTAACCGCTCGTAATCAGCCGAGTGGCCAATCGATTTCCATTTCGCCTTTTCCGATAGTGCCCAGAATTTTTTCTCCGGTGAGTTGCTCGAGAAGAGCGGGGTTAGTGGAAGCCGCAATTGGGTCAGCGGTTCCTTCAGCATCATTTACAATAATTCCAGCAATGGGCAGTCCTGTGCTTCGGATAGAATCAACTGTCAGCAAAGTGTGATTTAACGTTCCGAGTCCAAGTCGGGCCACGATAATGACCGGGAAACCTATTTCTTTAGCAAGGTCACTTATGAAATAGTCCTGCCGGATAGGCACTCGCCAACCCCCGGCACCTTCGACTAAAACGAATTCAAACGATGTCAGGCGCTGTAAATGTTCGTGAATAAAGGGAATATCAACGACGCGTTCTTCTATGATGCAGGCTGTATAAGGTGCTGCAGGTGGACGTAACCAAATGGGGTTGATGGCCTCTGGGGTGAGTTGAGGATCCGTTGACCCCGCCTTTAATAATGCAAAAACATCATCGCGATCCCCGCAACAAATGGGTTTAAATCCACAAGCGCGTTTCCCCATCTTTACGAGGGACTTGAGCAGGAGCGACGTAATGTAGGTCTTCCCCACTCCTGTGTCAGTTCCAGTTATAAAATAGCCTGTCGTCATAGGGTTCGATAGGAAAAATCGGCGCTAATTGAAAGTCATAATAAATCATAAAATGGGAGCACCGACCTAAGAAGGGGGTAAAACAGATCGTATTTTAATAAGGCGCTTTATGGGAGAGTGGAGGTGTGGGCAGCATATTTTCCCTTTGCCTTTTTCGAATTTGCGTTTAACTGATGGCTCCGAATGCTGGCTAAACGAATCATTCCCTGTCTGGATGTAGCGGAAGGTCGGGTTGTTAAAGGCGTTAAGTTTCTCGAACTCAAAGATGCCGGCGACCCGGTCGAGGCCGCGCTTGCCTACGATGCTCAAGGCGCCGACGAACTCGTTTTTCTTGATATCCGCGCTTCTCACGAAAACAGGGGAACTCTCGTCAGCTTAGTGGAGCGTACGGCTGACCAAGTTTTTATTCCATTGACCGTGGGCGGGGGTATCCGAACCGTTGAAGACATACGCCTCATGCTAAATGCGGGCGCTGACAAGATATCTGTCAATACTGCTGCGATTCAGAATCCTACGCTCATTCGAGAGGGCGCGCATACCTTTGGAAGTCAATGCATTGTGCTGGCGATTGATGCCAAGAACGTAGGTCCGGGAAAGTGGGAGGTTTTTACCCATGGAGGCAGAAAACCAACGGGACTTGATGCGATTGAATGGGCCAAACGAGGAGTGGAGCTTGGGGCAGGGGAAATCCTGCTGACGAGTATGGATGCCGACGGGACCAAAAAAGGGTATGACATGGAGTTAACCCGCGCGGTGAGCGAGGTCGTAAATGTTCCTGTAATTGCGAGTGGCGGAGCTGGTACTATGCAGCATATGTTCGAAGTGCTCACGACTGGAAAAGCGGACGCGGTGCTTGCTGCGAGTATTTTCCATTATAATCAACATACGGTAGATGACGTGAAACAGTTTTTAAAATTAAAGGGAATCCCGGTGCGTCTGTAGCCGGGTTGCGAAAGGATTGTATGAACGTAAATTGTGATTTTTTACAAAAAATAAAATTTAACAGTGACGGACTTGTGGCGGCGATCATTCAAGATGCCAAAACGAAACGGGTTTTGATGATGGCTTGGATGAATGCAGATTCCCTTGTGGCCACGCTCGAAACCGGAAAGACCAATTTCTGGAGTCGATCCAGAAAGAAGTATTGGGTCAAGGGAGAGACAAGCGGTCACACTCAGACGATCAAAAGATTTTCCATTGATTGTGATGGTGACACCCTGCTTTTTGAAGTCGAACAAATCGGCGGAGCATGCCACGCTGGCTATGAATCGTGCTTTTTCCAGCCCATTGAGCTGGATGGAGCCGTTCAAACTATAAAAGAAATGCGTGTGTTTGATCCGGAAGCCACTTATCGAAGGGAGTAACATATGCTTGCTCCTTCACGGGAAAAATTTATTGAATTGGCTAAGGACGGGAATCTCATCCCTGTTTTCCGCGAGTTGTTGGCTGACACTGAAACTCCGGTGACAGCGTACCTTAAGTTGGATGAACCTGATAAAATTTCCTTTTTACTCGAGTCTGCAGAAAGTGCGGAAAGATTTGGGCGTTACTCCTTTATCGCATCTGCGCCGGAACTGATTTTTGAAATGCGCGGTGATGAGGTGCGCCTTGTGCGTAATGGCAAAGAGGAACGGTACAAGAGTCAGCTTGATCCTTTGGCGGAACTACAAAAGATCATGTCCGTTTTTAAACCCGTTGAACACACGGATCTCCCGATCTTTTACGGGGGAGCCGTTGGTTACCTTGCGTATGAGACCGTTCGGTTTTTTGAAAAGACGGTCCCTAAATCTGCGAAAGACGACCTGCAAGTTCCCGATGCACTTTTTGTAATCAGTGACACTGTGCTGATATTTGATCACGTTCAAAGGCGGATCAAGGTCCTGTGCAACGCGCACGTCGAAGGGGACGCGGGTTCGGCTTATGATATAGCCGCAGGGAAGATAGATGCCGTGGTGCAGAAATTGAAGAAACCGGCTGTCTCACTCCCGATTGAATTTTCTGAGCCAGACCCAGCTGAACCCGAGTTGCCCAAGGCCAACATGACCCAAGCCGATTATGTGCGCATGACAGAATCGATGCAGGAATATATTAAAGCCGGCGACATTTTTCAGGTGGTTCCTTCGCAACGATTTGAAGTTCCATTTACCGGTCGCCCCATTGATTTGTACCGGGCCTTGAGATTGATAAATCCTTCGCCGTACATGTTTTGTTTGAAGTTCCTTGATATGGCTGTGGTGGGGACATCCCCAGAGGTGCACGTCCGTTGTGAAAATCGGAAGGTCGAAATCCGTCCGATCGCTGGCACCCGTGTGCGCGGGAAAACCCCAGAAGAAGATGACCAACTTGCGGCAGAATTACTCGCAGACCCCAAGGAGCGGGCTGAGCATGTGATGCTTGTGGACCTCGCCCGTAACGATGTGGGCCGAGTGTGCGATTACAATTCTGTGCGCGTCACTGAATTCATGATTATCGAAAGGTACTCACACGTCATGCATATCGTGAGCAATGTGGAAGGAATTTTGAGTGGTAACAGCAACGCGTACGATGTGATGCGGGCGACCTTCCCAGCGGGGACCGTGAGTGGTTCACCCAAAATCCGGGCTATGCAGATCATCGCGGAACAGGAACCCACGAGTCGGGGGATTTATGCGGGGGCCGTTGGATACTTCGGGTATTCTGGAAACCTGGACTCATGCATTGCCATTCGCACCTTGCTTTTAAAAAACGATAAAGCTTATTTGCAAGCGGGCGGTGGGTTGGTAGCCGATTCCACGGCCCTAGGCGAGTACCACGAAAGTTGTAACAAAGCGAAAGCGGGTTTAAAGGCCTTGCGACTGGCAGCACAAATCTCATCAGCTTAATTTTATTTTATGCAATCGATCTTGATAATCGATAATTACGATTCTTTCACATTTAACCTCGTCCAATACTTCGGTGAATTGGGGGTGGCCCCCATGGTCTATAGGAATGACCAAATCACATTGGAGAAAATAGCTGACCTCAAACCAGACAAGATTGTCATCTCCCCAGGACCTTGCACCCCGAAGGAGGCCGGGATTTCCAACGAGGTCATTTCAACATTTGGCCCGACGACGCCGCTACTTGGTGTCTGTCTCGGGCATCAGTGTATCGGCTACGTGTTTGGGGGTGAAGTGGTTCGCGCTCAGCGGCTGATGCATGGGAAAACGTCCCCCATTCTTCACAAGGGCGAGGGTCTTTTTGAAGGTCTTCCCAGTCCCTTTGACGCGACCCGATATCATTCGCTCATCGTCAAAAGGGAAACGTTTCCTTCAGATTTGGTTATAACGGCAGAAACCGCTGAGCAAGAGATCATGGGTCTTCAACATAAGGTATTCCCCATTTACGGTGTCCAATTCCATCCGGAATCTATTCTGACCCAACAAGGCAAAAAAATCCTCGCCAATTTTTTGAAGTGTTCCGTCTAAGGCCAATAAGGACGCATCAAAGCTAGAGTTTCGCTTAAGGGAATCGCAGAATATGAAATCTGCGAAGCACAGACAAGATTGCCTATGCCACATTGAGAGATACAGCACCCAGCTGATCCAAGGTAGCCTCCGTGCAGTTGACATTAGATTGATGTATGCATTATATTGTATGCATGACGAGAACACAAATTCAACTGCCTGAACCGCTTTTCCAGCAGATCAAAAAAATCGCGCTCAGGCGGGATTTGTCTGTAGCAGAACTGATTCGCCGAGGCATGGAAGCATACGTCCAGACCTGCCCTGAAACATCTCAAACCCGTGCGCCGTGGACAATGCCTTTGCTGCGGGGAAGTGGAGGACACTTGCTTGATCCCGCCATGGTTTCCGCCGAGGCTGAAGCCATCGAACGCCGCTTTCCAAAGCTTTGAGATGCTGACAACCGATACCAACCTGCTGATCCATGCGGCAGACCCCGATTCTCCTCATCATGAGCCAGCCCGGAACTTTTTCCTCGAAGCGGGTCAGGGCCGAGAAGAGTTTGTCCTTTGCGAACTGGTGCTAGTGGAGCTTTATATGCAGCTTCGTAATCCTGCCATATTTGCCAAGCCCTACACGGCTAAAGAAGCGACATCGCATTGTCTTGCATTGAAGCAAAATCCAGTATGGCGGTGCATTGATTACGATCCGATGATTTCACAAAAGCTGTGGTCTTGGGCCACGGAAACGAAAGCGGGTTTTAGGCAGATCATTGACGCACGGATCGCCTTTACACTTCGTCATCATCGAGTGACCCGTTTTGCCACAGCTAATGTGAAGCATTTTCAAGGTTTTGGTTTTCAAGAAGTCTGGAACCCCCTGACAATATAACGCTGATTTTTCAGCGGTTACTAACGAGTGTAGCAAAAGGGACGGACATATTTGTAGGACAAACGATTTGCCATTTAAAAAGCCCTTTTCTACGTTTCTGGTATTTGATCGATTTTTGGACGCAATGATCGAAGGATTATAGTTTGTCGGTCCCTAAGTGACTCTGGATTATAAGGCCCAAAACTTGACAGGCCGGAGTCGATGATATATTTTTATATCATGAATACTGTCACCACTGCTGATTTGAGAAATCACTTTCGTCGGGTTTCCGCATGGCTCGACAATGGGGAAACCGTGGAAATCCTTAAAAGAGGCAAGCCTTATGCCCGGCTCCTCCCTATCGAGGTTAAACCTGTCCTGACGCCCAAGATCGACTTTCGTGCTCAGCGTAAAGCCATTTGGAAGGGGCGCAAATTTAGCGCTAAAGAGGTTGCAGAAATGCGGGCCGCCGAATTGGATGGGGAGGAGTAGCTTGCGTTGTTTTACCGATACTTCGTTCCTTTGCGCCTTATTTAGGGAACAGGATAACTCGGCTGAGGCTGATGAACTTATGGCGACAGGGCTAACTGGGAACGTGGTCGTTTCTTCATTGGTGCTTTGGGAGTTTCGGCAATCCGCTCGCTTTCAAGTTTATCGTCACAGCAAGGACCGGACAAAGGGATTTTCAAAGCGGGAGGCTGATCACATGATTTCAGCACTTGCTAAGAATCTCGATGCAAGGGGTTTGTTGCTCGAATCGGTGGAATGGCCGGATGTTCATAGCCTAGCAGAGTCGCTTTCTGCAAAAAACACCATGACCGGTGGCCACCGCCCAATGGACATCCTGCATTTAGCCACAGTCAAGCACCTCCGGTTAACGCACTTCCTTACTTTTGATGCAAATCAGAAAAAACTGGTCGAGGCCGAAGGGCTGGTCGTCCTTTTATAACGATGTATTTCCCCTGCTAGGAGTAGAGTGCCAACGTGGACGGACAAACTATCTGAGTTCATATGAACGCTATGATCAGCGAAAAATAATTTGTCTGCCCCTAAGTGACTCCTAAGTGACTTTAAAAACATCCGCCAATGAGAACCCCCTAGACTTTTTGGAGTGATCGTTCGATCGTCACGCACGCAAAGGTCAAAATGGATACCGAGTCCGGTCAATGAACATTTGACTTTTGTGTTGAGTCAGACTTGTTTCGGTTGTGCTTTGCCAGTCCCTGAAGCAGGCGGGCCTCTTTTTGTTTACAATATTTAGGGGTGAGTCTTTCGGCTACAGATGGAATATTTGCAAACGCCCATTGTAAGTATTTTTCGTAGAATTCTGCCTTCTGACGTTCGGTAAGAATGGCATTGCGTTTCGATTCTTCCTTGGATTTGGTATCATCCCTATCGTTCATTTCTCCATAATTTCCCTCAGAAATCGAACACGGTCAAGCTTGCGATCCTTTTCATCGAGCGCTAATTGACATTCTAGCATGTGAGGTGCGGAGAGGCTGCGATAAGTTATTCCATCGAGCGTCTGTCGGTCATTTCCAGCGTCATAACATTCTATATAGCGATTTTCCAATCCTTGCACGGCCCTGAAAACATCCACTGGTCCTGAGGCGGTCACAAGACAAAAACATGACTGTTTCGTAAGCCATTTACCGTCATCGTCTGGTATGGCATGCCACGATATATCGTCAGGCCCCCATGAGGATTCCAGTGTAATCAGGGCTTTGTTAAGAGAAGCGAGGTTTGAGGGGGAGTCTTGGACAAACAGGTCTATGTCGAAGGTTAAATATTCCGGCCTGAAGTTCATTGCAAAGTTCAAACCTCCAATCAAGAGGTAGCTGACTTGGTGAGAGTTTAACACGTTGAAGACGCGGCTGGGATTCATAATAGGTTCATTATCGGATGATAGTGAAGGTGCCAGTTTAAATACAATAGGTCCTTGATCAAGGCTAGATAGGTATGAGAATACACCAGCTGTAACCAAGGCGAACTTTAAAAAAGGAACGCCTTCCGGCCTTTTTAAGGCGCGGAAGGCGATAACTGAAGGGCGATAAGCCGGATTCTGTATCCCGTTGTTTAGACGGGGTCGTTATCATTTGTCTATGCGACCAGTACCCGGAGTCATGATGAACGGGCCGTTTGAGACTCCCTATTTGGTCTTGCACCTCATGAGGTTTTCCGTGCCTCCATTGTTGCCAATGGAGCGGTGGGCTTTTACCCCGCCTTTTCACCCTTACCACCGGTCTTTCTTTCGAAAAAGCGGGGCGGTTTATTTTCTGTGGCACTGTCTGTCAATTCAAGCTTGAGCCTGAACTGCCCGCGTATTATCCACGGCATGATGCCCTATGGTGTCCGGACTTTCCTCAGCACCTCTTTCGAAGTACCGCGATAACGTACTCTTCGTAGAAAAGTCTAAACTCGGAATCGAAAAGGGACAACGTTAAATGTCATCCAACCCACCGATAATTAACAATGCCCCAGACGGCGAGGAAGTAGCCGATCGAAAACAAGACAATCATTGAGCGATTCAACTGTTTGGAAGCTCTGAGGCCTATCATGAAAAAAAGTGGGAATGAAATAGACATGTATCGTGAAAAAGACATGAGATCTTTAGTGAGCAGGGGGACGGCCCAGATCATCCCGGTCCACAAGGTCAGTTCGAGCGGGAATCGCGAAATGAGCATGTAAATTAATGTGCACGCTACAAAGATCATCACGAGGTAGTCAACTTGTGACCCGGAGGAATCGTGTAAGGGTCGGGTGAAGAAAGTTAAGGAATGTTGGATAACATTATTATAAAAATTCGTGAGGATCGATGCGTTCTCGTATTTCCAAAATTCTTTTTGAACGATTGAAAAGGTTTTCCAATTTCCTGTCTTAATATGATTCACCACAAAGTAGGATGCGAGTCCAAGGGGAATAGCAGCCACGCAAAATTTCGGAACCAGATTCGAGAAGAGAAAACCTCGCATGTTTCGTTTACAGAGGTCTTCCTGAGTCAGAGCTAAAAACAAGGGGAACACGATAAAGACACCGTTAGGCCGAGTCAGGCAGAGGAGGAACCCTGCAGCAAACATGAGCAACCATCTTTTCTGTTTCACGAATAGAAAACAGCACGCGCTCAATAGAAGAAAGAGGCTTTCGGTATAATAACAGGCAAAAAATACTGAAAATGGGAAAAGGAACAGGAGCGAAAAAGCGAAGAGCGCTTTGATTTCTTGATCTGGAAAATACAACTTCCACAGTTTGGTCAGCACGAATATGCCTGCAAGAGAAACGAGTTGGATGACGCAAAACGCGGCCCATTCAACGGGTAAAAACACCGCAAAAAGTCGGATACACATGGGAAACAACGGGAAAAAGGCATATCGCACCTTACTATTATCAGTTGTCGTTGGAACGACCCCGCCAGACTGATTGACCGAATCAAACTCAGAACGTGTAGGGTAACCGTGTTCAGCGATCGAAAGGTACCATTCGCTATCACCATAATTCCATAGGCTTTTAAAGGGAATCTGCGCGTCCGGCTGCATGCGCGGGTCTTCTGGTCGATGGAAAAAGAGAGTTTCATAGTTCGTCCGATCAAAAGAATCGGGATCGACTCTGGCCATGGTCCAGCCAGCCACATAAGTCAGGCATCGCACGACAAGGAACAGGATGACCACTCGCGAAAAAAGCGATGAAAACGGTGAGTGATGCGGAGCCATGCCTTGATACAACGGGAGAAATAGTGCTTGGCAAGCTAAAGTAGAGTCTTTATACAAAATGCCCATTTATGCGACATACGATTTCAGTTTTAGTAGAAAATAAATTCGGTGTGCTAGTCCGCATCGCAGGTCTATTCAGCGGACGCGGCTATAACATCGACACGCTGAACGTGGCGCCGACCCATGATCCAAAAACGTCTCGCATGACGATTGTGGTGCGCGGGGATGACAACGTTCTTGAGCAAGTGACCAAGCAATTAAACAAGCTCGTCGACGTTTTGAAGGTAGATGATTTTAAAGACGGTGAGTATGTGGATCGGGAATTGGTCCTTGTAAAAGTGAGCGTCAACTCGAAGTCCCGCGCAGAAGTGATGCAGATTTGTGATATTTTTCGCGCTAAGATTGTGGATGTGCAACCCCACAACCTGACCATCGAGGTCACCGGTGATGAAAGTAAGATTGAGAAATTTCTGGGCCTGATGAGTTCGTTTGGCCTTGAGAACATTACGCGTACCGGCAAAGTTGCGATGCCGCGGAGATAGAAAAGAACCGCTTTTTAAATTTAAAAATCAACCAGGATAATTATGCTAGCTAAAGTATACACAGAAAAAGATGCAGACCTTAAGTATTTGAAAAACAAAACCGTGGCCGTCCTTGGTTTCGGGTCCCAAGGTCACGCGCATGCGTTGAACCTGAAGGAAAGTGGAATCAATGTCATCGTGGGTCTCTACAAGGGCAGTAAGTCCGTCGAAGTGGCTAAGAAAAAGGGATTTAAGGTTTATGAAACAGGCGAAGCAGTTCGCCGTGGGGATGTGATCATGATTGGTATTCCCGATACTAAACAGCCCAAGGTGTACAAAAATGACATCGAACCTAATCTGACTCCCGGAAAAACTCTTTTATTTTCGCACGGCTTCTCAATTCATTTTAAAACAATTGTACCACCTAAGAACGTGGACGTTATCATGGTTGCCCCTAAAGGTCCTGGCCACATTGTGCGGCGCCAGTTCCTCGAGGGCAAAGGGGTGCCTGCTTTGATCGCGATTTATCAGAATCCAAGTAAGAAAGCCAAACAAGTGGCATTAGCATGGGCCAAAGGCGTGGGCGGAACGCGCGGTGGTGTGCTTGAGACGACCTTTAAAGAAGAAACTGAAACTGATCTTTTCGGTGAGCAAGTGGTCCTGTGCGGTGGCGTGACAGCTTTAATTCAGGCTGGGTACGAAACGCTTATTGAGGCCGGGTACCAACCTGAAATGGCTTATTTTGAGTGTCTCCACGAACTGAAACTGATTGTTGATCTTATCAACGAAGCCGGTATTGCCGGGATGCGTTTCTCGATTTCTGAAACGGCCAAGTGGGGTGATATCAGCGTGGGGCCAAAGATCATTGATAGCTCGGTCAAAAAACGTATGAAAGTCGCTCTTACAGAAGTTCAAAATGGTAAGTTCGCCAAGGGCTGGATTCGTGAGTACGAGACCGGGTATAAGAAGTATCATCAACTTCTTAAAAAAGGCGAATCTCATAGCATTGAGAAAGTCGGTTCCCGCCTTCGTTCACTCATGCCCTGGATTGAAAAGCGCAACATAAAAGGCGCTCAAGCTTCGTATTAACGCCCATTGAAACGGGTGGTTTTACGGCCTCAATAAATAGGCAGTCTTAAGACGACTCCAGAGTGAGTCATCTTCATCGATTTTATGCTTAACCCGTCCTTCCGGTACACGATCGGAGGGATGAGACGATGGACTTTATTGGCATGTGATCCGAGCCATGCCCCACAACGGAGGGGTTTTGCACCTACATAAGGCAAACCTAACTCAAGACGATTACTGAGGGTCGAATTTCAAATCTGTTGCAGGAAGCGCGGAATCGGGACAAGATTCGGGCAAGATGGAAGTCATGGTGGTTATTGGACTCAGTATATTGCTTTTGGGGTTGGTCGTGTCAGCCGCATTTTTTTCGTTAGCGGAAGGAGCCTTTTTTTCCTTGAAGCCCTTGCAGGTAAGACGGCTGCGGGAAAAGAACCCGAAGTATGGCCAACCTTTATCGGAACTTTTGGAAAAACCTGAACAGGTCCTCAATGTCATCGTTATCGGACACACAGCATCCATCTTTGCGGCGACAGTGGTTTTTTGGTCTTTGTTTTATTACTCGTTCCCTGGGCTCCACTTTTTTGTGGTTAGTTTTATCGTGTTCCTTCTCCTTCTCATCGGTACTGAGATTATCCCCAAAACGATTGCCGTGCATAATCCGTTACAAATTTCGTTAAAAATTGTGCATCCATTTAAAGTGGTGCGGGACCGGATTAGGCCAGTGTCGAATTTGTTTGAGAACCTTGTGTCTTCCGTGGTGCGCCGGGCCACGTTACGATACAAATTAAAGACGACCTTGAACGAATCGGAATTTCAAACAGTCATTCAAACAGGCGAAGAGGAAGGGTTTCTGAAGGAAACCGAGAGTGCCATGATTCAGTCCATCGTAAAGCTTGGCGACAAGTCAGTCCGTGATGTTATGACTCCTCGGGTTGACATGGTGGCAGTGGGGAACGATTGGTCGACTATGCGGATAGAAGAAACGATTCGGCCCATTCGGCATCGGGCCATTCCCGTGTTTGATACCACGCCAGACTTGATTATTGGAGTGCTCAGCACCAAACGGTTTTTAACGGAAATGGGAACTGACATATCCGAAATGATGGAACCACCTCTGTACGTTCCCGAGACGATGAAAGCGCTCACACTTTTAAAGTTCTTTCTCACCAGAAACGCACGAGTCGCCATTGTGGTTGATGAGTTCGGGGGCTCTTCCGGAGTTGTGACCGATGGCGATATACGCGAAGAAATTTTTGGTGACGTCGAAGGTGACTTCGACAGAAAAGAGTGGCTTATAGAAAAATTGGCCGAAGGTAAATATTTTGTGAACGGATCAACCAAACTCAAGGAGTTACAGGAAGTCACAGGCATTGATGTGGTTGAGGATGACATTGATACCGTAGGCGGACTCGTTCAGGTGAAACTTGAAAATAACGCGCATGTGGGGTCGGTGATCGATTTGCCCGGGGCGCGGTTTATCGTTCAGAAGATATCCCGGCACCGGGTATTGCAAGTGATGGTTGAAAAGTTAGTGTTTACTGCCGAACAGGAAGAAGCCCTCGAAGAGGAACGCCAAAACGAGGAGAAAACCTCGTGAGTGTAGCTGTCTTTGGAATTATAGTGTGCTGGTTGCTTTCCTTTCTATTTACTGGATTGGAAACGGGGGTGCTGACGCTTGATCGAATCAGACTCAAGGAGCGGGTGAAACGCCGCCAAAAAAGCGCGATAATTCTTGAGGAGTTGCTTGAGAATTCTGAGAATCTTTTTGCGACATTGTATTCCTGTAATTCACTCGTCCAAGTGTGTGCGACATTATTTTACCTCCGATGGATGGCTCATTCAGGGTTGTCGGCTTGGGCCGCCTTGATATTGTCGATCACTTATCTGTTAGGATTTATCATTGTCGCTCGTTTACTCCCCAAATCATTGTTTCGGGAGGTTCCCCTGCGCATGAGTTTGTTGTTAGCTCGCCCGATTCAGTGGCTGAGTATTGTGTTAATGCCCGTGGTGTGGATGTCTAGTTGCATCGCTGCGCTTGTTCGAAAGTCTTGGGGAGCAGAAGAAAAGTCAGGTCGAATTTTTGCCACACGCGAGGAAATTGGGTTGATCGCCCGTGAATCCGTTTCATCGGAAATCAGCCAAGAAGAAAAACAAATGATTACCGGCGTGCTTGATTTCCGGAAATCGACTGTTGGCGATATGATGGTTTCCGCAGAGTCATTAGTGGTGGTGCGTCGTGGAAGCAGCCCCGCTCAAGTCATAGAATACGTTAAGGGGAAAAGCGTTTCTATCCTCCCTGTGCTCGATCAACAAGATGAAGTTGTTGGGGTTATTTCTGTCTATGATATTTTATTTTCCAATAATTGGAAGGAACAGAAAGACCTTGGGAATTATTTACGCCGCGCTGTGTGGGTGGATAAAACAGATCAAGCGGATACGACTTTACAGCGTTTGGGCGCCTCTCGTCAGCGTGTGGCACTCGTGCGGGATGAACATGGGAAGCTTGGGGGAGTAGTAACGGTTGAGGATCTTACCGAAAAAATAGTGAATCGGGTATTGGGATAACGATTAGCACAGATTAAACATGAGTTTTATTCCTCATCCACTTGTGAGTGGAATCCGTAGTTGAACAAAACACGTGAGTCTTTCCATTTATTTTTGCTTTTAAGGAGGATTAAATGCATTTCTGTCCCCTTGAACACAGCTGAGGCCGCAAAAGTGTGTCCCGCGGCATCGGTGTACCCCGTTTTTGCGGCGCGCATTTCGGGCATCACGCCGAGGAGTAAGTTTCGATTGCGGATAAGTTTAGGGCCGCGCGCAGAATGGGCTGTGTAACGCTCGGTTTCGAGGATTGATTTAATCTCGCGGTACGAAATGGCTTTGCGAAAAATTTTGAGTAGGTCCACACAAGTTGTGTATTGGCCGGGATGCGTGAGTCCATGAGGATTTGCATAACGAGTTGAAGTGCAACCCAATTGCTTTGCTCTCGCATTCATCATTTCGATAAATTGACTTTCTGATCCCCCCACGTGCCGAGCCAAGGCTTTTGCAGCGTCATTTTCGGAACCAATAAGCATGGCGTGCATAAGCTCCCTCACAGAAATTGATTCTCCAGTAACCAGTGGAAGAACATTCGGCTCCACTTGGGTATCGGAAGCCTTCACTAAAACCTGACCTTTCAGTCCCGGGTTTTCCATCACCAAAAGTGCCGTCATCAACTTTGTGGTGCTGGCAGGCATCAGCTGTTTAGTTGGATTCTTTTGAAAAAGGACCTGATTCGATCTCGCATTAACTAATAAAACGGCATTGGCGCTGATCGAGTTTTGAACCTCTTCGCGGGTGAATTGGGGGGCTTGCGAGCGAGGAGCTGCGACAGCGTGTGCTGTGATAAAAATGAATAAAACGAGTGGTAGTGAAAGAATTTTCATATCTGTAACGCTAAAAACACATCATTATCGACATTGATTAATAACTTATTTGATTAACTGGCACGGAACTGGCAGAATTTTCTAAGCATCAAAACTCCTATGACCGCTACACTCTTAACATTCAAGCCTCTTTCTCGCCGGAAGGTGTTACTCGTATTTCCAAAATATAGTAATTCATTTGGCACGTTTCATCATGCTTTTCCATTGATGGGAGATGTTCAGGCATTTATGCCGCCACAAGGAATACTTCTCATTGCTGCGCTTATCCCCACAGAATGGGAAGTTCGGTTTGTGGATGAGAATATTCGTCCCTCGACCAATGAAGAATTTGAGTGGTCCGACATGGTTTTCATTTCTGGGATGCACATTCAACGCGGGCAGATTAACGATATTAATGCGAGAGCTCATAGTCACAATAAAGTGACAGCCCTGGGTGGACCGTCGGTGTCAAGTGCTCCTGATTTTTATCCAGAAGTGGATTTATTGCACTGTGGAGAAGTAGGTGACGCTACGGTGAATTTATTTATGGCATTGGATAAATCTGTGGAGCGTCCGCCTCAACAGGTTGTTTACCGAACGGTTGAACGCATGGCGATGAGCCAATTTCCGAGTCCGGCGTACTACATGGTCAACGTCAGTAAATACCTTTTGGGCTCGGTCCAGTTTTCAAGTGGCTGTCCTTTCACATGCGAGTTTTGTGATATCCCAGCACTTTACGGACGGAACCCGCGGTTAAAAACGCCTCAGCAAGTTATTCACGAACTGGATCAGTTGCGAGAAGGCGGGGCGGAAACCATATACTTTGTCGACGACAATTTTATTGGTAACCCTAAAGCAACTCATGAATTGTTGATAGCCCTCGCGGAGTGGCAGAAAAAACATGATTACACTGTGCGTCTCTCGTGTGAAGCCACTCTGAATCTATCTAAATACCCTGACATTTTGGCGCTCATGCGGAAGGCGTATTTTATTACTGTGTTTTGTGGAATTGAAACTCCTGAACCCAATGCACTTAAAGCCATGGGTAAAACACAAAACTTGCGTGATCCAATTTTAGAATCGGTTGAAACCTTTAACAAGTACGGGATAGAGGTCGCCTCGGGAATTATAATGGGCTTTGATACCGACACGCCTGAGACCCCAAGGGCCATTTTAGATTTTGTGAAGGCCTCGCACATCCCCATTCTGACCATGAACATTTTGTATGCCCTTCCCAATACCCGTTTATATACAAGGTTGCAGGCTGAAGGTAGGTTAACCGATGAACCGGGGCGTGATTCGAATATCATCTTTATTCAGCCTTATGAAGAAGTGGTCGAGGACTGGCGCAATGTCGTTCGACAGACTTATCAGGCCGAAGCGATTTACAACCGGTTTGATTATCAAAGTAAAAATACATTTGTGCACCGCATGAAACCCACTAAACCCTGGAAACAAGCGACGCCAAGGAACCTCAAGCGTGCGCTAAGTATCATGTCTAGAATCATCTGGCATGTGGGGATAAAGGCTGATTACCGTCGACTTTTTTGGAAAATGTTCTGGGAGAATTTAAAGACCGGCCAGATCGAATCCATTTTTCATATATCAATGATTTCGCATCATTTGATAACCTACGCCCGTGAATGCACCCGAGGCAGTATGCAGGCCTCGAACTACTCGCATCGCGTCGTAGAGCCCGATCAATCGACCAAAGCAGCCTAAAAGAGTCTGGAAAAGTCTAAAATCTAAATTGACACCAGACTCATTGGGAATCTTTTTTAGAGGAGAGTCACTCCGGAAGAGTGTGTCTGAGGGAATTAGACCCTCGACACTATGTATATCACACGTGATGACAAGAAGTAAGGCGAGGGTGGGTCGTCCGCTGAATCCCTTTTTTAATTATCGGTAAATTTCGTCATCTAGAACTTGCGTTTTGGAAAATCAGTGGCAGTCTTCGTCGCGGATTATATGGATTGTAGGTCAATACAATTTCAAAAATATGATTTAACGCTTTCTCCTAATTTTTTAAAAAAAAGTAAAAAATGAACAGTACTTGGTTTTTCTGGCAGGCAGTTGGTTTTATAGGCGGTGTGGTTTATTGCAGTTTTTTTGAATGGACCCTGCACCGGTTTGTCATGCATAAGAACTTAAAGTTTTTTCAATATCCTTTTCGTTCCCACGCCTTGATTCATCATACCGTGTTTAAAGCCGATCAAACGTATCACTTTAAACGTCATCAAGATAAGAAAATTGTGAAGATGGCTTGGTGGAATGCTCCCCTGATGTGGACGATTCACCTTCCATGGTTTTACCTCCTCCAAAAGGGCACCGGAGTCCATGTAATGTGGGGTCTCCTTTTGTCGATGGTTATCTATTATATCGTGTACGAATATATGCATTATTGCATGCACGTTCCCAAGGACCGTAACGTTGAGTTTTCCCCTATCTTTTATAAGCTTAACGGGCATCACCTTTTGCATCATCGGTATATGCACAGGAATTTTAACGTAGTCCTTCCTTTGGCGGATATGATTCTCGGTACGCTTATTTTGCGTTCGCCGATCAAGTTCGCTCAAGCCGTGGGTCCGTCACTTCCTTGCGTCCAACCGAAACGTTAAGAGTTCCAAATTTTCTACTATTTTAAAGCCGTCTCTCTGAGGCGGCTTTTTTATTTCACTTGTGATGTTGACCGATTAAGCGTGGTTCATTATGAGGTCAAGTCGTGAGGGCCAATAAATATCTGATCGTGAGTTTAGTTTTAGCCATTGTCGGCTTCTCAGGTTGCGCCCCCATGAAACCTAAGAAGGCTATCGGCCTCTCGTTTTATCATGTGGTGACCCTCGAACAGGCGAGAATGTTGCCGCATAATGGAAAATCAATAGCCATTGCCGAATCACCGTTTTTGGATGAGCCCATGATTACTGCCGCCTACGGACGGAGGGAAAATGGGTTTGTGAACCTTTTTTTTCGCTTGGATTCGGCATTGGTCAAAGACTTCTATCTAAACACTAAAGCCAGACCAGGCGGGCAAATAGCGGTCCTGTATAAAGGTGAGCTCATTACGGTGAAGACCATTGATAAACCTATTGCGGGCGGGTTATTAGAGTTAAACAATGTGAACGAAAAAATGGGGAAACGAATCCTAACGGATTTGGATAAAAACTAGTATGGAGTTTGTTTGGTGGCGCCTAGTCGCATCCGGGCCTGAAATCGACTAGACGGTCGGTTGGTTTGCCTGTAGGAAAGGTCTGTGAAACGCATTGCCATATACCCCGGAAGTTTTGACCCAGTGACGAACGGTCATCTTGATGTGATCGAGCGCGCTACGCGCTTATTTGACGAAGTCATTGTCGCTGTGGCGGATAATACCGAAAAGCATCCTTTATTTTCCATGGAAGAACGTAGGGCACTCGTTGAATCGTCAGTCATCAAACTTCAAGGGGTTAAAGTCGATACTTTTAATGGGCTTCTCGTGCATTACGCTCGGGAAAAAGGGGCATGCGCCCTAATCAGAGGACTTCGGGCGGTCAGTGACTTTGAGTTTGAGTTTCAAATGGCGCTCATGAACAGGCAAATGGACTCAACCATCGAGACGATGTTTCTCATGCCCAAAGATACATACACTTATTTAAGTTCCCGACTGATCAAGGAAATTGCCCGGCTCGGGGGTGACATTACCCCCTTTGTGCCCGAGACGGTGAAAAGTCAGTTAATGGCTAAATTAAAAGCTTAACAGGCCGCGCGTTTCCCATGCCGGAGGCATAACGTTGCTGGCATCCCTCCGGGATGCGATCGTTGAGGGGCGGTGGTCCGGTGGTGTCGCTCGTACCTTGCTCAACCACCGGCTACAAGCTGAGAAACCTCCGGCTTCATGACTCGGAC
>Ga0163154_10000288_pt1 | contig 74259 bp, 65 predicted proteins | sample OliLakLV19MP9P1_FD_148649 | JGI IMG/M metagenome (GOLD analysis project Ga0163154, IMG submission 148649) | Freshwater microbial mat bacterial communities from Lake Vanda, McMurdo Dry Valleys, Antarctica - Oligotrophic Lake LV.19.MP9.P1 | ecosystem: Environmental > Aquatic > Freshwater > Lake >... | reverse complement strand
TTGTAAACCAAACCCTATTGGCACTTGTGTTAGCAATGGCGGTGGTCAAAACTGTGCTACTAGTTGTGCACTATCTACACAAGTGGCCGGGAACGGCACCTGTAGTGCTGGTCTAACCTGCTGTAAAGAAGCAGGTACTACCTACACCTGTAATCAAACTCCTGGTAACACCTGTGAAACTGGTAGTTGCGCAACCGGAAGAGTGGGTACATCTGGTACCTGCGCTGGTGCTAATCGAGTTTGTTGTAAACCAAACCCTATTGGCACTTGTGTTAGCAATGGCGGTGGTCAAAACTGTGCTACTAGTTGTGCACTATCTACACAAGTGGCCGGGAACGGCACCTGTAGTGCTGGTCTAACCTGCTGTAAACCAAACCCTATTGGCACTTGTGTTAGCAATGGCGGTGGTCAAAACTGTGCTACTAGTTGTGCACTATCTACACAAGTGGCCGGGAACGGCACCTGTAGTGCTGGTCTAACCTGCTGTAAACCAAAACCTACCGGTCCTGGCCCTGGTCCAATCACTCCTGGCAACCTCTGTCCCAATCCACCAAACTTACCTGCTGTTAAGTATCTCAGATACACCTGTCCAAATGGCTGTTCTCAAGGTGATGATGGTTTCTACCACTGTTATGAGAATCCTGAATTCTTTGATAACCCAATCGCTTTAAAGAACAGTAACGACTGTGGCCAAGTTGACGTCTTGTCGAGTACTTCTACTACCAGTTACTGCGGCTACACCGTCAATACCTGCTTAGAACCTCGTTGTCAGACTAAGCCTACTCAGCCACCTGCTACTCCTCCAGTTGGCCCAATGTGTCTGACGATCGCTATGAAGATTGCTGGTGCAGTCCCCGCTGAAGGCGTCAAACCAAAGATTGGCGACTCCATCAGCTTCACTTGTGGCAAAGTACCTAATGTCGACCACTACAAATTCCGAATCGTCCTTCCTGACGGAACTAAAATCAAGCTCGCTGCAACTGGTCGTAACTCTGAAAACTATGTCATCAACAGTACTGGTAAGTTCACCGCTCAATGCGCCATTTGTGCTACTGCTGGCGAAGGCACCTGTCAAAACTTTGAAAAACTATCTGAGAACTAACTATTATGATCGAATCACAACAACCTACCACTAGCTTCACCCCACCTACTCAACCATTGACGGTGGCTGTAAAAGCTCCAGTTGGCTCTATGCCAACCGGAAATGGTTTTGGTGGTTTATCTCAAGCTCCTAAAGAGCCACGCAAAATTTTTGGGATTGATATGCGATCAGCTTTGACTGTCATCGGCTTAGTCGCTTTCTTCATCTTAGCTATGGTTGGTGTCTTGATTGCCTTACGCCAACGAACTGCCCCCGGAGATGTCTCAGCGCCAAATGCTCCTCTTTCTGAACCTCAAGCCGCTGAAGATAAAAAAGGTAGTTGTTCTGTCAGCTTTACCGTTGAATCAACCACCGACCGCTTAACATGTAACTCTGTTTGTTCTGCTACTACTGAATGTACTGCTATCAACCCTGACTTTACTTGCTTCAAAGCTCAAGATACTAATACTGGTTTCTGTCGCTTAACTGCTAATCCAGCTAATACTGAATGTAAAGCAGCTACTACTTCTGCCTGTCAAGGTGCTTGTACTGCTGACACTGACTGTACTGAATCTAATCACACCTGTTTTGATACTGGTGCTGGAAAAGTCTGTCGCTTGGCTGCAAATCCAACAAATCTTGAATGTAAACCAGCTACTGTCACTTCTGCTTGCCAAGAAGCTTGTACCACCAATGCTGACTGTGCTGACTCTAATCATCTCTGCTTTGATACTGGCAGTAGTAAAGTCTGTCGCTTGGCTGCAAATCCAACCAACCTCGAGTGTAAAGCAGCTACCACCACCGCCGCTTGTCAAGAAGCCTGTACCACCGACACTCCCTGCGCTGACTCCAACCACACCTGTTTCAATACTGGTAATGGTAATGTCTGTCGCCTAGCTTCGAACACTGGAAGTACTACTTGTTCCCCAGCTACTGGTGGCGGAACAGTTGGCTGTCAAGCAACTTGCGTCAGCAATGCTGACTGTACAAGCCCCGCTCACATCTGTTATGCCACTGATACTGGGAGTGTCTGTCGCTTAGAGACAAATCCAACTAGTACTACCTGCCGAGCAGCCATAGCTGACGGCGGTGGAACTGAAACTGGAACAAGAACGACCACAACCACTACCGAAACTGCCAAAGGTGGAACCGTCGCTGTCGGTCAACCAGAGTTACCAGCTGAGTTACCTCAAACTGGCGCTGGCGACATCGTCAAATGGTTAGGCCCAGGTATCGGTGCCCTAGTACTCGGTGCCCTGCTTCTCTTCTTCCTATAATCAGCTCTGCCAGGTACTAAGCTTCATTAAATTGAACCCTACTCTTTGTCCCACCATGTACACTGTGTACATGATGTACAGAGCGTACGTCCTCCCAGAAACACCTATTCATTTAGACCAGCTATTCACCCAAATGGTAGCTTATAATAAGCTGCGTGAGCCGGTAGCTCAGTCGGTAGAGCGGTAAGCTTATACCTTATTGGTCGGGGGTTCGAGTCCCTCCCGGCTCACTTTTTCTGCTATTATGGATAAATGACTTTTTTTCGTCGAGTGATATCTCCCCTGACCCGGGCCGCTGGTAGCACCGGCCACTTCATCAAGCGCCGCTGGAAACTCTTGCTTTTTCTTCTAGTAATCGCTAGCCTAGCTGGCTGGTTCTGGTATCGCCGCACCAAGGCCGCTGAAGTCACTTACGTTTTTGCTTCCCCTACCTATCAAAACCTGACTAAAAGCCTTGAAGTTTCTGGCTTAGTTGATGCTAAACAGAAAGCCAACCTTCGCTTCGCTTTAGGCGGAAAAGTCGTCTACTTGGGTGTCAAAGAGGGTGATTGGGTCAAAAAAGGCCAAACCATCGCTACGATCGACCAACGAGAGCTTCAAAAACGGCTCCAACAAGATTTAAACGCCTACATTAGAGAGCGTTGGGACTGGGAAACGACTCAAGATCGGACTGATTATCATGTCGAACCTCTGGCAACGCGGAAAAGTATTGACCAAGAACAAACCCAACTCAACGACACCGTTCTCGACGTTGAGATCCGAGACATTGCCATCAGCAATACGCGCCTCTCGGCTCCTTTCGCTGGAATCTTAGTCAGTAGCCCTTTGACGACAGCGGGTGTCAACTTGGCTGCGAGTGAAGGTTTTGAAGTGATTAATCCTGATACCTTGGTCTTCAAAGCGGCAGTTGATGAAGCCGATATTGCTGGGGTTAACTTGGGTTTAGAAGCCCAGATTGAGTTTGATGCCTATCCTGATCAACCAATCACAGCTAGCGTTTCGGCAATTGCATTCAAGAGTCAACAATCAAGTAGTGGGACTGTTTTTGTAGTCGAGCTACCAATTCAAGGTCAAGATCTACTTACTCGTTATCGTTTGGGTATGAATGGTGATGTGAAAATTGTGCTCCAGACCAAAAACAATGTTTTAACCATTCCCCTAGATGCCACCCGCCAACGGGATGGCAAAACCTACGTTGATCTCAGAACTGGTGAGAAGACCATCGCTGAGCGAGAGATTACCACCGGGCTAGAGACTGATGAATCAGTTGAAGTTATCACTGGATTAACTACCAGTGATGAAGTGGTGGTCCCGCAATAACCTATGTTACTAGAACTCCAAGCCGTCTCCAAAACCTACACGGTCGGCGATACTACGATTAAAGCTTTAGACAATGTCTCGGTTGGCGTCGAAGAGGGTGAGTTTGTGGCCATCATGGGACCTTCCGGCTCAGGCAAATCTACCTTTCTCCAAGTAGCTAGTATGTTGGCTGAACCAACTTCTGGTCTGATTCTACTCAAAAATAAAGATGTCACTAAATACAATGAGATTGAGCGAGCTCGACTCCGAAACCAAGAAATTGGTTTTGTCTTTCAACAGTTTAACTTACTCGCCCGAACAACCGCCCTGGACAATGTTGCCCTACCACTCATCTATGCTCGAGTTAGCGGCGAGAAACAAAACCAACGAGCCAAAGCTATGCTCGAACGCGTTGGTCTGGGTGAACGAATGTACAACACCTCTTCTCAGCTTTCTGGCGGCCAACAACAGCGAGTCGCGGTTGCTCGAGCCTTGATCAACAACCCCAGCATCGTCTTTGCCGATGAACCCACTGGCAACCTTGACTCCAAAAGTGGGGAAGATATCAAAAAACTCCTAACCGAACTTTGGCGAGAAGGCCGAACCATTATCATGGTCACTCATGAAGATGACGTAGCCGCCATCGCCAAGCGTTTAATTATTTTCAAAGACGGCGTGATTGTGAGTGATAAAAAGAAACATAAATAATATTCTATGAGTTTTATCTTTACTTTAGCTTTCAAAGCCATTCTCCTGAATAAATTGCGGTCATTTTTAACAATGTTGGGTGTAATTATTGGAGTTGGTTCAGTCGTACTTCTGACAAGTATTGGGACTGGCTTACAAGCCTATGTCAGTGATCAATTTGCCAGTTTAGGCAGCAATACACTCTTCGTTGTACCAGGCGATCCTTTTGGTGAAAACGGTGGCTTTAGCGGCTCAGAAGCTACCATGATTGAGTCCAGCAAACCTCTCTTGAAACGACAACAATTTAATAAAATTTTACGCAATAATCGAGCCCTTTTAAGCGCTGGGACAATCAATGCGTATGGCACAGCTGACGCTAAGTATAAAAACACTACCAAGAAAGTAACACTTTACGGCGTTCTTCCTGCCTACGAAACAGTTAATAGTGCCAAGGCTGTCAAAGGCAGTTGGTTCACCGAAACCGATGAGAGTTCAGGCGACCGAGTCGTATTACTAGGCCCCGGAATCGCGACCGAGCTCTTTGGCACGGTTGATCCAATCAACAAAAAAATAAAACTTGAAGGTCAGACCTACACTGTCAAAGGTGTCCTTGAAGAAAAAGGTGGCGGTTTTGGCGGACCAAGTTTTGATAATTACGTCTATTTACCTTTGACTACCCTTTTTGATGACTTCAATACTCAGCTAGTTGATGGTTTCACCTTCTCAGTTAAAGATAAAAGCGATGTTTCTTTAGCCAAGTTGGGAATCGAAAAATCACTCTTAGATGACTTGGAAGAAGATGAATTTACCATTTTTGACCAAACTCAACTACTCGAAACTATTACCAGTATCCTAGGTATGTTAACTCTCGGTCTCGGTGGGATTGCCGCTATTTCTTTAGTGGTGGGTGGAATTGGAATTTCAAACATCATGCTCGTCTCGGTCACTGAGCGAACTCGCGAAATTGGCCTCCGGAAAGCTCTGGGCGCCACCCCCAATGTTATTCTCTACCAATTCTTGATTGAGGCAGCTCTTTTGTCGGTGATTGGCGGCTTGATTGGCTTATTGATTGCTTTTGGCGGTTCATTGATTATTCAAAACTTCTTCCCGGCTCGGATTACCCTCCAAGCAGTTGTCCTAGCCTTTGGCGTCTCAACCGCAGTCGGTTTGATCTTTGGAGCAGCTCCAGCCCGCCGCGCCAGTAAACTTTCTCCAATTGAAGCACTTCGTTACGAATAAAAGCCAGACGTTGTATACTGTCTGCTATGGGCTTACTCAAAGGTTTTCTGACTATTGTTCTGGTTCTCACCCTAGCTGCGGGTGGAGTGTATGTGGCTGCCAACCGCGGTTTGGTTTCGGCCGACTATCTGTCGTACTTTAATCAGCTTCAAGGAGTCGCAGTAACTCAGCCCCAGCTTGCTCAAGTTTTCCAATCTGCTCAATCCCAATTCAAAATTCTCTCCGCTAAAACAGGAAGTATCGCAACTCAAACCATAAATAATGCCAGTCAAAGCGGAAGTGTTTTAGGGTCAACAATTGAAGTCGAAAAAAACCAACCGCCACTACCTCAACGAGCTTTTGAGTTGGCCCGCTATAGTTACTGCCAAGAGGTAATTAAAGATTACGAGAGTCGTCAATAAAGTTCAGCCATAAGTGATCTAGGATTAAAGATTAGCCCGGACATTCATTTCTGCTTCGATCACTTCTCGATCCACGCCGTACTTCAAGCGCGAGAGCTGCCGGATCATTTCTGCCAACTTCGGATTCATCCGCGCGTTAACTTCGTCCATATCTTTTTCTAGCGACATACTAAACGGTGGCACCGGTTCATTCCCAACAATGGTCTTAATATAAACGTGATACTTCTCAATATTGGCTAAATCGATTTCATTGAAAGTGGGCGCAAATTCATGTTGTAAAAAGTTGGCATCAGGCACACCAATTCGGAAAGAAACCATGGTGCCCACGTTACCAAAAACTGCATTTTTAACTTCTTCTTCAATCTGGCCAATGTACTGATTGGCCACGATCAAGTTCAACCGATACTTCCGAGCCTCAGCTAGAATCACTGCAAAATCTTCAGTCGCGTAGTTCTGAAATTCGTCGACGTACAAAAAGAAGTCTTCTCGCTTTTCCATCGGAATATCTTGTCGACTCATAGCAGCAGTCAAAACTTTTGGCACTAAAATTAGACCCAAAAACTTAGCGTCTTCTTCACCCAAAATACCTTTAGAGAGATTGCATAAAATAATTTTTTTCTCATCCATCGCTTGTCGGAAATTAAACGAACTTTTTGCCTGACCAATAATATTCCGCATGGTCTTATTCGTCACAAAGCGACCAAATTTAGAAACAATATAGTCCAACACTTCTGATTTATGAAAGTCCGAAGTCTGAGCAATTTGATCAGTCCAGTACCGGCGCACCACCGGGTCTTTGACATAGGGCAACATCTCATCCACATACTTAGCATCGGTCAGCACTCGGACCAACTCAATAAATGTTGTCCCTTTGCGCGACATAATCGTCAACATCGCATTTCGAATCGCATGCTCAAATCGGGGACCAATAATACCAGTTCGATGTGGATCGTAGAGTTTATACATCAAACCAATAATTGAACTCACCACAAAATGCTGCTGTTCTTCAGAATCAGCTTCCATCATATTCAAGCCCATTGGCCGTGTTAAGTCAGACGGGTTGAAGTAAATCACATCTTCAGCCCGTTCTGGTGGCATCAGTTGTAAAATATCTTCCACAAACTCACCGTGCGGATCAATAGCACACACTCCATGCCCCGCCTCAATATCCTGAAGTAACATTTCTTTCAAGAACTCAGATTTGCCGGTACCAGTTTTTCCGACAATATACATGTGCCGCCGCCGATCATTCAAACTCATAAAGACTTTACGCTTATCACCCCGGTACTCTGAAGTCCCCAAGTACATACCACTATTGGGAATGTTGTTCGGCGCTGGCGCATTTTTGGCGTTCAACCATTGAATATGATGGGTCTCAACTGTCTTATTTGGAAAGTGAAAAATAGTCGCCAACTCCTCGGTGTTTAAAATCGATGTCCCCCGCGAAAAGATCGGCATATACCGATACAAAAAATCAATCATGAAGATATGTTTGAAAAACAACCGAACTCGACTAAAAGAATTGTGAGCCGACGTAAACTGAGCAAAGGAGCCAATGATATTATTTAGGTGTGACTCGGCCGCAAAGTCGTTTGGTGACGAAACAACCACTCGGATCGAGACTCGAAAACCTGGTTTCTCAATCTTGGTCCCAATACTCTCCATTTCTTTAGGATCATGACGGTAAGTCGCTTTTTCAGGGTCAGCTTCCCGTTTTTTCTCATTCTGAACGTAGGAACGACCAGTTTTTTGCCAACCACGACCTTCAGGTTGAAGTAAAATTTGGAGAATTGCTCCCTCACCATCACCCATTTTTGATAACGCCGATGTAATTAATGACAAACCATCAGTTGCGAGATCTTTATATGTTTTAACTGGAAAATAAGTAGCTTTTTCAAGCGCAATCGAACCAAAAGCCACCTTCCCTCTCTCACTAAAAATATTAACCTCATCCACTTCTTTGATCTCAGCTGAAGGATACGCCCCATGAATTTGTTTTTCGACCAAATCGCGAATCTTTTTAGTACAACTAAAGTAAAAAATCAAACTTTCTTTCAAAGCCACAATTTCAAAAGCAAAAACATCTTCTGGTTTTAACCAAGAAAAAATACCATCATTCTTCAGAGAGTGCAGACCGGCAAACAGCTGTTCAGCCGCGTCAATTTTGATTTCATTATCTCGAGGCAATCTAACTCGGAGCGTTACAAAATCAAGGGCATACTCTTCTCGTTTTCGATGTTTTAACCATTGAATCAACATGTACCCAAAAACCGCTACCAACAGAATAAAGCCCGCCAAAAGAAAAATCGTCATCAACAACGATACAAACTGAGTAATCATGGTATCAACGGTCGTAATTGGCGACATACTTATCGGTTTTCACTTTCTGCGTAAATCACACTCCCATTAAACACTTTCATTAGCTTGCGACTCCACTCGACCAGCCACCGAACGCTCCAGTGAGGATTCTTGGCACTCCCGACCGCCTCAATTTCTTGAGTAATCGGTAAAACCACTACTGGGGTCAGTGGCTTGGGTGGCAAGTAGGGCTCCAACATGTCGGTTGCAATCACGACTTCAGTTGGTAACTGAGCCTGATTGTCTTCAACGTGTTGTAAAAAACCTTCAACTTCCACCGGCAACTCTTGAGGCCGTTCTGTCTCCAAAACTTGGACGCCACCACCAACATCAATACTAGCTGTATCGGGGACCACTCCAACTTCAAAGCGTTCCTTGGCGGAGCCAGTGATTGCCTGCTGGGGTGGATTCAAAGGATCTGGCATTTGACTCATTGCCAGAGGAACTGCCTGAGCGGGAAAGGTGGTAGTGATTGGTTCATCAATTGTCTCGGTAGCCACTGACTCAACCACCGGAACTTTGGCTTCCACCTCGGAAAGCACCTGATCCAAAACTGAGAGTTGGTCTGTAATTGAAGATGAGACTTGAATTGAAGTTGGAACTTGAGGCGAAAGCGCTTGGGTGGCTAAAAGTGACGAACCAGAAGTATACGATGACTTTACACGCTGTAAAAAATCTGACGTCGCCGAGGCAGTCATTGAGGGCATGGAATAATCATATCACTTAAACTTGAGGTCTGCCCCCGCCACTATTTGCCATTTTTCTGCCTGGCCTGCCGGAATTTCTAAAACCATATCAACCACTCCAGGCGAGGGATATAAAGGCAACTGAGTAAGAGATGTCGTTGGTAGCGGCGCGGGAACTTGAGCAGTGACGCTGACTACCCGTCCATCTTTAAGCCACACCATATCTAGATCAAACTGCATTTCTTTCATCCAAAAACTAGTTGCTTGCTCGTTGGCAAAAATAAACAACATCCCATCTGCCCCAATTTCTGACCGACCACTAAGTCCGCGGGTAATGCTGACTGGTTTATGTACCACTTCAACTGTCAGATTTTGGGTTCCAACCTCGATCTGGATTTGCTGTCGGTCACTCAGAGTCGGAGAAACAACCATGGCCCGTTGCCGCCACCACCAGTAACTGACCACCAAACCAACTAGAATCAACCCACCCACTAAACCAACTTTAAGCATGCTCTTGTTTCCTTTTTTGATATAAAAAAAGCATAGCACTAAAAAAAATAATCAGTAAAACAACTTGATTAATACCTAGGTTAAGACCAGGCAATGTGGTTGTATCTAACCGTAAAAAATCTAGCCCAAACCGGAGTCCTGAGTAGTAAATTAAGTAGACAGAAAACCAGCGACCACTCCCCACGTCGCCTGTCAGCCACTTGGTACTCACCACTGGTCGAGCTGCCCACCACCAAGCCCACCCTCCAAACAAACACAGAGCCACCATTTCATAGGCAAACAATGGATGATAAGTTGCCCAAGCTTGATAGCCAGCTAAACGATGGGCTGGGTCAATCGTAATTGCCCACGGCAACGTAGTTGGCAACCCATACAACTCTTGATTGACGTAGTTTCCCAGACGACCCAAAGCTTGCGCCAACGGCAAACCAAAAACTGCCAGATCTAAGACTTCAACCAGCTGAATCTTGGCTGCTGTAGATTTTTCTCTTGATTGCTGCCAGCGAATGACTGCAGCTGCTGTCAAACTACCACCCATGACCGCCCCCAAAATACTCAAACCACCATTCCAAATCTTGAAAATTCCCAGTAAATCATGCTGATAAAGTGGAAAATCAGTCAAAAAATGCCAGAATCGAGCTCCGACCATACCTCCAATAATGACCCAAACTAGCAGACGGTCGATCGCAGCGGTTGAGTACCCCAACTGACCAGCTTTTTTTTGGAGTAACCCCGTCCCTAAAACAACACTCAAGCCCAGAATAAAACCATACCAATGAAAGTACTGAAAAAACGGCGCAACTATTGCCATACAACAACCAAGGTTAAAAGTAGTAGCAAAGCCGTGGCGCCACCGACAATTTTCTTAATCTCTGAAATAGATAGAGGTCGACTAAGTTGCGTTAAAAATCGAGTTGCAAACTGCTCCGGATGCTGATAACTCAACATCATCTCCACCCAAAGTTGCGCCCCTAACCCTAAAATCAAACCATTGCCCAGAGCACTTCCAGCGCTAGTGACGACAAACAAAGCTAAAGGCAGGTACACCAACCAAAAAAGTGGCGACCGGGTAATTAGATAGGCATTTTCTGACTCGGCATACCAAAGATACCCAATTTTTTCATCAAATAACAGTAAAGCCAAACCAACCAGCATACCGATTCCTAACCAGATAGTTTGGGCCACCGATTGTGAAGTCAAGTAAAAAATACTAGCACCTACTAGACCTAGAAAAAGTGTGACCACTGGACTTAAGGCTATTCTCATCGCGTCACCACTTGCTTCAAACGAATAAAGGCTCGATCAACTTGGGCTTGAAAAAGCTCGTCTTCTGTATAGGTTTTTTCTAAGTGAGTCATCACTTCAGACAACTGCACCCAAGTGGTTTGAGGGCCAAAAACTAGAACTTGCTCACCAGCTCTGACTGCGGCTTCAGCCACCTCAGGTAGTGACCGAGTTTTTGAATCTGGTTGGAAACTAGCTGACTTCATTTCCAATGCATCGCTGACAATCAAAACCTCAGGAAAATTGCTACTGACTTGACCAACACAATCTCGACTTAATGAACAAGGAATATCTGGATATTGATTAGTCACTCCCGCGTGCGAGACCATTACCCCCACAGTCGGATACTTTGTCAAAAGTGCTTGATATAACTTGGCATCTTCGGCCGTAATAGTGACTCGATCAAAACCGGTGTGTAAATCGCGAGTAGTTTGGCCAATACCTGGAAAGTGTTTGACTACCGACTGAACCCCGACCGCCGCCATTGCTTCAATGTAGGTTCCACTCATCCGAATAACTTCGGTCGCGTCGCCGCTACAAACTCGATTTTTCAAGACAGGATGACTCCTTGCCACATCTGTCATCGGTGCTAAAACTAGATCAATCCCAGCTTCTTGAACCTCCAAGGCTGAAGTTTGGAGTAATTGAGCGCTAGTAGTAGCTGGCTGAGCACACAAACTTTGCCAACTTGGTAAGATCGTAAAGCCTTCACCACTCAGACGTTGGACTGCGCCACCCTCATGATCAACGGCAATCAATGGTTTGAAGCTACTAGCCAGATTTTTATCCATAAATTGAGGAGTAACCGTTTGTTTTAGTGTTTGAATCTGGGTCGAAACATATTGGGCTGAGAGTCGAGTTCCAAACAAAGTTACTACTCCTGGCTGATTATCGGTAATCCAAGCTGAAGCACTAGCTGGAAGTGGCTCGCCTTCAGTCAATGTCAACGGAACTGCCAACAAACCGGCAATTTTTTGGCGGGGCGTCACTTGACTCAAATCAAAACTTCCAGCTTGGGGATCACCACCGGGGTTGGGGGTGGGTGAAACTGCAACAACTAGATCTTGGTTCTGGTCAGTCAAAAATGGTTGGTAAACGTAGTTAAACCCCAGTAAAACTGCAATCACCAATAAACACAGAATAAAAAGCATGGTCCGTTTGTTTGACATCAAGTAGCGACTTTCTTGGTTTGCTTAAGTTCTTTGACTTTCCACATAAATAACTTGGCCTTACTCCGAGCTTGAGAGTCACTGACAAATGAAAGAGCTCTTTCTAAAATCAGTCGATCGACTTGTTTGGCCATCCGGATATAAAGACTTTTATGCTCTAGATCATTTAGCTCAACCGCCATTCGATACCCAAAGTCTTGAAATTCTTGAGTAATATAGCCACCTTTGTCCTCAAGTGTATAGTTTTGAAATAATGACGAAGCTAAACTCGGAAAAGTAGGAGCTGGTGGGTTTTTTTTCATGACCCAACCTTGGTTTTAATTTCTTGAATAAGTTCTCTGCCCACTCCTTCTACTTTTGACTCTTCTGTCGGCGTAAAAGTCTGAAGTACATACGCTCGACCAGGCATTGATCGATCCCCCTCTCGAGCATCAACTCCAATCCGGGCATGCCAAAATTGATGCGAGTGTAGGTGTTGGTAAATCGAGAGTAAGCCATTATGGACTTTGGGGCCCCGACCAAACTGAAACTTTGAGTGACCAAGTTCTAGATCTAAGTCATCGTGAAGCACAACCACTTTGAGATACTCGGCTTCTGGAGTCGACTGAGACTGATCGTAAAAATCCATGACTGCTCGCACAGCTTGCCCCGAGTCATTCATAAAGGTCAATGGTTTGACCAAAAGATACTGACCAATTTTGGCAACTTCAGCCTGAAATTTCTTTTGAACGGTAAAAGTCGGCGCCCCGAGTTCTTTGGCCACCTGATCGAGAACAATCCAACCCACATTGTGACGAGTCCTGACGTACTCACTGCCTGGATTTCCTAAGCCAATTATCAAAACCATGCTCTTATTCTACCTTATAAGCAGGGTATAATCAGATTGTGAAACCACGACTTAAAATCGGTTTATTGACTAGTAATGAAGGTCACTTCAGTATTTCAGAAGCCATCCGCGAAGTCCTGGAAACTAAGTATGACGTCGCAGTGTACAAGCAAAATATTGCTTTTAACGCCACCTATAAAGTTTTTTATCGCCTTTTTCCCTCACTCTTCAGTATTCCATTTCAGATGAAACACACCTTGATTTGTCTGCTGATTCGGAAAGGTTTTTTTCTCCGTTACCGAAAAAAAATCGTCTCATTTCTAGAAACCGAACAACCCGATCTTTGCCTGACTAGTTATGCTTTATACTTGAATGCTTTGGAGTGGTACCGAGAGGTCAGTGGCATCCCTTTTATCAATATTGTCTCTGATCCACTCACCATCCATCCGATTGGTTTTGCCGCTAGCCCGACGCTTAATGTTACTTTTGATGATAATTCGTTTGCAGCCAGTGAAGAATGTGGTTTCCCGGTCACCGCTCAACCTTGGGGTTGGTTTGTCCGCCATGCCTACGAAAAACCCTACAACTTGAAAGCCGTTCGTAAAGCTTTGGGCCTCAAACCTGAGGTATTGACCCTTCTTCTGGCCGGCGGATCTGAAGGCAGTCTAAAAATCAGTGAGTTACTGCCATACCTTTTGAAAACCGATGTCCCCCTCCAAATCATTGTCGCTTGTGGCTCCAACCGATTGATGTTGCAACAAATTAAATTGATGTATAGCTGGAATCTACCACCTCAAATAAAATTAATTCCTTTAGGCTTTACCAATCATTTAGAACGCTACATGCAAGCAGCTGACCTAATCGTCGGAAAAGCTGGTCCCAATGTCTTGTTCGAAGCCGTGGCTACCAACACACCATTCTTTGCAATTACGCATATTTCTGGTCAAGAAGATGGCAACTTAGAAATTATTAAAAAATATCAATTGGGGTACGTCGAAGAAGATATCAGCCAAGCCGCAAAAATGTTGGAAGATATTATCCACCATCCTCAACAACTAGAAGCTTTCCAAACTCAGCTTCAGAACTTGGCTGCTTATAATCACAGTGCCAAAACTACTCTTTTAAAAACAGTTAAAAAAATCCTTAGTGAGTAAATAATTCAGCTCAGGGAATCGAGAAAAAAGTGGCTTTTAAAAACCACCCATTTCAGTTACCGCCGTGGCGTCTTCCCATTTTTTATCATCTCGAAACTTGACCAACCGAGGGAATCTCAAGGCAACACCGGCCGTATGCATCGGCGAACGGGTGACTTCATCAGCTGCAATCTCAACCACTAGTTGCGGCATCAACCAAACATCAGGTACCAGACCTTTAGGCACTTCATAGTTGAGTGGTTGAGTAGTGGTAACTAACACTTCAGATCGAGTTTTTAGCTCGCGGAATTGGTCATCTGATAAGCCAGTCCCAATTTTGGCAATTGTTTTCAATGTTTGATCTTCACCCAAAATGCCAACTAAAAAAGCTCCAACCCCAAAAGTTGTTCGTTTTCCTCGACCGACATAGTACCCCATTACCACACAATCCAAAGTATCTTTGAGTTTGCCGCGGGCACCTTCGGTCTCTTTAATTTTGACCCAACTCCAACCTTTGCGGCCACTTTGATAGACTGAAGCGAGCTGTTTGATGACGGCTCCTTCCAACCCAGCAGCTAGTTGTGACTCGTGAAATGCCCTAAGCGTATCGGGGTCTTTAGTGACTATATACTCAGGGTGTCTAAGTACTTCATTATCTTTAAATAGCTTCTTCAATCGATCTTTTCTTTGATGCAGTTTTTCATTAATCAACGACTCCCCGTCAATCGCTAAAACATCAAACACGAAACACCGAATCGGAACTTCAGCGGCGGTCGTTGAAATATCATGTTTTCTCTTTCGGGTGATTGTCTCCTGAAATGGCAAGAACTTGCCGGTCGCTCTTTCGTAACCAATTCCTTCGGCATCTAAAATACACGTTGTGCAGTTAAGATCGGCGATCACCGTCTGAAGCTCAGGAAACATGTGAGAGGTATCTTCTAAGTTCCGAGTAAACGTTTTCAGCTGTGGCTGGGCATTTTTATCAATATGAATTTGAATTCGGAGACCATCGTATTTAGGTTCGGCAATTACTTCTCCCATTTTTTCAATAATTTCTTGAGCGGAGTTCAGCCGCTGGCAAAGAGCTGGTACTACAGGCGTCCCCACTGCCACTGTAATTTGGGCTAAAGCCGCTAGTCGGCCACTTGCCTCTGGGAAACTCAAGTAGGTTGTTGCCAAGTAGCCAATATCAGCTCGCCGCTGATATGCATCTTCTAGCGCAGAAACTTCAACTTTACTCTGAGTCATCGCCCATGACAAGGCGTCTAACATCGTCATCGTTGCAAACCCCAAGCGTAACTTAGCCAAAACCATTCGAACCACAAACTTAGCTGAAATTGGATCCAAAAAACTAAATAAATCAAGCAAACCTTGTTGCTTTTTTTCTTGTGAACCAATCCCACTTTCTTGGGCGATCACCATCAATTTTTGATAGACCTGAGTAATGCTCAACTCAGTCTGGGTTGATGAAGCACTCAAAGCTTGTTCAATCACCGTTCCCAAATCACCAATTCTTTTGTACTCCTGGGTGACTTTTTCCAAAGTTGAAGAAGTCTCAACTTCGCCAAATAAATCTAAAGCTAAATCAGTTTTTGCTGACTCTTCAGCGGACTGATTGCTAATTCGAGCAATGACTTTGAGAAGAGTTTTGACCGAGACACTAAATTCTAAGGAGTCATAAGGTGGTAATAGCTGACCTTGGAGTAAGTAACAAGTTGGAGTAACTTCACTTGGGTCCAGCTGACGAAAAAGATCTGCCAATTGATACATCATTTCCAACCGCGAGCTAGTGCCTTCGAGTTTTTGGAGATAGCTAGCAAAGTCACTAAATAACATATTGGTATTTCTTTTACTAAGTAAACACTCTGCTTATGTAGCGAATTATTCGCGGAGGCGATAGGTAACACCTTTGGTGACACCTTCTTTGACAATCACCTTTTTCTCGATCAAATCTTTAATGTCCCGCAAAATTGTATCAACCGAGACATTAGGTAATGTCGCTTGAGCATCTTGTGAAGTAATCGTACCTTGATTATTCAAGAGCTCCAATAACAGGATTTGGCGTTCAGATAATGCTACTTGCTCCCCCAATTGTTGTTTGAGCTTTAAGTCCTTAGAAAGCTTCAAAACTTGATTTTTTATTTTCTCAATTTCCATGGCCAAGCCATAACAAAAATACTCAAGCCAATACGTCATATCTTGGGTTGGACTTTGTTGGACTGACAGCAAGGCTTGATAATACTGCTCAACATCGGTATCAAAGTACTGTTCAATTGAGAAAAATCGCTTGAAGTCATAGTCATTGGTGTATAAAACCAAGGTTGCCATCGCGCGCGCAGTTCGCCCATTTCCCTCGATAAATGGATGAATAAAAACCAATTGATAATGAGTAATCGCTGCCTGAAAAATAGGATGCAGCGACGAAGTGGTCGAGCCGTGCAACCATGCAAAAAAATCTTCAATCAGAAAAGGAATCTCAACATGAACCGGCGGTCGAAAAACAATACTGCCGTTGAGCGCACTGGTCACAATCACTTGTTTGTCTCTAAAATTACCAATATACGGCTCATCAATTAGCTTATTCATCGTCAATTGATGGAGCGTCTGGAGCGTTTCTACCACTAAAACTTTTTTATTTTGAAGGATCTGTTGACTATCAATCCAGTTACTGACATTGCGATAATTGATGACTTCTTGAATATCACGTTCTCGAGCCATGATCCCGGTCCGGCGCAAAACTGATTGAGTGTCTCCCAAGTCTGTCAAGCGAACTACTTGCTGAGCTTGTTCTTTGGTTAGGTCATTACCTTCAATTTTCGTTCCGAAGTGCACAGTTCTGATTAAAGCCTCATCCCGAAAAGTAGCTTCCCAAGCTGGAACCAGCGCAGCATGATCAATCAAGGCTTTCGCTGACTCAATTCGAGAAATATACGTTAACAAATTGGACGTGATCGTAAAATTTGGTTTAAACATGATCTAGTTTGATTGTATTGTTTTTGAAGAATTAACGCAATCTCTGCAAATATAGTAGAATGCAGGCTGATGCCAGAACTCAAACCTCCAAACCAACTGTATGAATTGCCAATTGCGGTGATTAAAAACATGTCAGTTCTAGCGGCGAGCAGTTTTGGGGTAGTGGTAGCTTTGGCTTGGAATCAACTAATTACGTATTTGGTCGATAATTACCTTAATCCTTATTTGGGAAAAGATGGTAGTTTAATCTCACTTTTTATCTATGCAACCGTAATCACCTTGGTGGCAGTTTTTGTAACCATGCAATTGACTTTTTTACAACAAAAATTGGAAGTGCTTCAGGAAAAAATTAACCTGCGAAGAAAATCAGCTCGAAAGTAATCACCAAAAAGTAATTGCCAAGTTGAGCTCGATTAATGTCCTCCGATCAATCTCCTATTTTGTAACCATGTACATGTTGTACGTTATGTACACAGTGTACATGGTTTCTGAAGCGCACTATGTCTGACTCGACTCCTCCTGAGCCTGCGTCACCGCTTCCCATAAAACCCGAGGAATCATCTCGACTAAATCAGTACTATTGTAGTAAGGTCCCACTTCGCTATACAAACGATCGCCAGCGGCTTTATTGACATAACTCCCGACCACCGCCGCGGTCAGCGCATCGTGAGTCGCATACAACCCCGCAATCAAGCCAGCTAATACATCACCCGTCCCCCCTTTTGTCATCCCGCCATTGCCGCCACTGACTTCAAGCGACAGCGCACCTTTGACAATAATATCCTGAGGACCTTTTACAACCAAACAAACATTCTGATGAGCTCGGCTGAAGCGCTGGGCTTGATGGAAAATTGCATCTTCTCGAACACTCTCTACCCCTAGCAAACCTCTAAACTCACCCAAGTGAGGTGTCACAATGCAACTGACTGTTAATTGAGCTGGATCAATCATTTGTAATGCTCCGGCATCAACCACCCATTTTTTAGTCGGATATTTGGCCAACAAAGTCGCCGTAATTTCAGCAGTTTCTGGGGTCCGAGTCATCCCCGGACCAATCAAGATTGAGTCAGCTTCAATCAGATAATTTTCAATCTCGCTCCGCTCAATCACAATTCCATTCCAAAAATTACTTTTGGCTTCTCGGATCAATTCGTTATTTGAAGGTACGGAAGCATAAAAAACCATGTCCACACATTTAGAAGCAATATCTAAACTCCATCGACTAGCTGCATGAAAAAGTTCTGACCCGCCGATCACCAAGACTTTGCCATTTTGGCCTTTGTGTGAGGTTGACAACGGCACCTGAATTTGACGAAGATAGTGGGTGATTTCGGGAAGAATCATACAGATTTAAAAAAATAAGAACTTTAAACGAGGGAAGTAACTTTAATTTCTGACAAATGACTCTCTAATTCGGTCACAATTTTGGTCTCAGTGGTGGTAATAATCGCCTGACCTTGACCCAAGAGCGACATGACTTTACTTCGACTCTCCACGTCCAACTCCGACAGTATATCATCCAAAAGTAACAGCGGGGCGACCCCCGTTTTTTCTTTAACAAACTCATACTCAGCCACTTTCAGCCAGAGAACAGCTAGGCGTTGTTGCCCTCGAGAACCATACGTCGCCACGCTCAAAGGCGGCTGGAGGAGCGTAAACTGAAACTTGACGATCAAGTCGTCTTTGTGAGGACCAATCAGGGTGTGACCTGAGGCTATTTCCCGATCCAGATACTCATCAACCCGAGCTTGAGAGATCACCGACTGATCATACTCAACCGTAAAAGCCATCGGAAACTCCACTTTGCTAAAAAAATCAAGAAATGTGCGCCGCTGTTCTGTTAGATAGTTGCCGTGTTTGATCAACGTTAGGTTCCAGTACAGTAAAGACGTTGCCGGTTGCTCTCGCTCGCGGACCTGTTGTAATAATTTGTTCCGTCGAATCAAAGCCTGCTCGTACGTTGTCAGCGACCGCTCGTACTCTTTATCAATTTTTGAAAGCGGGATGTCCATAAAGTTCCGCCGCCGACTAGGTGAACCCTCAACTAGCCGCATATCTTCCGGTCGGAAAACCACCGTTGAGAAGTGTTTTGTAAATTCGCGTTTTTGGCGACGAATTTGATTGACCGAGTACAACCGATGGGCAGTTTTTTTACCTTGGACTTCACCTCGAGTTAAAATCAGTTCTAACTCTGTTGTTTCCGCTTCAGGATCCTCAAGGTCAAGAACTTGACCTTTCACTCGACCCAATTCTTGATCAAATTGGATCATCTCTTCGACTTTGTCAGCTCGGAAACTCGCCCCCGTAGCCAACAAATTGATGGCCTCAATAATAGAAGTCTTCCCTTGAGCATTAGGCCCCACGATCACACTTGTGGGCTCGGTAAACTCAAAGTGACAAGCAGGATAGTTGCGAAAAAATTGTAACTCGAGGCGTTTGAAGATTGGAGGTAAACTCGGCATTGGTGGTCCACTTGTATCCCGCAATTGTACCTTGCTTGAGCAGTTTTTTTGATTAAAGTTCGAGTTAAAGCTTAAATCGATGAGGGTTAATTTTTATGTTCAATATTAAAAGAAGCAAATGAACTCTGAGGAATCGAAATGTAGCCTGGAGCTCGAAGATTAAAAGTTGTCTTAAACTCGCTGCCAGACAAACTAACTTCACCCCGATTGGTCTGGAACTTGACCGTCGCGGTCTGACCATTTCCGCCATGACTAGTTGAGACACTACTAATACTCGTCACTGCCCCACCGGAGTTATTGGCTGCATTCCGGAGCTCATCTAGAGAATACGGATTGCCGCCACTCCCACCTACTTTACAGGTGTTAATCGTCACTGGCTGGATCCGACCGACGTCCGCCCCATTAGCGTTATTGCGCACAATCCAAGCGTTCAAAATATCAGCCATTTCCTCTTGCGAGAGCCAAGGATGACTCCGGCCACAGTTGGGTCCACTCGATGAGTACCCAGATCGATACCAAGATTTATAGAACCAAGGGGAGTTGGCTTTCTTTTCCCAAGCTTTACTGGCCCAGTCACCACCGCCACTCCCGCCCTCTGTATCCCAGCCACCAGTGTTGGAGTAACCACCGTGGGTTGAGGCATATTGGGTTGAAACCGGACTCCCACCGCCATCGACTAAGACCCAACCTCGAGTTTCATTGACAGCTTTCTCCCACTCACCACCTTTTTTTGAGTTTTTAAAGACCTGACAAGCTTCGGTCGTACAAATCGATTTCTGACCATTACTAGTGTATTTAATCGCATACGTCCGAGCCGCAATCGCTTGAGCTTTGAGAGCACTAATGTTCCAACTAGCAGGCATCTCATAAATCCCTTGTAGATAGTGACCCTCAAAACTAATCCGGCCGGTCCCCCGGACATCAATTTGATCCATAACCGCATAGTCTTTCTTGAGAGAAGCGTTGGGGTAGTACGCTTTGAGAATATCCTCCACCGACTGCCCAGCCTCAGCTCGAGCCTTGGCTCCGTACTGACTCATCCCATTTCGATGGGTATAGCCGCCAAAACTAAACACGGCAAACGAATTGGCGGGCGCCTGAGATTTGTACCCAATCGAAGCATTAAAGTCGTCAGCCAACGGCACCTCACCGACTGAAGTGATAAATGTCCCTGACCGAGCACTGATAATCGATTGCTGTTGCGACGACAACGAAGCAATTTTCCCCGAGAGATCACTTTGATAGCTCTTGGCTTTATCAACTTCTTTCCGAAAAAACTCCGCTTGTTCATCCAACTGCTTTTGGAGACTAGCCAAACGAGTTTGGTCACTTTCTAGCTTTTTCTTGTCGACTTCCAGTTGAGCGATGTCACTCCCAGTATCTTGAATAATTCGGTTATCTTGCGCCTGGACTGATTCGCGATAGGCTAGATTTTTGGTCAAATCAGCCGCATCAGAATTGGCCAATAGAATCAAAAAAGGCGAGTCAACTCGACCACGTTTATAATCCTCAGCAATCCGCTTAATCAAGATTTGGTACTGAACCGCCAAGTCACTTTCCCGGCCTTCAATATCTTGGCTCAAGGTTTCCGCCTGCTTCTTGGCTTGGAGAATCCCATTTTGAGCGGTTTTGATCTTAAACTCTAGGTTATTGAGCTGACTCTCGAGAGGTTTGGTTGCGTCAACTGAAAGTTGTTTCAGATGAGCTAATTCATTAATCTGAGCCTGGAGCTCGTCGACGGGGTCGACGGCAAAAATGGTGGAGGGGACGCAAGTCAATAGTACCACTACCAGAGCTAGAGAAACTCCTAGGACACGACCACCAAAACACTTAAAGACAGAAACCATACCCTCCATTATAGGGAAACGCCCGGCAGATAAAAAGCCTCGCAAAAACCTTAAAAATAACTCAACCAGAACTTTTACAAAATTTGAGATAAAATACCTAGTGTATAAAGTATCACTTGTTTTCAAACTTGAAAGTTTGAGAGGTGATTAAGTGAGTGTGTATGTTCAATGAAGCTAATAAAGGTGGTGATGTTGCTCGAGAGTACGGCAGACACACCCTCCAAGATACGAAAAGAAGCGATTTATACGAGAACCCCATCGATCCACCAGATGAAACTACTAAAGATGAAAGAGAACCAGATGGAACTACTAAAGATGAAAGAGAAAAAATGGGCCGACTTGAGGGGGAAAAGCTCGCGAAAGCAGAAGAGCTCGCGAAAGCATTTGAAGACATTCCTACACAAGAAGAAATTGACGACGCCGCCGCCGCATACGCCGCATATGTGAGAGACACCCCAAGATACGAAGCCGACTCAGACATAGATATTTTGGAAAATGAAACTTCAGAAAATCCTGAAGAAGCTCTTGGGCTTGACAAAGCCATTGTCTTCGAAAAAGAAGATGAGGGAAAAGCTGCTCGCTTAAAACGAGAAACTCTTGAGCGTAATCAAGACTATATAGATAAATACGGTAATTTTGTTGACAAAATTAGAGCTCTAATGGATCCTAACTCAGCAGAAAAAATCGCAAAAGGCTTAAAGGAGAGAGCAAAGAAAAAGCTTCGTAAGGCTGGAGAGATCGCCTTAAAACAAAGTGGAATTGATCTTAATCTAGCTGACGCCCTCACAATCCCAGCTGGGGGTCTAGAGTCTAGAGAAGCAACCCAACTTCTAGCTATCCTTGGGCAGTTTGGGTCAGAAGATAATAGTTCTGAGACTAAAAAAGAAGTAACTGCTCAAGCTGATAATATTGGGAGACGAATTAAGGGGCTTAATCTGAAAAAACCAAAAGATACAGACTTGCAAAACGTTTTTGAAGAAACGAAGGCAAAATTAGCCGGGGTTGACAGAGATGCTTTAGCAACGTACTTAAATGATGGACTAGCTGACAACGTGATTGACCAACTTATAGCTCGAAAAGCTTTCCTCTTCTTTGATTCACAAACTAGAGCTGCTCAAAATGACGAATCATCTTCAACAGATGACGAAAAAAATCTTGATGAGTTAACTCAAGTCGATACTCTTTTCAAACTGATCAACGAGAACCCAGAAAAAATCTTCGAAGATCCACAGGGAATGGCTATTCTTGAAGCTGTCTACCATTTTGGACTAGAACTTTTAAACGAGGAAGACCGAAGGAAACTTCAGGCTAAAATTAATATGAATAATTTCGACCCTTTAAGTCAAATTCCTGTTCCCGAAAGCAAAATCAATCCACATGACCCAAAAGAAGTTATCAATAAAGAAATAATAGAAGAAGCTCTCAATAACAATCAAGCCTATGCTTACTTACAAATATTGAATAAGCTTAAAGATGCTATGCCTCTAGTAGTCATACAATACTTCGTTAATAACTTATCCATCATACAGCCGCTTTTATTTGAGTTAAAAGTTGAGGAAACTGTTAAACCTAGAGCTAAAAATAATAATAGAGTACATTCAGAACACAGACCGATGGAAAAGACGAATGGGAAGAAAAAAGAACGTGACGCAGAAAACCCTTAACTCTCGCCTCTAGTTTAGTAACTTATGAGAAAATTTTATACCCACCTCATCCTTACTACCATATTTTTTTTAGGGTGTTTGGTTTTTTCACCCAACTCTGTCCAAGCGGAGGGCGAACTAACCAGCTGCACACTTACTCCCAGTGGAGTCGTATATACCTTTACCGAAGATGTGGCTATTACCACCGGAACCCTCATCAATGGACTAGATCTTATCCCTCTTACTTTTCAAACTGGTTTCCCCGAAGCCAAGCTTGCGTCAACTTATGATATAAATTCATTTGAGGTTGGCGTGTGTAATGAGGCCAGTAACGGCCTCCTCCTATGCAATGGAGCTGAATATGATTACTTTAAAATAAGTGATGGTGGACTTATCCGAACTGGCAACCAATTTATGCTTCGCCTAACTGCTTATGTCTATAATGATGGTGAGTTTAAAGCTGTCCTTCGAGCTAAAAAACTAGGCGACTCAGAAAATAGCGATGTCTGCCCTGAAGTTTTCCCAGCCTTCACTGTTAAAAAAGCCCTTAATATTCCTCCTGCTGATAACTGTGCTACTTCACTTACTTTTAACCCTAGTCCAATCACAGTTACCGACACTCAAATTACTATTACCTTTGATACGGGCGCTCTTAATGACGCTGTCAAATATAGTATTTGGTGGGATGAAACTAATGTCTCACAATATTCTATTTCTCAGTCCTTTTCAAAATATGAATCTAACCTACTTGGTGGCGGGAGTCAATTTGGTACAACAACCACTAAACGTGGCAGTATAGTAACTTTCGTAGCTCCAATCGAATCGGTGACCAACGGTGGTGAAATCATTCTTAGCGGTGTAGATCTAGACCCCAATAATGGCGCAGCGCTTTACAACGCGTGTAAAAAAACAATTACCTATAATCCTACAACTGGCGAGGGAGATGAAACAACTGGTTCAAGTGGCTTACTTAAGTATCAAATCTGCAACCAAATTCCCCCTGGCAACCAGAAGCAGAAATGTGAGCAATGCCATCCAGAAGGAATCTGGACCGCTGTCGGCTGTATTAAAACCAACGCGACTAGCATCGTAACTGAAGTTGTCCAAATTGGCCTAGGTTTAGCGGGCGGGATTGCGCTATTGATGATCATTGCCGCTGGCTTTCTCTTCTCTACTTCTCAGAATGATCCCAAAAAAGTCACTGAAGCAAGGGATCTGATTACCTCGGCCATAATCGGACTACTGTTTATTGTTTTCTCGATTACAATTCTCCAATTCATCGGAGTTAGTATCTTACGTATTCCCGGATTTGGAGGACCATGAAAAAAATAAGTAGGATTGTCACCATCATTGTTTTAAGTTTCTTTTTTAACCTTTCGGTTGTAGTAACCCAAGCTGCAGTTGCGGCCCCAGCCGCTCCACCAGCTATTGCCAACCCCGTCGAGCCCCTCACCGCCGCTACCCTCGACACCCTCAATCCCCTAACGATTGTTGGCTCAACTGCCAAAACTCAGCTCTCCACTCCAGGTGGGATTATCAGCCGTGTCTTAGTTTTTGCTTTTCCGTTAGCTGGAATTCTGTTGTTTGTAATGTTGAGTTGGGCTGGTTTTGAAATTGTCTCAGGCGCAGCCAACAAAAAATCTCAAGATGCTGGTCGCCAACGAGCGACCGCCGCCATCGTCGGTTTTCTACTTTTGTTTGCCTCGTACTGGATAATTCAGTTGCTTGAAATTGTCTTCAACGTGGCGATCTTGGGCTAAAAATCACCCGCCCACACTAGGCTACGTTCCAAAACGCCGCTGTCGGCGGGTATATTCTGCAAGTGCTTTGTCGAGTTCAGCCGGTGAAAAATCTGGCATTAATACTTCCGTAAAATACAACTCACTATACACACTTTGCCAAGGTAAAAAACCAGAAAGTCGCTGCTCGCCGCCAGGACGGATGATGAAATCAATATCAGGAATGCTCTTGGTATCCAAAGCTGCGCTAAACTCTGATTCAGTAATTTCTGCGCTACTAGCTGAGTCACTTGAGCTACCCAATTTACCTAGCTTAGCCACTGCCCGTAAAATCTCATCCCGACCGCCATAGTTGAGTGCAAAAATGACGGTAATTTTTTTATTTTCTCGACTGACTTCTAGCCAGTGACGAATATTATCTTGAATATCTGGCGGGAAACGCTCCAAGTCACCAATCACTTGGAGTCGGACTCCCAATCGATGCATGACTTCAGCATTATGACTAAAGGCTTCCCGAAATAACTGCAGTAACCCACTGACTTCGGTGGCATCCCGATTCCAGTTCTCAGTACTAAAAGCCCAAAGTGTCACAAACGCAATCCCTCGCTCAATCGCTCGTTCTACTAGAGGTTCTAAGACTTTTTCGGCCACATATTGGTGACCTTGGAGTGCTTGCAACTTATGTTGTTTCGCCCACCGTCGATTGCCATCCATGATGATACCTATATGTTTGGGAAGGGAGGAAGTGCTCTTAGCCATACTTACTTACATTTCTAATCTGCCATAATCCGAGTGCCAGTTTCAGCCTGATTGAGTAATGTTTTATACAAATTTCCCGGCACCAGACCGGAGATAATTGTAGTCTCAATCCCCAAAGTCGTCAAAGCCAGAGATTCTTCAATTTTATGCCACATTCCACCTGTCACGTCAAAGCCTTTTGTATCAACCATCGCTTCTTTGACTTCAGCTCTCATGGCGGGCGTAATCTTGGTATAAATCTCTCGTTCTTGATTTTTCCAAACTCCTTCTGCTTCAGTCACATGAATGATTCTTTCAACTCGCCAGCCTCGCTCATGAAATTGACGAGCAAAAAAACTAAAAACTGTATCAGTTGACCAAATCGTGCAGCCCTGACTCACATCAGCTATCACATCGCCATACGTCACCGGAACTAAATCTGACTTTAGATACTCTTCAAATACATCAGTGAAAAAACTACTCATTTGCCGATGGTTCGTCACTAACGAATTTGAGGGAGCTACTGTCACTGCCGGCAAAGCGGCTTCCAAACAAAGCTTGACAACTTCTCGGTTAATGCGAGCCGCACTATCCTGAGTGATCGCCATCCCCATTCGACTCTCAGAGTTTATAAAGCCATCCATCGTCCGGTAGTGGGCCGCCGGAACATGCGCAAAACTACCCACGCCATTACCCAAAACCAGACAAATTTCTTTTTCTTTTTTGGCTTGAGCCACCTCAGCCACCAACCGCTGCAGTACGTCCGACCGCAGCTGATTGGGAATCTCTTTGTTGGTGATCACTGCTCCGCCCAACTTTAAAAGGGTGACATTTTTAGTAGTTTTGGTCATAGTTTTAAGAAATTTTATTTCAGTTTTGGTGTCATGTCCGTGGGTAATCATCAGGACCAAAAAAAGCTCGATCTGTTTTGTCATTAGGATCCAGATCTAGGGGAGCTGGACGATCAGTTGCTAGCACTGTTTGAGCTATCACCGCTTCAAAAAAAACTGTGGAACTTTGCGCAATATGCCTCAGATAGTTTTGCATCCATCCTGGACCAAAAAAATATTCATCATCTTGATGATTTTTTTCTGCACTACTCATACATCTCCTTTTTAATATTTTTTAATACTGCTTCAGCTTCCATCATTAGACAAAACCAAGGTGCATACTCAATCCCCTTGACTCCAATCAGCTCTTCAAAGTTTGCCCACCGCCAAGCACTAACTTCAGCTGGATTTGGCTGAACTTCGTCGTTGAATTTCCCCACAAAAATCTGGTCCAGCTCTCGTTCGCTAAATTCAGCATTACATTTGACCGCATACTGAAACATCAACACTGGTGTCAGCGCTACTCCCTCGATTCCTAGTTCAGCCTGCAACCGTCGGTGAGCACACTCTTCATAACTTTCACCTGGTCGAACATTGCCACAGCAGGTATTGGCCCACTGACCAGCGCCGACAATTTTTTGGGAACTGCGTTGTTGGAGTAAGAGCTGACCTTGATTGTTAAACAAAAAAACCGAGATCGCCCGGTGCAAGCGACCTTGGCCGCGATGCGCCTCGACTTTATCCATCACTCCAATTTCACGATCTTGATCGTCAACCAAAATGACTTGGTCTAAATTTGAGTTAGGAACCATTTTGATCCCCAGCTAAAGCGCTAATCATGGGCTCGGCCAAAATCGGCTCGATAGTCAAAGAGCTAGCCAATCCTTCGTCTCTCTCATTTCTTTCACCTCTCTCACCTCGCGGCAAAAAACCCTCTTTTCCCGGCCCACTATGAAAAATCAGCCCAGAGGATGGCTGGGAGAGTAACCTGGCCTGAAGGCTTTTTACGCCATCAAGACTATACCCTTCCAACCGATATCTATTTGCGTTCAACCGCCAGTGACGACTAATTTGCATACCACTCTATTAGTCGCAAAAGAACTCAAAAATCATGCAATTTACTTGAAAACTCGAGAAAAACGGAAAAGCAAATAGAGCAATAACACTTGCCAAAAAAGACAAAAGAACGTCAGCCAGTTGGAAAAGAACTGCAACCAGTCACAAGCAAAGAAGCCAGAGGTTTGGCAGGAAAAAACCAGCCGCACAGCTGGCACCACCCCAAACCGCCACAGAACTGTCACCAAAGCTAGAACTCCCATTGGGAGAAGTGTCATCCAAACAAAGACTTTTTCTCGGACCAATGACTGCATTGTTTGATACGGATGCAACAACAAACCTTGAGTAATTTGAGCTAAAGAATAGATGAGTGACAACAGATTTGTCTTAAACATAGCGACTTGCCTCCACCACTGCTGCCACCAAACTCGAGGTTACCAACAAAAACTGCCAGGGGAAACGACCAATTAACGATGTCAACCAATCGATCTGAGGCGGTAGTAAACGTTGTTCGTGCAATTTTGCCTGAAGTTTGGCCTCAACTTGAAGCTTAGCTAAGAAAACTTGATCAAACATGAGGTTGGATATATAACGTTCTAAATTCTGACCGAGCTCGGAATAATTCCGACTCAATCGCCTTGATACTCCGACCCAAAAGAGTGGCAATTTCCTCAACCTTTTTGCCATCAATATACTTTAAAAACAAAAGCTCCCGATTATACTCAGACATCGCCTGAACCACTTGGTGGACTTTTTCCGAGATATCGTGCGCATCTCCAATCGCGTTGGCCGAAATCAGGTCGGTCAAAGGCAAAGCCAAAATTGCCTTTTTAGCATAGCGTTTCCGGTAGTAATCAGCTACTTCGTGACGGGCGATTCCCACCATCCAGGTTTTGAGTGACGAACTACCTCGAAAAAAAGGTAACTGTTTCAAACAGTTAATAAATGTTTCTTGGACAATCTCCTCCGCATCAGACTCAGGAGTGACTTTTGTTTTGACAAACTTGAGTAAGTCTCGATGATATGTCTTAAACCACTGGGCGACCGCTTGCGGATTACCTGTTCGAAGAGAGGCTAGAAGTTGATCTGGAGGAACTACCATCTTTTGTTCTGTAAAGGACAGGCTTATAATACCATTTATGTCATTTTCTTTAATACCTCAAGTCTACGCCGCTTGCACCGCCATTGGTGATGCTGGTATTAACTTGGGCGATTGTTTGACCCTCAAAGATGGATCGAAGGTGTCTGATGTGTATAGTCAGTCGACTGATATCGTCAATTTAGTGGTTAGGAACGTATTCATCTTGGCTGGAATTATTATTTTTATACTGCTAATTTTGGCGGGTTATAAATACATCAGTGATACAAGTAAAGGCAAAGACGAAGCCAAAACAATGATTGAAACCGCACTTATTGGCTTCATCCTGATGTTTTCGGCTTTTTGGATTGTCCAAATTGTTAAAATTAGTACTGGAATAGATTATTTAGGTTTTTAATCAACACCAATGATACAATTGACTCAAGGTATGTCTGACATTTTAAAAAAAGCCAAGCAATTTATCACGTTAGTCGTTTTGACTTCTCTTGCTTTAGCTGGGACCCCCAGTGTTTTTGCAGCAGCGCCAGTCGCTGGCTCAGGTATTTTTGGACAAATCAAACCTCCGCCCGGCGTTGATAAGTTCAATGCCAACGCAACCGCCACCGGAGGTATTGGCCTGATTTCTTTCTTCACTGTCTTAATCCGAGTGGCAACTATTGTAGCGGGACTGTATGTTTTTATTAACTTGATTACAGCCGGCTATGACTATATCTCAGCCGGAGACGCCAAAGCCCACCAAAGCGTCAAAGATAAATTTACGATGAGTATTCTGGGGTTAGCAATCATTGTTTTCTCCTACACAATAATCGCTGTATTCAGCTATATCTTTTTTGGCAACGCTTCTTTTATTCTCAGCCCAGTTTTAACGGGACCAGGTCCGTAACTTTATGCAAGATATCAATACGCTCATTGCTGCTGCGCCGACTTCGTTGGGAACTATTGGACCTCCTTCTGAAAAATTTGGAGTAGATGTTACCGCAGGACCTGTCCCTGTTTTAATTTCATTAGAAGTTATTATTTCCAGTGTGGTCGGTATTCTGACCGTGATCGCTGGGATATTCTTTGTCATTTTCTTCTTCTTAGCTGCCTTCAAGTGGCAAACAGCTGGCGGCGACAGCGGTAAAGTTCAAAAAGCTCGTGACGAGATGATCCAAGGTGTGATTGGAATGATTATTATCGTTGCCGCTTATGGAATAATTGGCATTATTGGTAGTGTAGTGGGAATTGATATATTAAACCCTGCTTCGCGCATCTTTGAAATTGTGACAAAATAAATATGCCAAACACGCTTTCAAAAAAAACTAAAAAAACAATTTCCCTTCCCGTTTTACTTACTGCACTAACTGCTTTGTTTAGTTTAGGCCTAAGTACTGCACAAGCAGCGATTACTAATCCAGCACTTGGTCCAACCTTAGGCAGTGATGCTACGGGTGCCAAAGACGGTAGCCTTTTTGTCTTCTACATAGTTGTCATTTGGCGAGGCCTCATCACAGTTGGTGGTTTAATGGTGATTATTTTCTTTCTCTGGGGTTCTATTGAGTGGATCAGTGCTGGGGGCGATGCAGCTAAGGTCAGTAAAGCTCGTGATCGGATCACTCAATCAGTTATTGGTTTAGTGCTGTTAGTTTCTTCATTTGCCATCATTGGACTGATGAGCTCTATCTTCTTCGGTTCAAGTTTCAACTTACTTAACCTAACCTTTCCTGTCTAACACTAAACTATGAAAATTGCACAATCTCTTAATATCGGCCAAGAAGCAGTTAAGCAGGGCCTCCCTGGCTCAACTGGCTACGATACTGCCAATCCCGGAGCCAGTTTTGCCGTCGTACTGGGCGCTATTCTGAGTGGCATCATGGCCGTTGCGGCACTAATGGTGTTGCTCTATCTCATCTTAGGTGCCATTAGCTGGATTACCTCCGGCGGTGATAAGGCCAAAGTCGAAAATGCCCGAGCTCAAATGACCAACGCTGTGATTGGACTTCTCGTTCTCTCTTCAGTCCTAGCTATATTTACACTGCTCCAAGGATTTTTGGGACTGGAACTTTTCACCTTTATCTAAAAAGCGCGATTTGACAGACTAAAATGGCGAGATATAATAAAAGGAAGTCAGCACTAGATTGTCTAAAATAAACAAATAAAAGTGCATATAATAAGGAAGAAATGAACATCAAAAAAATTATTGCCCCAATTGGTAGTGCTATTGCATTATTGAGTTCTGCTACGGTTGCCTTTGCAGCACCTGGGCCGATTGGACCTCCTCTCCTTGGTCCAATTACTCCTGGTCCAGGCTTTGCAGCTTCACCTGAAGGTCTAATCGAGTTCATCCTACGTTTAGTGTTAGCAATTGGCGCCCTCTTGGTCTTCGGTTTCTTAATTGCTGGTGGTATCCAATGGATCACCTCTGGTGGTGATAAAGGTAAAACTGAGTCAGCTCGTAACACTATTACAGCTGCTGTTATCGGTTTACTCATCCTCGCTTCCTCATGGGCTATCCTCAACCTCGTCCTAGGCTTCTTAGGTCTTACCAGCTTAGAGGGTGTTATTAATAATGTGGGTACTATTTAACTTATTAAAACTAATAACTAAAGGCGTTCAAATGAAATTTAAAAAAATTATTGCCCCAATTGGTAGTGCAGTTGCGCTATTGAGTTCTGCTACGGTTGCCTTTGCAGCCGGTGCTGGTGGTGGTGCAGGCGTTGCTGTTCCAGTACGTCTCGTTGGTTCAATTACTCCTGGTCCAGGCTTTGCAGCTTCACCTCAAGGTCTAATCGAGTTCATCCTACGTTTAGTGTTAGCAATTGGCGCCCTCTTGGTCTTCGGTTTCTTAATTGCTGGTGGTATCCAATGGATCACCTCTGGTGGTGATAAAGGTAAAACTGAGTCAGCTCGTAACACTATTACAGCTGCTGTTATCGGTTTACTCATCCTCGCTTCCTCATGGGCTATCCTCAACCTCGTCCTAGGCTTCTTAGGTCTTACCAGCTTAGAGGGTGTTATTAATAATGTGGGTACTATTTAATAGTTCTGAGATCTTACTACATAATTCAAAAACCCTGTCCTCGTGACAGGGTTTTTTTGTACCCAACTTGCGGTATAATCAATTTACTTTATGAAAAAAATCATCTTTGCTAGTTTTTTCTTATTTTTTATTTTGACGTTGGCAGCCAGACCACAACCAATTGCGGCTGCTGGCTCGACCACCACCACCCAAAATGGCGAGGTTAAAGTCGTTAATGTGGATGGAGTTATGTATCTCACCACGGAAACAAATGAGATTACTGGAACTCAAGCTGAAAGAAACTCTCGTTTTTCTATCGTAGCTCCTCCCTCCTACGCTCAAAATTTTGGTCAACTAATGAGTTTCATCATGCGGTTGGTGCTCGCTGTCTCAGCTTTACTTGTTTTCGTTTACCTTATCTGGGGAGCGATTGACTGGATTACTTCTGGTGGTGACAAAGGCAAAACTGAGCAAGCCCGCCAAAAGATTGTCTCAGCGGTAGTTGGGTTGATTATCGTCTCATCATCGTATGCTATCTTAAATCTAGCTTTGGGCTTTCTTGGTTTTGGCTCACTTGAGTCAGCCCTCAACAGTGTTGGCACAATACAAGGACCGCCACCCGCTTCACCCACCACTGACTTGGGCATTTTGATTCCTGCTACTCCAAGTGGAACACCGAAGTAACCGATCGGGTATTAACTGCTATAATCTAGTTGTGAAACAAATATTTTTCTCCCTTTTGATCGCCTCATTCTGTTTTGTCAGTCTGGTGGTCACACCTCAAGCGCAGGCTCAAACAGCCGCGTGGGAGGGCGTTTGTGTTGAAGGCACTGGCGCTGATGCGGTAGCGACGATTCAAGGAATTCAATGTTTAGTTGCTAATGTCCTCTCGGTAGCCATAACTGGGATTGGTCTATCAGGCTTTGTGATGATGATCATTGGTTCATTTAAATACCTTCTGTCTGGAGGCAACTCTAAGGGCATTGAAGAAGCTCGGGGGACAATTACCTTTGCGATTGTGGGATTAGTGGTGGCGTTAAGCGCCTTTATTATTCTGAATATCTTAGAAGCCTTTACGGGAACGCCCGGTCTCTTTACTAAATTTGTCATTCCCACTTCTGACGCAGGTTTGTAATTCTAGAGACTTCATTTCTCTTCTGCCACCTGATACTCCACAGGATATAATAACTGGGTGCGACTCCGCTTTTACTTGTCACTCAGCTGTCTTTTTATTGCCTTGATTGGGTGGCGAGTTTCTACTGTTCACCGTTTGACTGCTACGCCTACTATTTCAGCCCAGGCTGGACCAAATTGTTCTCTAGTTGGTAATAATTTGGCTATCCTTTTTGGTGGAAAGGCCACCGGGAACTACTCAGAAGCTACTCACACGCTGGCTTTACTTACTGGTCGTTCAGATATCCCCGCTATTGTTAGTGCTATTAATAGTACTGATAAAACCATCATTGTTCGATTGGGGGCTGGTCTGGCTGCTAGTGGGCCACCCGCCAATGACTATGTCGCTATTTTGAATGAAATAGCAGGGCAGATTGGTCCAAAAAGTTTTATCGCCACTGCTGGTCATAACGAGCCAAACTGTGCTGAATTCATTCCCCTAGCTGAGGAAGTTAAGTATGTACAGACGGTGACACAAGGCCTGACAGCTAGTAATGTGACATTGATCACCGGTCAGATTGACCACTACTGTGGCGACCCCGCCTTACCCAAACCTCAAAGTTATATTGATGCTCTGACCAAAATTCCTGGCATCAAAGGTCTAGCTCTACCCTTTTATATTACCGAAGGTACTCCTGATGCGACCTCAACCGTTAATCTCTTTAACCAAGTCGCTGCCACCACTAGCCTGCCTATCTATGTGACTGAAGCTGGACCTCTAAAACCTGGCAGTATGCGGGAGTTTATAATTGGCGTGGCCAAGGTGTTGGAGAATCCCAAAATCCAAGCCTTTCTCCTCTTTAATGCCTTAGGCTTAAATCCCGATCCTAACTTTACCTATACCAAACCCTTTGCTAATCCAGCTTGCCGAGAAGCACTCCGGACTCAGTGTCAAGATATTGAAGCAGTAGTTGCAGTTTGTGGTGACACGCTCAACCCTGATGAATATTATCTTTACCCTATTGCTGGCTTAGCGACTAAAGATCAACCAGTTATTTTTGATGACTTGATCAAACAAGGCTATGAAGCCCAGTGCTCCACCCCAGCTTTCTACACCGAAGTAGCCGCGGGAGCTAACTTAGTTCGCTTCAAAGAGTTGGTTGACCAAGGCCTAGCTACAGTCCAAGCTCGAACAGTAGAAAATGAATTGAAAATTGAGTATGTAACTAGCAAAGTCCCTGTCTGGCGTGACTCCAATCCTGTCGCCACGTTGATGAGCTCGCTCGAAGACTTCTGGGGCTTTCAAACTATTGAGGCCGAGATCGAAGCCCAACAGCTGATCGCCTCCTCCCCAATTTACTCACTTTTGACTATCGAACAACAATGCGAAATGAAAGTCCATATCTTGGAAACAACCCAACTTCTGTGTGAAAAACTAGCTGACCCCAACACATGTGCGTTATATCAGCCCATTAATGGAACCGCCGGCTACACTACCAAAACTGCTCTAGAAGGTTGGCGTTCTTCAAACTTAACGTGTAAAAAAATCAATCAAGGTGAGTATAAAAAAGCCCAAAAACCGCTAGTGACGGCCATTCTAAGAACTCCTCTTTATTTGGACCGAGCTTACCGCCTAGCTTTTTTAGTTCTGAGTACTGAGTTGAGAAACGATCCTAATCCAATTAATATTTTTGACTTTCTTCGAAAAGATGCCGGCGAAGGCAACGCCTATCCCAAGCATGAAGTCAGAGTCATTGCTTTTAAAATTCCTGATATTGGAACCAACCGAGCCGATGATGAAGCCAATTACCAAGACCCGCTCCAATTGACCAGAAATTCTTTTCTTGACCTTGAGACCATCAAAAAAAACAAAACAGCTGGGATTCAAAAAAGAGATGCCCTTCGGACACCAGTTCACCCACCCGGCTCGCCACCAGTCATCGAGTGTGGTGGTGAAACTTGCTCCGATCCACTGATAAAATCACTACTCGAAATGATCAACAACCAAGGTGAACAGTGTAAATATAAGCCAGCAAACTTGCGCTTCGAAGCCAGTAATGATATTTACAGTCCTGGCAGCTTAGCCTCAGGAGCAGGGACTCTTTTCAAAGATGGAAGCAATCCATCCATTGATCTCTTCACAACTCCTAGTGATCAAGTTAAACAACCTCAGATAGCTTCGTATAACTTCTTATCTAGGATTGGCCTTGGAGGGACCGGTGATAGCCAAGCTCAAACCCAAGCCTTCTTGATCTATCCTATGGGATATGAACTAGGCACCGTTGAAGAATCGCTGCTGGCTTTCTTTGACCAGAAATGGGGTAAAAGTTTGGATACCGATCTACCGGTTAGAGACTACTTCAAACTGACTGGCATTGAGCAAGCGATGACCGAAGGGAAAGCGACTGTCGACTTCATTGACCCCAACCCCACTTGCACTACTGACCCCGCTACCAATCTTCAAGATTGTACTTCGCTTAAAACTGCGGAGGCTGGTATCGAAACTGACTTTACCAACAAACAACCTCGAATTTTGGGTGGTCGCTTGGGTTTCTTGACTCGCTTCATTCAACGGACTCTTCATGAAGTTAAGTCTCGCCCTTTTGCTTTCATTACTGCCTGCCGGACAACGGAAGACTTCTTACTTGGTCGATGTACCGAAAAACAAACCCCTGGACCAGACGAAACAACAGATTCTTTGACAGCAGTGGCGCAGTGTCAGGCAGGCAGTGCTCGAATCACTTCTGGCGAAGATGCGATTCACATTCCCGATTCAGGAAATGCGGCCTGCAACAAATATGATGCGGGAAGCCACGCAATTCCCAATTGGAAAAATGCCGCTGATCCAGTCAAAGATTGTGCCAACCTTTTTAGTTACATAGCTTGTACTTATCCAGAAACACTCATTGAGAACCCCGTGAGCAGCTCTGGTACATTTTTCAACGCTGGCACACTGACTGCTTGCCAATATGTAGTTGATCAAGCTAAGGCAGCTGGCATTAGTCCTCGATTTGCCCTAGCGATGTGGGGGGAAGAATCCGGTTTTAGCGCTTACCGAGTCCCTGATTTTGGAGTTATTTCTCTCAAGTCACAAAACTTGGGCCTTCAATTTACTGGTTTTAAAGGGATTGTGGAAGACTTCTCAGCTAGCGAGTACCAAGGTTTTCTAGAACGATACTCAGGTGAAACTCGAGGAAGTGGCAGTTTCTGTAACAATAAATACTTCCCCGGACGTCTCAAGGTATTTTACGATTATTTAGGGCCTTAGAACTAAGTACTTAGCCGCCGCTACTTGGTGAAAAATTGCTGGGTTGATACTCCAAAGTCCCCACTTTTGACTTGGGTTTTTTAGAAACCGAGCGCTGAGTTACTACCATTACCTCAGGTGATTTTTTGGCTGGGAGAGAGCTCGCAACAGACTGGCGTTTATTACGACGGGCTCCCTGACGCAGTAGATAAGCAACTATTTCAAAAGTCTCAGCCGTGGTGACTAATGACTTAAAATTATCCGTAGTCTCTTCAATAGCCAACAATAAATTAGTCGCCGCATCCGCGTCAGGCGGAGCTCCAATCATGAAAAGAAACTGACTCATTGACTCACTGAGTGAAGATGTCCCCGAAGCATCTACTTTTATCGAACCAATCCTCGGCTCAAAGGTGTGAAAAGTAATCACGGGCACGCTAGTATAAAGAGCTTCATAGCCAAAATAGAGTTGTTCTAAACTTTCAAAGCTATGAACTCCAATCAAGAAAATAAGCTGAGTCGCCGCTCCCGTGTAAGCGTACTCGATCGCTGCGGTATCAAGCGGAGCTACCCCTTTTTTAGGTTTGATGACTAAATAAAATTTTTGACTTGACTCATCAATGTGGTAACTAACTTTATCAACCTTTTCGGCCAAGTAGGGAAAACTGACCGTTAAGTCTTGGTTCCCCAACTCAGTTTGGAGCTGGTCGAGCCCACTAAGGGTTTCGATATCTGACGTTCTATCTGGTTTTTTGGGGATCACAAACGAGACTTGCTTCCCCAGCGCTTGAAGACTAAGAAAGAGAGCTGTTGCGCTCGCAACTTGATCTTTGGTCGGTTCTGGGGTCAAAACCACAACTGCCGTTTCAGACACTTGAATTAAATCTTTAATTTGGTTAGTTTGATCTTCTCTGATCATCTACTATAAGGTATAGACCCTCCCAACCTACTTGACAAGATCCAGTACTTTTATCGCACTAAAACGTCGAGTACAATACCACTAATGTCTAAGAGGTTATTCTCCAGTCTAGTATTGGTTTTTGTTTTTGCTTTGGTTTTGGCTGCTCCCCTGTCAGCCATGATTTTTCCCAACCCTGGACTCCAACAAGTGCAAAAGGGGATTCAAATTGAGAAGGTCAAAGAGATCCTTGAAGCCAAAGACAGTGCTCAAAAAAATGGTGAGGTTAGTCAAGATATCAATACCTATAACGTATACAATCAAATCTTAGGAAGTATTGTTGTCACCACTAGTGTGGGGGATGTGGGAGAAGATGGCGTGGTTAGTGGTGGCCTAATCCAAACCACCAGTCAGCTAATTGCTGATATGTATGCCAACCCAGCCGCCAGCGGCCAGACATATTTAGCCGACATCTTTAACTCAGCCGGAGTCATCGCCCAGCCAGCCTACGCTCAAGGCCTAGGATTTTCATCCTTGAATCCAATTCTTACAGTCTGGAAAAGCTTCCGAAATATCGCCTACTTCTTCTTCGTGATTGTCTTCATTGTGATTGGCTTCATGATTATGTTCCGCCAAAAAATTAGCGGCCAGGCGGTGGTGACCGCCCAACAGGCAATCCCAAGCATTATTATTGCCTTACTATTAGTGACTTTTTCATACGCAATTGCTGGCTTCTTGATTGATATCATGTACTTAACAATGTTCCTCTTGGTTAGTATCTTTCAAAAAGATGGAGCCACCTTTATTGACGGGAACTTCTTACAACTTGGGTGGACAATTGTAGCGGGGAACTTCACCAGCGTTGGCGAAGAAGTGGGTAAATTTGTAAATGATAGCTTGGGTGGTGGAATCTTGAGCAACTTAGCTGGAATTATCAGCGGCCTGACAGTTGCAGTTATTTTTGCAGTCGCCATCGCGATTGGTATGTTTAGATTATTCTTCAATCTTCTCAAGAGATACATCACAATCATCCTGTCGGTCGCTACCGCCCCCTTAATTTTGATGATCGGGGCGATTCCCGGACAAAACACCTTTAACCCTTGGCTAAAAGGTCTAATCGGGAACCTAGCCGCCTTCCCAATCTTGTTACTAGCACTGATTATTTCTGACACAATTACGGGCAACTTATCTGGAACAACTGTTGATACAACTCAAGGTGGGTTTATGCCTCCGTACCTAGCTGGCTCGAGCTCTGGATCCACAGTCACATTCCTACTGGGTGTCGGTTTGCTTTTAATCCTTTCAGAGTTGGTTGATAAAGGAGCTCAAGCTCTAGGAGCTGGCAAAGGACCCTTCGACGATCTGACAACCGCCATGTTTACCAATCTCCGCCGAGGAGATGAAGCTATTCCGCTCTTCACCGGTGGCTTTGGTGCTGCTCAAGGAGCGGTTCGAGGTGGCGTAGCAGCTGCGCGAAATGAAGATCAGAATGATCCTCGAGGTATTCTTCGTGCAATGAGACAGGGTTATGAGGTAAAAGATAGTCACAACCAAGTTGTTCGCACTATAGGTGGAGCTGGACCTAGAGTTCGGACTGGCTTACAACTTGGTCAGAAGATACGCTCTAATATTGAAGACATTGAGAAAGGGCGCTTCTTACGGACTGATAACCTAGCCAAAACACTTGAAGATATTCGTAAGAATCAACAAGAGACTAGCAAACCATCTACTTCCAAAAAAACACCTGAAAAAAGGCGAGGGTAACCGCAACTCTTCTTTAAAAGAAATTATCCAGACTGTTCTACTACAAAAGTAGCACTATTTTTGCAAAGAAAAAACTGAAACGCACTCCAGCTTTAGTGAGCTTTTCCGGCAGCATCAATAATTGATGAGAAGTCGCCCAATCTTCCAACTTCATTTTCAGGGAGACCAGGGTCAGAACCCACACCATTCATTTTGTCATAGAAAGCAATAGCTCTCAAAAAATCCGCAGTACCAGTATCAATTAGTGGCCGTGAGCTCGGGACAACCCAACCCTTATCTCGGTAATGCTCTTTCAACCAAGCCTTGCGTTCCTCACGACGAGGAGCTTGTAACAGATTTGTACTCATTAAACGACCAATCCTAGCGGAATCATCATGTTTACAGAAATCTATCACTTCTTGAGCGTTAGCAAATCGTGGGTGGGATATATTCCTCACCACTTCCATTAACTCTTTTCTATAAATAGCTGCGCCGCCCTCACCGTTAATAAATCCATCAATTTTTCTAATTAAGTCTCTAAAGGTTGCATTTCGATATTCGCCAGTAGCTGAATATCGTGCAAATATTCGAAAAATATAGTGTGTGAGCCAAGGTGCAATAAATTGACGTAAATACTCACCGTCTTGAAATAGTTTTCCTAAACCCGCGCCGTTTTTGAACCAATCATCAATTAAACCCGGCTTTGGTTCAGCCCCATCCATGCCATTTGTCTCGAGAATCATGTGATCATCTATGCTTTCTGGCAAACCACCCAACTCGGTCTCTAAAATCAACTTCCAACCAGCTTCTGCTTGCTGATATTCACCAGTCTCGGTTACGTTTTGTTTAAGAACGTTACTGGCTAGACCTAAATTAACGTAATCCCCATTGGCATCCAGTCCCCAGATCTCATTCTCGAATTCTAATCGCTCTCCACTTCCTAGGGATAAAAAGCTGTTTGTATTGGGGAACCATGGATTAAATAGTGATGATGGCTCTACTCCATTTTTACCCGTAAATGAATCGATATCGTAGTATGCCTTGGCGCGCAACTGAAGCCCGTGCCTGATTTCATCCATCTGTTTTCTAGTAGACTGAAAGTCAACCGCATTTGCAGCACTTCTTCTTCCATAGTGAGCTGGAATTCTCTTTAGGGTAGTTAGCGTATTTAGAGACCAATCTGAAAGTCTGTTATATCTCCAAGCTCTATGAACAAGCGCTGCGTCGGGCCGAGTTAAGAACGTGTAATCCGTTTTTGTTCGAGGATCATGTTGCTTCGTCCTTGTCCCTGATTGAAGTTCTGCAAAACCGACATCAATCAAGTTAAAGGCGTAGTACGTTTTGAAGATTAAAGAAAAAAGGTTATCAATAAGATATTGCTTCCTATCAGCATCCTCAACCAACCCCGGAGTTTCTGTTAGCGAGAGTTGCTGTTTTCCTTCAGAATCCAAGGTCATATAAAAGCTTACTTTTAACGTTGATTCAAATTGACTTTGGATGTGTTTCTCAAGCGTTGCCCTACCCCTACTTGATGCCTGAACTGCATAACTAATTTCAGATTTATTATCCGTTGTTTCTGTAATAATATAATTTAAGATTTCCTCCATAAATGCCCCATAAACTGGATGGTACTTTGTGGCTTTAAGTAGTTCGTCTCGATTTAGATTTTTCTTAAGCATTTCCTCCATCAATTTTCCTCGTTCGGTAGAAGCTTTTTGACCTTCGTACTGCAAAATATTCTGCATAGTATGGATTTGAAGACCTACAACAGAATCAATTCTTAGTTGTTTTTGCTCAGAAGTTTCTTCCGCCGATCCAGTTTTTCGCGCCTGGAAGGCGTCGTATAACTCTTTGGCACGACCTGCCTCTTCTAAAAGTGAGGTGTATTTTTCGTGATCCCAAATATTAAGGTTTCTGGTCCTAATTTCGTCAATCAGATTTTCCCAAGGCATACTCATTGCCTCCCGAATACCTACGATATCAACCACTTGTTTAATATTTTTTATCGCTACTTCAGCTTTTGCGTCCAACTCTGCTGTGAGCGTACTGTTAGAAAGAGCTTTGAGTTTTTGATAACGAATTTGCTTTTGTAGATTACGAACTTGAGAAAATTTTCGATGTTCCAATGGCGTTGTTGGATTCAAAATCTGGTCAATTGCTTCAATTAATTCATGGTTTGTTTGTCCAGTCAAAAGATCTACTCTTTGTCTTATCTTCTCAAGTTCAATCTCATAGAGTCTTACATTTTCAATGGTAAGTTGAACTGGAGTAGTCCCAAATCGTATCAGGTTAACAGTAAAATTCTGAGCTCTCTTCCATTCCTTTAACATAGTGTTTAGTAAAGCCTGGGTATCATCCGGAGCTGGCTTTGGTGGAACTACATATACTTCAAAAGCAGAGATAGCTGTCTGAAGATCAGCAAATTCAGAAATCGAACTTGGTATTTTAGCAATCTCAACCACTTGATACTCGATGAATGCCTTCTGTAATTCCTTAATTCTTGCGCTAGCCCTCTGCTTTAGCAAACCAAAGTGTTGTTTGATAGCAGGTTCGAGAAGCTGAAAGTCGGGATCTACATCCAAGCTCTTAAGGAATTCTGAATCATTCCAAAGTTCTTGAAGGCGGGTGGTAATATCAGCAATGTTTGTTTTATCGATAGGATGTTTGGGATCAAGTTCTTGCTTTATTTTTTCAAGTTGTACATATTTAGGATCTGTGTAAACAGCGTCGATCCGAGCTTCCAAAGCCTTTTCCTCAGCTTCGTTTTGGGATCTAACTACTTCTTTCTTTAAGTCTTCTATTTTGGTTTCAAAAGTAGCAATTACTACATCCGCAGTTTGACGAGTTGGATTTAGAGGGTCTACTTCAAGATACTGCTGTCTAAGAAACCTTTTGACTTCACTGGCATTTTCATACTCGGAATCAACTACCTGACCCGGATCCAAAACGTCTTCAGTAACAACTCTTATTTGTTCTTTTATTTCAAAAATTAAACGACGAAGTTGGCTCTCACTAATACTGAGATCAGCTGCAGCAACTTCACTACTTTTCTTTTTTAAAAGAGCTTTTAGATCTTGGAATTTTTGTGGGTGGTCTGCTTCTGGCCACGTTGCGATATCTATAGTTAGTTTTTCAGGAATTTTATGAGCTACTTCTGCTGCTTTAGCTTTGGGAATAGCGGGAGTTTTAGCTTTTTCTACTACGAACCTGGCTCTCAAAGCATCCAACTTAGGTCTGTGGACTTTAAAAAGTGCTTTTGCTTCATCATCTGACAACTTATTACTTTTTAAAAGTTTCCTGTTTACAACTAGAATGGTTCTTCTAGCAAGCTTGAGAAAAACCACAAAGGTAATATCAACCATGCTTTGCTCTTCTTCAAGTTGCTCTTCTAACTCATCAATCGCCAAGTCATACTCCTCAGCATACTTCTCTTCTGGCGTTTTAGGAATTTCTCCAAATCGGAGCTTCAAAGCATTAACTCTTGCTAGTAATGCTGAGAAAGAATTATCTGCTAAAACAGCCTTATTCCCTTTTTCTGCTTCGATTCCTCGCACTCTTTTTAGAAAAATTTTCTTCGCGCTCTCATCAAGAGGTTGTAGAATTGCTGCGACCTCAGCCTCAGCCTCAAGCGTACTTAAACTCACTTTTAGTGTTTCAGCTAGTACACTTAAATCATTTGCTTCTCTATCGACAGGCATAGCCAAAATTATACCACTCCAATCTCGAGAAAAAATAAGCTCTTTAGTAAGTGCGTCAGCCTTGACCCACGTATCTCTCGTGAGGTCATCCGAGCCTTCCACCGGCTTTCGTTTCCAGAGTATAATAACTCGGTATGGCTAGCCCGATTAAAAGAGCAGATTTGAAGCGATTAGATCTCGTGGGCGCTCAAAAAAGTGGACCACTAGCTATTAAAACTTTTTTAGTTGAGCTCAAAAAAGGCTTAGATCAAGATCAGGGAAACCAAGCCGCAATCCATCTCGACCTCCCCTTCATTGAAAACGAAGCTGGAGCTAAAAATGAGTATGACTTCTATCTTCATAGTGAAGCACCGACAGACGCCCGAGCGATTTCGATCGCTGACCTAACTCACCTCATCGATAGTATCTCCAAGTGGACCCACGAGACACATCGAGAATTGGACGAGCTTCAAACCGAACTGCTAGATCCTGGCGACGAAATCTCGGAATCACAATTTGAAGAACCAAACCGACAAGCGCTTTTAAAGCGTCAGGTGGACGTCCTACTCCAACTCTACCAGGAAGATTCTTCTCCAGAGACTGAAGCAACTGAAGACTCTCTCGAGAATCTACTCGAGCTTGTTCAGAAGGGAACTCCAAAAGAAGTCCTCGATCTTTGGCAAAATGGGTCAGAAACTAATCCATCAATCTCTTCACTGCTTCAACAGTTCAATGAATTACCAATTGGCGCTCAAGCTTTAGGTGGTCAGGCGCCTATCCCTGTAGAACAACTTCGCCAACTAAGCGCTGCTTACATTGACCGTCTTCAAGGGCTGGCTAAAAAACGAGGCACTGCCTTGAAGCTATTGGGTGTTCAAAAGGCTGTCGACAGACTATCTGGAAACGACTTTGGACTCTCGGGAGCTACTGACCCCACCAGCAAGTCTGGCGCTGACGCTGAGCGAGTTGGGGTTCTTATCCAAACACTGACCGAAGTCGTCGGGGGGTTGGAAAAAGAAGACCCCAACCTTGATGCCCTCAAACAAACTCCAGAGGAAGACATTGGTGGAAGTAGTCGGGCCCTTCCAACAGAAGGTCAAGAATCAGGCGATTCTACCCAAGCCGTTGTTCCTCAAAACATTCCCACTAGACCTGATACTGACCCTCAGACACCCCAAACATCTCAAGCACCAACCCAACTGGCTCTTCACCAAAAATCTTCACAACATTATCAAAGACTCTCGATTCATGCTGGTTTTCTTTATAACCATGTTACTGATAATCTCTTCCACCTCTATGACCTCGACAATCTTCCTTTTGAAGATCGACAGTTCCCCCCGCTACTTGAGTATGAAATACGTCAAGAAATTATAAAGTATTTATACAACCTTAGCCCTGAAGAGTTAGTCAATCTCAATCGCTTTGATATTGCAGAGCGGTTGTTTAGACAATTAATTTTGGGAAATCCCAAACTATTTGTTCAAATTCAAGATTTTATTGAATTTCAAAATGATGAGCTAATCCCTGATGAAAAACTAGACCCTCTCCACCTCGAGGATGGGACACCAACCTATCAACAGACGGTTTTTGTTCAAAGAATAGTTCAAAAAAATGACGCCCTAAGTAAAGAATCAGGAGCCAAGGAAAGCGATAGTGAACTGCGAAAAGCCACAAGTCGGAGTGTCCTCAATCTTAGTTTTCAAACAAGTGATGAGTCTTTTGCGGCTGGTCTAGTTGCCTTGGGGGTAGAAACCACTCGAACAACTGATGTCCGTCGATTAGTTCTAACCTATATCCAAACCACCGGGTTGGATCCACTCTATGTTTTGGCCAATCGAAACTCTAAAGAAATTGCCGCCCTCTTTGCTGGAATTCAACTCAGCCCAGAACAACTCGAACAGTTTATTCCGTTAGTAAGTAGTTATTGGCAGTATCAAGTCCAAAAAATCCAAACTCTTACTAACCACAAAATTGTCCCCGATCCCAAATTGGTAGAGGCGGCGTCAGCTGCAATTCCCCCAGAGACAACCCCTCCTGGAGTAGTTCCCACCAAAACAACTCCTCAATGGTTTGTGACTCTAGTTGAAGAGGGTCGTAAAACTGCCATTTCTTCAGCTGCTGAAAATCGAGATCCCAGACTTTACGTTTTGGCATCGCTTTACTCAACAGCTCAAATCACCACCACCAACTCGCCAGAACGACTACTTTTAGCCGAAAGCTTAAGAGAGCTCTATCGCAATGACCCAGAAAAGATCGAAGAGGCAATTCAAGAAATTGTTTTAATTCAAAAAATGCAACTAAGCGCTTTGAAAAGCAAAGTTGCCAAACTTGATCATCGACAATTACTAGGCTTTCAAACTGCCGTTGGCAACACAGCCAAGAAACCTGAGGTTGGATCAGTTGCAGAGATGGGGATAAAAACAAACGTGGGAGTAGAAACAGGGATAGAGATTTCCAAAGCAACTACGGTAGCGACAGCAACACCAACCAAAACACCATCGCTCATCCCCAATGGCTTGGCCAATTTTAATGCGCTTAGCTTTGCCGAACGACAAATCTTGGTTGATAAGTTGCTTGCTCAATTAGATACTCAAGAAGATTCGCCTCAACAGGTATATGAGCTTACATACACTGGAACGACAGTTGTGTTTGGTGAGGCACCTCAACCAGCTCGAGAAGTATCTCAAGAGTCACCCATACCATCAACTCAGCTAGCGGTTACACCCAACACACCAAGTGTTCCTAATCCCTCCCCGCCACCAAGTTTTGCCAATCAATCAAGTGGTGTTTCTCAAGGAATTGACCGAGTCAAAACTCTCGGATCCACCCTCAGTCAACTTAAAGAATTGGGAGCGGTAGCTGGCGCTGGAAATCCCCTAGCTTCGATGGTGGGTCAAGTTGTTGGCAAGGCAGCTGGAGCCATTCTAGGCAAAGAAGCTGGAGATGTTGTTGATAAATCAATCAAAGCTGCTGGCGTCATCAGCACTGTTGGAGGTCTTCTCTCAAGCGCTGGCGGCTTCCTTCTTTCTAGCGGAGGCTGGCTTCTAGGTTTGGCCGGAGGGCCTCTAGGATTAATCGTAGGTGGGTTGGGTTTGGGTGCTGGAGCAGCTATTGGAAGTGGACTTAGTTCTTTATTTAGTAACGCAGTTGGAAAACTTCCTTTGGGAGGAGCCACCCCGACTAGTGGAGTGGGTGGGGTGAGTGGTCTGAATGGAGTGGGTGGAGGAGTTGCTCCAACAGCTACCGGAAGTGGAATTGGCCTCCCCACAGCCTCAATTGGAACCGTAACAACTGTTATCACCGTTGGTGGCACTGCTGTGCTGACCGCTTTTACTGCCATTGCCAACCACAGTGCTTTTCTAAAACCACTACCAACCTTAGGTGATTCCAATATTTCTCCGTATATCGAAATTCAAAAAGTGGCTGATGAAGGAACTAAGTTTGCTACACCCACTGATATTAAATACTCAATCCAAATTCGAGCTAAAGAAGGTTTTCAAATCAAACTAACCGAGGCGCCGACCGATACTTTTGCCGCGACCTTTACACAACGTCCAGGCGAACCAGCTCGGGATACAACCACCGTCGTCCCAAGCAGTGCCGACCACACCGCATTTCTAGCAGGATTAACCAAATTTCACACCGATTTCCCAGTTATCGGACCCGACTTCTTACCTGTTGGAACATACACTATCCCTTTTGGAACTAATGCTGGGGGAGTCGATTATACCGACGCTAATGTTAGCAATGTGTTTTCAGTCAAGTTCACCGTTCTTGATAGCAGCGGACAACCAGTCCCTGATGCTACTGGAACTTTAGTTGCTTCATCAGGCGAAGTTGTTTGTTTTGGCAACTGCCCTCAAACTCAAGGTGGTTGTTGGCCAATGACTGGTGTGATTGGACAAATACCATACGAGGGTGCCACTCATGCTGACAGCGCCCTAGAACAAGATGCATATGACATTATGGGGCCAGTCGGAACCCCAATTTATGCGCCTTTTGTCGGCGAGGCTTGTCCGGGCTCAATTGATGCTCGATATGGAATTCATGCCACAATGGTGGTTAGAGGCTCAGTGTATAGTGGTCAAAGTGGTGATATGTACTTAATTTTTGCTCATCTTTCGAACTTGAACCCAGACATCCAAAATAGTTGTGTAACCATTACAGCCGATATGCTGAGTGGTGGGTATCAATTGGGTAAATCCGGAAACACCGGAAACTCTTCTGGACCCCATCTTCACTATGAAGCTCGGTGGAACACACTTGGTGTTTTGGGAAAGAAACACCCCTCACTCCTCAATCAACATGTGCCTGAGTTAGCAAAGTTTAGAGATCCGATCCGGAGTTGCTATGAATAAACCAAACAAACGCTGGTTAATTATCGGACTTTGTTTTATTGTTGGTGGTTATGTTATTGCCAGTATTTTTCGCTTTCTGACACCAATTGTTCCCGACCTTCCTCAAACCGAGTTGGTTACCCAGAACCTAAATCAAACAAAAAGTACTTTTCAAAATCTGGTTTTTACGGGTGAGGCAATCAAAGTTCCTAAGACTTTTAAGGTGGTACCAGTTCTCACCAACGACGTTAGCGCTGAGTTGAAAAACGGATTAGCAACCGCTTTCAATCTTGTTGCTAACACCGAAAACGACTCTCTTTTGAGTGGTGGTTCCTACTACCTCTCCACCACCCAGCCCACCACTTGGCTCCTCGGCGAAAACACCGCCCTCCCCTCAACCAAAAACATCCCACTGGCTGAAGCGATTGTGGTTGCCACCACCTTCAACTCTAGCTTTATTCAAAACAACCAACTCCAAGCCTACTCACCCGGTGCCAGTTTTTATGAAGCCGACGAAATCCATTTCACAGAAACTTCGGCCGATCAAGCCAATCTTGTTTCGGTTCCCTTTACCCACACCATCGATGGTTTACCTCTTTTCTTTGAAAATCAAAACACATTTCCCATTATTTACTACGTCAGCGGTGATGGCGAGGTCACCAAAGCCACCATTAATCCTTTTCTCTTCCAAGTTGGTGAAGCCACCACCACCACACCGTCACTCTCAGTTGAAACAGCTTTGGCCAATATCAATCAAAACCAAGGGGCGATTATTTCATCCACCCAAAGTGAGTTTGGAGAGCTCCGACTCGAGGAGATTGTGGGTGGAACCCTATCTGAAGTCAAGCTTGAGTACCGAGTCGATCAAAAACTAGGTTTGGCGTATCCTTTTTACCGGTTTAAAGGCACTGTCACAAATAGCAACACCACTGAGCTGGCGGTCGAGATTATTACCCCGGCCGTAGCCACCAAGCCGCAGTAACTGCTAGGATAGAGGTACTCGTTATGCGCGAACACGCTATCCCTCAGGACATTACCGGCTACCACTTCCACATTATTGGCAACATGACCATCAAGCAGTTTGCTGAGATTGGAGCTGGAGTTCTGTTTGGAGTTGGAATCTACGCCACCAACTTACCAATCTTGGTTAAATGGCCATTGATCGCGATTGTGGTAGGAATTGGAGCCATGGCTGCATTTGTGCCGATTGAAGAGCGACCTTTTGATCACTGGATTGTGATTTTTTTTCGCGTTCTTTACAAACCAACCAAGTTTTTTTGGCGACGAACCCCCAAAGTTCCGGACGCCTTCCTTTTTAAACCAGATACTGAAGCTGCTCCTAGCTATGCTGAGATTGATCTCAAACCAGCTCGCCGTCAACGAATCAAAGATTACCTAACTTCGATGGAAAGACCACTCGAGCTCAACCAACTTGATCTGAGTGAGCTAGCCCGCCTTCAGTCATTGAGCGCTACTTTTCAAGCTGATCAAACTATCCCAGGAACTTCAATCAAAAAGGTCGAAAAACCCGATCTCAAAGTCAGAGTGCGGTCGTATAAAGCCCCAACCGAGCCCAATCTATCTCAGCCAGAAGTGATCTTTGACGCCACCCAAGCTCAAACCCAAGTCATTCTCCAGACCAATTATCAAAACACAACGCCCCACGCCCACCTAGCAATCAATCAGGTCGCCCAAAAAATTGTGATTCCGGAGTTGCCAGAAATTTCGGTTGAAACCTCGGCTGCAACTCAAGAAGAAGCTGGTTTTCAAAACGATGTTCTAGAGCCAGAAACTAGAGCTTATCTAGAACCAAGCCCAACCCTGGCCCCGACTTCAGAGCTGCCGAGCCAGACTGCTACCCTGAACACCAATCTTCCTTTTCCACTCCCCCCCACCGAGCCCAACAAATTAGTCGGGATGGTTTTAAACCCAAACAACGATCTTCTTAATGACACGATTATTGAAATTCAAACTGAAGCGGGTCAGGTTGCTCGAGCTGTTAAAACCAACGCTCTCGGACAATTTTTTGTCACCACCCCGTTAGCCAACGGCACTTATACCATTCAGGCTGAAAAAGATGGTTATCAATTCAGCCCACTCCAACTTTTATTAAGCGGTGAGGTTATCCCACCCCTTGAGATTCGAAGCGCCTAAGGCTTGGCAAATCAAGCTTAGTCAGCCACAATAGACTCAACCCCCATGCCCACCACCCACATTCAATCAACCACTCAGGAATTTATCGATATTTACGACATCACCAACGACCTAACGATCATGAAGAATGGGTCGTGTTCGATTATTATTACCATTGATGCGTTAAACTTTGGTTTATTGGCAGAAGAAGAACAAGACGGCATCATGTACTCATACGCCGGTCTTTTAAATTCACTCAACTATCCGATCCAAATTGTCATCCGGTCACAAACCAAAGACGCCACCAATTACCTAAACTTAATCCGCGAACAAGAACTTCGAGCCTCAAGTGAGTTAAAGAAAAGTCAAATTCGAGCCTATGCTGGGTTTGTAGCTGACTTGATCCGAGAGCGAAATGTTTTGGACAAAAAATTCTATATTGTCATCCCCACTTCTCCCTTAGAAATGGGGTTGCTCCCCCCCACCACAGTCTTGCCAGGCGTCAAACAAATTGATGTCAGCACTATTGAGCGAAGTGTGATTATTGATAAAGCCCGAACTATTCTAGAACCCAAACGCGATCACTTAATTTCTCAATTTGGTCGAATTGGTCTCTCTACCCATCAACTAAACACCCAAGAAATCATTCAACTTTTCTACACCAGTTACAACCCTGAGGCGGCCGAAGGCCAACAGATCACCAACAGTAATGACTACACCACTTCGTTGGTTTCTGGCCAAAGCTCGATGAGTTTGCCATTCGCCAACCCTGAAGCGCCAGCGGCTCCCACCGAACCAATCATTCAACAACCACCAGTTGAGTACTACCAACCACAACCAGTAGCTGAACCACCAGTGGTTGAACCAGTTACTACTCTACCACCAACTCCGGTCATGGCAGCCACCCCCATGGCTCAACCGCCAATTCCAGCACCAACCCCTGCGGCTACACCCGCCCCCAACCCAGCTCTTGAACTCCAACAACTGATTAATGTCACCGCCCAACAAATCCCAACTCCTCCCACTCCAGACCCAATGTTGGATCAAACCATCACTTCGCCAACCAACAGCACCACTATCTCACTCACTCCCAGTAGTCCATCGCTCGGGGATGATTTACCACCATTACCAGAAATATAGTTTCAGGTAGAATAAACGTCATGCCCTCTTTTTCACTTAGTTCCCTCCCAATCCCCTTCCTCAAAAAGAAGGTTGTTCCAACTGAGAGTGATCAAGAAGCTCAAAATCAAGAAAAACTCCGTGAGTTTTCTCGAGGTTTGGTCACCATCCAAGACATTATTGCGCCCGAAGCAATTGAGGTTGACTTCACCTATCAAAAAATTAATTCGACATACACTCGGACCTTATTTGTCGCTGGGTATCCTCGAACAGTCCCCGCCAACTGGCTCTCGCCGCTCATCAACTACCCACACCAACTTAATATTTCGATGTTTATCTTTCCGGTGGATATTAAAGAAGTTTTGGATAGTTTAAAACGTAAAATTGTCGAGATGGAAGCTGAAATTACCTCCGATATCCGTCAAGGAAAAATTAGTAACATCAATACTGAGGTTAAACTTGAAGACGCTCGAGTGATCCGAGAACAACTAGCCAAAGGCGCTGAGCGCTTCTACCAATTTGGCCTCTACGTCACTATCCAAGCGCCCAATAAAGAAGAGCTAGACCGAGTAACCAAGGGTATTCAATCAACTCTAGGCTCATTGTTAATTGTTTCTAAAAAAGCCACTCTCCAGATGGATGAAGGCTTCAAAACCACCCTCCCGATGGGCGTCGATAAACTCTTGGTCACTCGAAACATGGATACAACCTCGCTGGCAACGACTTTTCCCTTTACTTCGTCTGAACTAACCATGGAAACTGGAATTGTCTACGGCATCAACGAACACAATGATTCTTTGGTGATTTTTGACCGCTTCAAGATGGAAAACGCCAACATGGTGGTCTTTGCCAAATCTGGGGCTGGAAAATCGTACACCATCAAACTCGAGATCCTCCGACAACTGATGTTTGATACTGAAGTTATTGTCCTAGATCCCGAACATGAGTATGAAGACCTGGCTGTCTCGGTTGGTGGTGAGTACATCAACTTTAGTTTTGAGTCTGAAGCTAAAATCAACCCGTTTGACCTTTCGAGTATTTACGAAGAAGGTGAAAATGAACTTGGCCAAAAGATTCTCTCACTCCATGGTTTGATGAAAGTTATGTTGGGTGACATGTCGCCTGAACAAGATGCGATTCTCGACCGAGCTTTAGTGGCAGCCTACAAATCCAAAGGCATCACCCCCGACCCAGCAACTCAAGCAAATGAACCACCTTTGATGGAAGATCTCTATAAAGTCTTGATCGGTATGGAAAGTGCGGCCGCGGCTGACATTGCCGCCCGCCTCGAGAAGTACATCACTGGTTCGTTCCGCGGTATTTTTGATCACGCTTCTAATATCGATATTAGAAATCCAATGACTGTTTTCTCGGTTCGTGATATTGAAGATGAGTTGAGACCAATTGCGATGTACATTATTTTGGATTTTATCTGGACTCGCGTTAAGAAAAACTTCAAAAAACGACTATTGGTCATCGATGAGGCTTGGTACTTCATGAAACACCCTGACTCAGCCGCCTTTATCTACTCGATGGTTAAGCGAGCTCGAAAGTACTACTTGGGCATTACCACCATCACTCAAGATGTGGAAGACTTTTTACATACTGATTTTGGAAAAGCCATCGTCACCAACTCTTCAATCCAACTCTTGATGAAACAATCAACGGCGTCTATTCCAGTACTAGCAGAAACGTTCTATTTATCTCAAGGTGAACGCCAGTTACTCGTCGCCTCTGATGTCGGAGAGGGGATTTTCTTTGCCGGCCCCAATCACGTCGCCCTCCGAGTGGTCGCTAGTGAAGCTGAACACCGCTTAGTCACTACCAATCCGGAAGAACTAGCCAAACGGAAAAAAGCCGCTACCCCAACTCAGGCGCCAACCCAAGCCACCAACGCCACTCCGACTACACTCCCCCAACCCGGGTCACCAGCTCCACAACCCCAGCCCTACTCCGGCTTTGGGATTGAGAGCTACACGCCACCGACTCGATAACATTCTTTCTCCGCAATCTTTTTTGCCGTAAAACTACCCCTTGCGAGGTGTGGAAAAATTTGTGTATAACTCTGTCACACTACTTTTCCTATCTGCCCCAAAAACAACTACGTATGACAGAGTTACCACTTTCTGATGTGCAGGCCGTTTGGCAACAAGCTTGCGCTGCCCTTCAACTCCAGCTGAGTCCAGCTGTCTACAACACCTGGATTGCTTCTAATCCTTTGACCAACCTCCGGGAGTCTTCACCAGGGACCTTAATTGCCACCATCACTAGCCCCACCTCCTTCCACGCAACCAATGTTCAAAAGAACTTAACAGGCCACATCCAAAGCGCTATTGCCAAAGTCTTGGGTCAAAACATTGAGGTTGAGTTTAAGGTTGGCGAACCGCCAGTCGTCAGTGCTCCTACTTCAAATCAAAGTTCTATCTCAACCAGTAGTGCCAACGTCATCCCTCTTGGTCAATCACTTGGTTTTTCTTATACCCCTGGTCCAATGACTAGCCTCACCTCGGTAGGAACTAGCAATCGCCAATCGCCAACCACTAGTCCTATGCAAGCTGGAAACCCTTTTGGCCAGAACTCTCCTCAGACCAATCTCGGATCCCCTCGGGTCGAAGATTTGTTTTCTCAAACCAACATTCAGTCAGCTTCAGTCGATCGAGCGCTTTTTTCAGCTCGGTCGGTTGGACTCCGAGTTGACTACACCTTCACCACCTTCGCTGTTTCCACCACTAATGAAATGGCCCACGCTGCAGCTTCAGCTGTCTCCAACAACCCCGGTGGTGCCTACAACCCCCTCTTTTTATACGGCGGCGTTGGCGTTGGCAAAACCCACCTAATGCACGCAATTGGGAACAATATTCTTAAAAATAATCCCGACACTCACGTCCTTTACTGCACTGGTGAAGAGTTCACTAATGAGATTGTGAGCGCTATTCAGAACAAAAAAGGCTTGCGTTTTAAAGATAAGTATCGCAACGCTCGGGTCTTATTAATTGATGATATTCAGTTTATTGCTGGTAAAAACGCTGTCCAAGAAGAGTTTTTTCATACGTTTAATGCTTTAACCAAACAAAATAGTCAGATTGTCATGACTTCAGATCGACCACCCCACGAGATCAATCTTCTCGAGGATCGATTGAGATCTCGCTTCGAGGCTGGACTGATGATCGATATTCAACAACCAACCTTTGAACTCCGAACAGCGATTCTTTTGATCAAATCAGCGGCTATGAACATCTCGATTCCCATGGACCTGGCTCAAATTATTGCTTCTCGCGTCGATAGTGCTCGCAAAATTGAAGGTATTATTACCAGCATTAGATCCGAGGTTGAGTTAAAAAAGAAACCAATTACTTTAGAGTTAATCGAGGAAATCTTGGGGACCGAGGTTGAGAAAAAACGCCCCCAGCTCAAGGTCACGCCAGCTGACATCTTGAGGGCGGTCGCCAATCATTATCACGTCAAACAAACTGCGATTAAGGGTCAGCGCCGAGTTTCAGCTTTAGTTCAAGCTCGCCATGTGGCCATGTATCTATTGAAAGAAGAATTAAATCTATCTCTAATGGAGATAGGTCGCTGGTTCTCCAATCGAGATCATACTAGCGCTCTCCACGCAATTCGAAAAATTGATAAGGACTTGCGGAGTAATGAATTATTACAACGAGATGTCTCGGCCTTAAGAATGTCTCTCCAGGCTATTTCTCGCTAGTTTTACACAGCTGTGGATAAATAGGTGAACAAAACAAGGACAAGCTGTGGGAGAGGGTGAGTAAGTTGGGGAGACATAAAGCGTTAAGGGCGTGGTTGTTAATAACTTTAGGTTTCTTATTCAGAGGTTATCAACAACTGCCTTACCGCTCAATTAACACTCGTTTTATATCAGACACCAGGCTTTAAGGGCATTTTTTTTCCACTTACGCACAAGCCTATCTCTACTACAACTATCTTAAGTATATACATATACTCTATACTCACTTTTATGAAAGTTAGTCTTCTCCAAGAAAATTTGCGTCAGGCAATCACTAATGTCATTAAGGCTGTTCCAGCTAGACCTCAATTGGCGATTCTCAACTCAGTGCTTCTGACAGCGACCGAGACTGAGCTTGAAGTCTCAGCCACCGATTTATATCTCGGAATCAGAACTAAGATTGGTGTCCAAACCCAAGAAGTTGGTTCGCTGGCTATTCCCGCCAAAACCCTACTCGACCTCGTTCAGTCACTCCCCGCCGGGAAAATAGAGCTCGAAACTCAAGGGACAACGCTCTTACTTACTTCAACGGCTGGCAAAATAAAACTTCAAGGTCAAGTCAGTGATGAGTACCCCGCTTTCCCGATTCAAGCCGGACAGCGATTGGATTTCAATTTATCAGATCTAGAGCTAATTCAACAAGGAGTTGGTTTTGCCACCAGTGCCGATCAGACTCGTTTAATCTTAACTTCACTACTACTTAAATTTGGTGAAAAAGGGCTCGAAGTGGTGGGAACCGATGGTTTTCGATTAGCTCATTTAGTCCTCCCAAAAACGGGGATTGAGGTTGGTTCTCAGTTTTTAGTGCCAGCTAAAGCTATGGGTGAGGTTTGTCGGATCGCGGCTCAAGAAAAAGTCGCTACCGTCACTTTTTTTGTTTCCCAAGAACTCAAGCAACTCTCGTTTGTGATTAATCAGACCGAGATGTTTGTGCGGTTGCTTGACGGAGAGTTTCCGCCGTACGAAAAAATTATGCCGGCTGAGTTCTCACTCCAAGCTACCTGGGATGGTGAGGAGTTTACTTCTCAGATCAAGCGAGCGTTTATTTTTGCTCGAGAGACCTCCAATATTATCCGGGCTCAAATCGAGGCCGACACGCTGAAAATTTCAGCTCGCAGCGCCACTCAAGGTGAGTATGAAGGTCAAATGCCCATCAATCTCCTTAAGGGAGCTCCAAGTCCAATTGCTTTTAATGCTAAGTATTTGTTAGATTTCTTGAGTCTAGTAAAGCCAAAAACTATTTGGTTTGGGATGAATGATAGTTTGAAGCCCGCGCTCCTCCGACCGGAGGGGGCTGCTAACTACTCGTATATCGTGATGCCGTTCCGGGTTAATGAACAGTAGTCAAGAAAAAAAAAGACTGGTATAATCTCGACTTCATGACAAAACGCACTTGGAACCCCAAAAAACACAAACGAATGCGCAAGCACGGTTTTCTCAAACGGATGAAGACGAAAGATGGTCGCTTGGTACTCAAGCGCCGTCGCCTTAAAGGTCGCCAAAAGTTGACCGTGGTCCGTAAAGGTATATAACCTCAGGTATGCTGGTTCAGTCTCAACCCCTGTCTTTACGTCGGGACGTTACTTTTTTTCGTCGAGCTAAACGGATCTCTACTCCACAATTTCTGCTCTACTGGGAAGCTTTGTCGAGCGACACACGCAATCAACTCTCGGTTATTATCCCCAAACACCATATTAAAACATCAGTCAAACGCCACCAACTCAAACGGCGCGTTAAAAACTGTGTGGCAAGAACTGGGTTAGTCAGCCACCTCAACTTGGTTTTTGTAGTTAATCGGAAAGCAGCTGAGTTGACTTTTGCTGAACTCCGAGAAAAAATCCTTCTAATTTTACAACAACTTTCTAAACCAGTTTCACCCACAACTTCACTCGCCAGAGTTACCTCAATAACTAAGTAATATTTATGCTCCTCTTTCTTCGTTTTACTTATTCAGTTTGGAAGCAAATCCGGAATCAACTTCTTTTGACTGTTTTTGGCTATGTTAGTGTCTGTCGACATACGCCTAGTTGTAGTCAATTTGCCGCCCAGCAGATGAAAGAACATGGTACAATCTGGGGATTACTTCGGGCTTTGCCAAGAGTTTTACGCTGTTTTTAAGTATGTCTTTTATTTACGATTTTATTAATTCAATGTTGGTTTTTTTGTACAACCTTAGTGGAAACTTGGGTCTGACAATTATTTTCTTTACTGCCATTGTTCGCTTGGTTCTGTTGCCATTGACAATCCCCTCACTTCGGACGCAGCAACAAATGAAGAAACTCCAACCAGAATTAAAAGCTTTAAAAAACAAACATGGGTCTGACAAAAAAGCCTTACAAGAAGCTCAAACCGATCTCTATAAAAAATACAACATGAATCCACTAGCTGGGTGTTTGCCTCAATTAGTACAACTCGGTCTCTTGATTGTTCTTTACCACGCTTTGACCACTTTCTTAAAACAAACCGAAATTGGTGGTCAACCAATCAACACCTATTTCCTTTGGCTCCACTTGGGTCAAACAGATCCAAAATATGTAATTCCAGTTTTAGCCGGTCTGACTCAACTTGTTCTATCACTCATGATTGTTCCAGCCACCGAAGTCAAAGACGAAGTGCCCAACGATAGTCCTAAAAAAGCCGTTCAAGAAGCCAATAAAAAAGAAGAAGATATCGCTGATATGGCTTCCACAATGCAACAACAAATGCTGTTTATGATGCCAGTTATGACTGGCATCTTCGCTGCTCGTTTCCCTTCTGGTTTAGGACTTTACTGGATTGCGACGACTGTTTTTAGTATTGCTCAGCAGTACTTTATCTCTGGACCAGGTGGTTTGGTTAGTTATAGCCAACGAGCTTATCAATTTATTCAAACTCGAGTTATGGGTGTTGGAAGCACGACTTTGGTGTCAAAACCAAGTGAATCAACCGCCAAAAAAGCGACCACATCTTCATCCCCAGTAAAACCAGTGGCCCGAAAGACCAAATCTAAAACTATCGCTAAAGGTAAACAAAAACCCAACAAACGAAAAAAATAGGAGGCAACTATGCATATTCAAGACTTTTTAACCAACATTTGTCAGCACAGTGGGATTGAGCCAGAATCAGTCGAGCTCGGTGACGCTGATGAAGCTGGTATTATGATTGCCAATATTACTGTTTCGCCAGAAGACTCTGGTCTTCTAATTGGCTTCCATGGCGATAATTTGGGTGCGATCCAACGCCTCACCCGCGTTGTTTTTCAAGAAGAATTGGCTGACAAACGGTTGGTGGTTAACATCAATAAATACCGCGAACAACGGACTGAAAAAGTCCAACAACTAGCAGTCAACGCGGCGCAGCGAGTTTTGGAAACTGGTCGGCCATACATTTTTTCGTACTTACCAGCTAATGAGCGATTTGTGGTTCACACGACTATTTCGGAAACTTCTGAGTTCTCAACACTTGTGAGTGTTTCAGAAGGTGAGGGTTTTCATCGCGTCTTAGTTATTCGACCTAAAACAACTGCATGAGTCAAGAACTCTCACTCGTAATTTTCACTGATGGTGGCTCCCGTGGCAATCCCGGACCAGCTGCCTTGGGTGTTTTTGTCCAAGATCAAACCGGAGTGATGGTGCATGAAATAAGTCAGTCGCTCGGAGTTGCAACGAACAACGAAGCCGAGTACGACGCGATTATTGCTTCATTAGCGTGGTTGAAAGAATTTTCTCAAACCAACATAGTTACTCAGGTGGCCTGGAAGTTGGACTCAAAACTAGTGGTCGAACAACTCAATCGACACTGGAAAATCAAAGAAGACCGGCTGCGTCAAAAAGCGACTACTGCTTGGAAAATCCTGGATGAGCTGGCTTTTTCGTACACAATTTCTCATGTTCTTCGCCACTTAAACACCGAAGCCGATCGATTGGTTAATCAAGCTCTTGATGCCCAAATGGGTTCGTAATCGCAATTTCTTGGTATTTTTTCAAGTGTTTGGTGTTGTCACTCACTACTTCACTCAAGCCATGACTCAAAGCAGTCGCTATTAAGTATGCGTCGAAAATCTCACTTCCTTTGACTCGATATTTTTTAAGTAACTCAAAAGCGATCGCTGGTGTTTCGCTTGTTGGGTAGATGATGTTCGCCTGGTCAGTGATCTTTTGAACAGCTTTAATCGCTTTTTCGACCGAAAATGGAGTTGGAAACTTAGGGTGGGTTAAGATTCGCAGGGTTTCAAAAATATTTTGGTGCGCAAAAACAAGATTTTCTTGGTGTGCTTGGAGAAAAGCTTGAGCTTGGCGATGCTTGGGTGAAGAGCTATTCAAAGCATAGATCAAGAGGTTTGAATCAATCAGCATAGAGTTCTTCTCGAGTCAGATTGACGAGTTTTTTTCCTAGTGGTTGAGTCAGAAAAACAATTTTTTGGGCCTTGGCTTTGTTTTTTTGGTGGAGGTAGTTTTTCAAAGCTTGGGTAAAAATATCCTGAAAAGTAAGGTTGAGTTCAAAGGCTTTAGCTTCCAGTTCTTTTTTTAGGATTGGTTCAAGGCGAACGGTGGTTCTTTGGAGTTGCATAGTGGTATTTTGACACTTTAGTGTCTATATGTCAAAAAAACGGTCGAAACTTCTGTCTGTACTTCAGGTCGACCAATCTCGTACAATGACTGAGTATTCTGCCTATGTCACCGGATTTTCTGACTCAAGTTGTGGTTGAGCAACCACAGATTGTGATTTTTAGCTCAAATCAAGTTAAGGCTGCACCTTTGGTGGCGGCTTTGACTAGCTGGCAACTTGAGGTGATTGTTGTCTCACCCCACTTAGCTCCTCAAACCCTTTTTGATCAGGCATATAAAATTGTCTGGCTGGTTGATCCCACTGAAGTTGCTGAGCTCATAACCCATCAAGCAGTTTTAGCTAAAAACCAAACCAAAACCACATTCTTACTCTCAATAGTGACGCCGATTATGACTGAGGGCCCGGCTTTAAATTTTTGGTTGGCAGCCACTCATCAGCAAAAGCAAGTGCTTGAAACAATCACTACTTTGTTTGATCAAGCGAAATTGGTTGTTGGTCAAGATGTTCTCCCCGACAACACTCAAGACTTCCCAGTTTTTAAAGTTATGACTCAAGCGCTTGCTAAGCGGGTGATTCTTGATCCAACCAGCACTCTTTTTATGCAAACTTGGGAGAGCTTTTGTCAAAGTGCTGCGTCACTTATTATTTCTCCCAACCGAGATACATACTTAATTCAAGGTAAAAAAACCACCACCACAACCTTGGCTAAAATGTTGCAACTTCATTTGCAGCGTCTCACCCAAGAACTCCTAACTTTAGAGCCGATTGTGGCTGACGAATCACTGATTCTATTAAACGAGGCGATTATTAAACCAACGACTACTGCTCTGGAAATTGATGGGGTGATGAGAGAGGTTTCACTCCAGGTGGTCCGTCAACTTTCAGCCCAGACACCACCGCCGACGCCAGCGCCTATACTCCCTCAACCAATCAAGCAGAAATCGCCAGTGATAGTGCCTTCTCTCCACTCAAAATTAAACAAAAATGTGGCCTCACCAACCTTGTCGCCGGTAAAAAAAACCACCATTCCAAAGTTAGTCATTCCATATATAAGTCCAACCCTGACCCAACCTTTGGAAAAAACTGCTAAAAAACCACCCAAAGAAGTTGTTTCGCAGGAACAAATCGAAGACGAGGTGGTTCGCCTGTTCCAGGATTACCGAACCGAACATAAAATTGTCCGAGTTCGAGAGGTGGCTCAAACCACGGTCAAAACCACTAAAAAATTAGTCCATAAGAAAAAAGCTTTTGTGGGTGGTGTGGTTTTTGTGGGACTAGGATTATTGGTGGTGAGTTTGGTAGCTTTCTTTTTTGTTTCAACCTGGCAACTCAAACGCAGTTTTGTGGCGACTTTGGGTCAGTCGATTGGGAGTCTGCCCAACTCAGAAACACTCTTCTGGGCAAAATTAGTGACTTGGCAAATTAACGCCTACACCCATGTGATTGATCCCAACTATTTTTCTACGAGCAGCTCAGTCGCCGAATTAACGGCTTCATTACCACTGATTCAGCAACAGTTGGTTGAATTAGATAAACTAGCGGAAATAGGCTTTTTACAAGCGCTGGGACGGAAAGAAGGAGAGATTCAATCGGTTCTTTCTCAAATCAATTCACTCAGTCAAACACTGTATGAGTCATTATCCGAAAACCAAGCCAAACTTAAAACCTTTCCCACGGAAGATTTAACAGAAGCTCAGCAAACAGTTTTGAGTGAGTATGAAATTAGTATTGCTCAGGCAAAAAAAACCTTACTTCCCACCCAGCAACTCCAACCATTACTAGCCGCCCTTCTTGGCAAAAAAACCAAACAAACCTATGCCGTCATTTTACAAAACAATCAAGAGTTGCGACCAACTGGTGGTTTTGTCCAGGCGGTGGGGTTACTAACCTTTGACCAGGGAATGTTGATTGATACACAGGTTTTTAATGCCTATGAGCTCGACAGTCGCTCAACTGGAGTGGTAGCTCCTCCTCAGGAAATCACTCAGCTTTTAGGAGAAAAACAATTGTTTTTGCGTGATAGTAACTGGCATCCAGACTTTCCCACCAGCGCCAAACAAATGTCTTTTTTCATCGAGCGCTCGACTGGTAAAAAAATCGACGGGGTGATTGGCTTGAACTTACTAGTGGCGCGAAATCTGTTGAAGGCTTTGGGTCCAGTCGAGTTGCCAGAGTACAATGAGATTATCACTGATAAAAATTTGGCTGAACGAATGGAGTTCCACTCAGAAATTCAGTTGGTGCCATCCGCCACTCAACCAGATTATGCAACTCTTTTCTTGACTCGATTAGTCCAAAAAATTACTCAAGTCCAACCTGAAAAAATTCCTGGTTTGCTGACCGCGATTCGAGATAGTTTTGAACAAAAACAACTCTTGATTAGCTTTCAAGACTTGAGTGAGTTGTCAGCTTTTTCTGGTTTGGGGTGGACTGGCTCACTCCTCTCCCCTTCTTGTCCTGTTCAACTAAGTGATGTTCCCTGCATGGTTGATACGATCGCCCAAGTTGAAGCAAACGTTGGGATTAATAAAGCTAATGCTTATCTTGAACGACAATTGACCGATACGATCGAGCTCTCCCCCACTCAAGCTCGACATCAGCGACAGATGGTTTTTACCAACACAGCTACTTCAAACGCCTGGCCGAAAGGAACGTATAAAAACTACATTCGTCTCTATGTGCCAGCCACCGCTCAGTTACAACGAGTCTTGATTGATGGCACTCCCCTCCCCCCGACGCAAACGATTGTTAAAACCGATGGTAATCGCCAGGTTTTTAGTTTCTTGATTGAGGTTCCAATTCAGAAATCAATCACGGTTTTGGCGGAGTACACCGTGCCTCTGACTACGACGGCGACTCCTTTTTCATATACGTTCTTTAACCAACAGCAACCAGGTATTGAAAATACGCCGATCAACGTTATCATCAAACCTGAATCAGGCTTAAAGCCCAACGTGATTGCACCTCAGGCAAGCCTTAAAAATCAAGCAATTATCTTCGATCAACTCACGACTCCCCATGCGTTTGTGGGTGTCAAATTCTAAAATATACTAATTTTTAAAACTCTGGTATAATTCGCCTTTCTATGTCTGACAAACTCGCTTTTTCCGCCCAATTACGAACTATCGCTGGTAAGAAAGTGAAACAACTGAGAAATCAGGGTTCGCTTCCAGCTAATATCACCAGCCATCGAGAGCCATCATTATCAGTGGTCGTCAATACGGCTACTTTTAACAAGCTCTACACCAAGGCTGGAGATACGACTCTGATTTATTTGGCCGTTGAGGGAGAGAAAACACCTCGACCAGTTTTAATTGATCAAGTTCAAGTCAACTCGGTCACTGGTGCGTCGCTCCACGTAGTTTTCAAACAAGTTAACTTAAAAGAGAAGATTGTAGCTGAGATTCCAGTTGAGTTGGTGGGTGAGTTTAAAGTTGCCAATGGCGTGCTTTTAACTGTTCATGACTCAATCGAGATTGAAGCTTTACCAACTGATTTACCAGAAAAATTTGAGATCGACGTCTCGCTTTTGACAGAAATTGGTCAAGGATTCACTTTTGCTCAATTGGTGTATGACTCGAGTAAAATCACCCTTCAAATCAATGAAGAAGAAAAAGAGTCACCAATTCTCTTAGTCCAAGAAATTAAAGAAGAAGTCGAAGAAGTTGCAACCCCTGTTGAAGGTGAGACCTCTGGTGAAACACCAGTTGCCACTCCGGCCGTTGAAGCCAAAGAGGGCGCTAAGGGTTAATTCAATTGATATATCAATCTATTTCTGGCTAAATCGACTATGGTTGGGGTCAGTTTTTTTGGCGGCTGTCCAGAACTCTTGGGCTGATTCTGGTTGGTCTAAAATTTCATAAAGTTGGGCGATATTCACTAAAACATCTCGATCCGTCGGCTGAAGTTGATAGAGTTCGAGATAGCCACTCAGTAGTTTTTCAACTTGTTTGTGATCTGGTTTGAACAAGCTTGGTAGAGGAGTGTTTGAATTGTTTTTGGGAGTTAAAAGCAGGGGGGAGAGTTGGGTAGTAATCGCCATCGCCAAGATGAGACTAATTAAAGAATAACTGAGGCTTTGCCAGGGTTTGAGTCGAAGTTGAGCGAATCCGAGTAGGGTTGGTGTAGTAACAATAACCAATCGAAAGAGAAAAAAAGGAAAAAAGACCGCGTGGAACATAGATAGCAGTATCATACCCAAAAATCAAACTCGAGGGAACTAAGGGATTATTGGATTAGGCTTGATGGGTTTGGGGGTGGTTGGGTGCGGCTGGCCAAGGGTGGTTGATCAGTAGATCTGGTAGTGGGGTGGGGGAGTCGGTTTTAACAGCTTGCCAGATAGCCTCAGTCACAAAGGGAACGATTGGGTGGAGAAGTTGTAAGAAAGTCACCAACCCTTCAAAGAGCTTTTCTCGAGAAATATCGCCTTTTTTAGCCGCTTCAATGCACTCATCGCAGTACCAATGCCAAAACTCGTTGTAAGCCGTATCGGTGGCTAATCCAAGCTTCAAATCATTTAATTGTCTGGTAATAGTAGTTACTAGCTGCAACATTTTTTCAGTGAAAGCTGCATCTCCAGGAGCGGAAGTGGGGAGAGTGGTAGTTTTTTCTAAACCCACCACAAAGCGAGCGGCGTTCCAAAGTTTGTTGGTGAAGTTGCGCATAGCTTTAAAGTCGCCGTCGTTAACTGATTTATCAAGACCTGCAGTTGAGCGAATGGTCAAAGCTAGTCGTAAGGCATCAGCTCCATATTTCTCAATTACCTCAAGTGGATTGACCACATTGCCCTTGCTTTTGCTCATTTTTCGACCTTGAGCATCGCGAACTAATCCATGTAGGTAAACGGTCTTGAAGGGTGGTTTGTCAGTCATGAAGTAGCCGAGTAACATCATTCGCATTACCCAAAATGGCAAAATATCGTAGCTAGTCTCCATGACCGTGGTGGGGTAGAAGCGTTCAAAGTCATTTGGTTGGGTGTTCTGGAGGGTCACAAAAGGCCACTGACCAGAGGAGAACCAGGTGTCAAAAGTATCGGTATCTCTAATCCAAGCTTCGCCTGGAGTCGTTTCGCTGACTACATAGTTGGTGACTTTTTCTGATACCAAAACTTGTTGAAGACCAGCTTTTATCTCTTCCAAAGAGATTTGATTTTCACCTGGTTTTAGCCACTCGGACAAGAGTCCTTGTTGGAATTTGCCGGTTTGGTCAAGGAAGCCAACGGTAATTTGACCTTCATTGCCTTTAATCGGATACCAGACAGGAATTCGAATGCCCCAGACAATTTGGCGACTAATGTTCCAATCCTTAAGGTTGGTCAACCAGTGGCGCAAAATCTTATCGTATCCAGCGCCGAGAATGGTCACATCTCCTTGATCAAGGGCTCGAAGCGCTTTAGTTACCAGGGGTTGGACTTTGACAAAAAATTGTGGTCGAAGAAGTGGTTCGAGAACTCGACCGCATCGATAGCAAGTTCCGACCCGATGGCTGTATTTTTCGTCGGTTTTTTCGATTAAGTTTTCTGCTTCTAGATCAGCGACTACGGCTTGGCGAGCTGCGTCGACTTTCAGGCCAGCATACTTGCCGGCATTGGGTAGCATTTTACCGTTAAAATCGATGGCTGAGACGATCGGCAATTTTCGTTTTTGAGCCACTTCAAAGTCGGTTGGGTCATGAGCTGGTGTCAATTTTACAATTCCGGTCCCAAACTCAGGATCCACAAACTCATCAGCGATGATTTCCATTGCTACTTTGGTCAGAGGATTGAGGACTTTCTGACCGATTAGGTGTTTGTTTTTGGGATCGAGTGGATTAATCGCTAGGTGAGTATCGACAAAGATGGGCTCGGGACGGACCGTAGTTACGACTACAAATTGGGTGGGGTCACTCACCAGGGGGTAGCGAATATAAAAGAGGGGATCGGTTCGTTCAAGATGAGAAACCTCGAGTTCGGAGTAGCTAGTGCCACAGTTGGTGCAGTAATTAACCAGTCGTAAGTCTCGATAAATCAAACCCGCCTCATGTAGTTTATCAAAGGTCATCAAAACTGAGTTGACGATTTTTTGATCGAGGGTAAAAGTGAATCGACTCCAATCGGCACTGGCACCAATTTTTTTCATTTGATCGACAGCAATCCCCGAGTTGGCTTGCACGTAGTCCCAGATCATTTGGTAGAGTGTTTGGCGATCAAAGTTGAACCGACTTTGACCTTCTTTTTTGAGTTTTTTTTCAAAGACAAACTGTGTTTCAATTCCCGCGTGGTCAACTCCTGGCAGCCAAAGCGCGTCATCGCCAAGCATCCGATGGTAGCGAATCAGCATGTCTTCTAGGGTGATAAACATGGCGTGGCCGATATGTAGGGGATCGTTGGCATTGGGCGGCGGCATGATAATGCAGAAGTTTTGATCAGTTTTTTTGCGGCCTGGTTGAGGTGTGTCGGGATTGAAAGCAGCCGCTTTTTCCCAAGCCTGGTACATCAGGGCTTCATGCTCGAGGTGGTTGTAGCGACTATCCATGGTGTTGATTATACAACTTAAAGTTGAGTAGACGAAGTTGGGCAACAGTTTTTTTGGGTTATTTTTGCCAACTCTCTTCAAACCCGAATTTTCACACTGAAAAAAGGCGTTTTTCCACAACATTTTACTCAAGGAAATATGAATTACATTGAACAATCAAACCAAATCGATGGCAACATCAAAAATTACCCGAAGTATCGCGCTTTTTTTGCACGTCTGAGGTCTTTTATTTTAAGAGGAGCTCTCCTACCTAAAGAGATGTATTAAATATGTATAAATGTGAACAAGAAAATTTTCTCTTGAGGGAAAATTTTTCAGGGGCCGACTAAATACTTGGCTGACCAGGGGATGTAGTTAGAAGTATAGGTATCTCTGCGTAGCACAGAGCCCTGATGGTCTTTGACTACGTTTGTGAAACTAGCTCGAATGCCGCTAGCGGCGAAGTCAATTTGCCGGCGAGTTCCTCGGGGTAGAGAAGGATCTGTAATGTAGACAGAGGGGGGAGCTGAGCGAGCATCCCAGGTTTTGTGATCCACAATTTCAGTAGTTCGACCATCGGAAGTCCCGTAGAGAGTTACTTTCATCTCTAAGGTCTGACTGTTAGTTTCGGCCTTAATTAACAGGTGATGACTAGTATCATTTATAAATCGGAGGTCAACTTCACCACTGTAGACAGTCGCATCAATTCCCGGTTTACTATTTAGTTCATAGTAGCTAACTCGATAGCTGTGGGCTTTGCGTTTGGTAATTGGCAGTCCGGCATTTAGAACCGCTCTGAAAAGAGTGGTGCTGACTTGGCAGACACCACCACCGTCACCTAGGATTGTTTGACCATTTTTAATAACATAAGCTTGTTTATAGCCAGTGGCGCCCGAGACGTCGCCCAGCGCTTTGTTAAAGGAAAACTCTTCTCCTGGTTTAATGATGGTCAAGTCAATTCGGTCACCCGTCAGCGCTACGTTGTGGATCCGATTGGGGATTGAGTGGTCATATTCACTATCGCCAAAACCAACCAGCTCATTGATACCCAGTTGGTTGGTGGTAGCTAAGGTTTTGGCGGGAGGGGTGGTTGAGACCGAGAGTTTCTCTTCGCTAGTAGTGAGGGAGGTTGGAGTCGGGGTGGTTTCTAGTTGGGTCAAAATTTGTTCAAGTTGGGCTTGGGTTTTTTGACGATCAAGTGCCAAGCCATCTTGGTGTGGTTTAAAGGCAGCAACTTTGAGGGTAGTTGAGTCGTAATCAAACTCAGCATCCTGAGGTGGGCGATCAACTATTTTTTGCCACTGACTGAGTTGGTCCTCAATCTTAGTTTGTGCCAGGCCGGTCGGAAAGGCTAAGAAAGCCACTAAATCCTGGTCGTTGAGGCGGAGAACTAGGTCTTGGTGACGAAAAGCGATGGTCTTATTGACTAGAGCAGCCGCTCGGAGTTTAGCGGTGGTGACTTGGTCAGAAGAGAGTTGGCTGCCGGTTGAAGAGACAGGCACTTGCCAGTTCGTTTGGAGCATGGGGCTACTGGGTGTGATGAGGGTGAGGGTGGTTGCCAAATCTACTTCCCGCCCTTGGAGGCCGGGGTCAATGGTTACTGTGCTAGGGTTTTGGCTCACTCGCAAAGTAGCAGCTGGAACTCGATTGGGGGTATCGACGCGTTGTTTGAGTTCAGTTGTCAAGTTGTGGAGCGCTGTCTGGTCAGCAGTCCAACCAGAGACAAAGTTTAATGGCTCGACTCGGAGTTTTAGAATTTGATACAGTCGCCGCCATGGAGTGCCAGTCTTAGCATATAAAAAGCCAATTTGGATTGATTGATCAATGTTTTTCTCTATTTTTAGCTCGGCGCTAGTAGAGGAAATAGTAATGTCATCAACTGTCAGGGTGAATGTTGGTTCAAGCTGGGGTTGGTTTTTAAGTAGTAGCTGGTGGGCTTGGTCGCTTGTTAAGCCAGCCATTGGGAGTGTATCAATAGTTACTCCAGGGTAAAAAGTTTTTTCAAACTGACGAATGTAAACTAGTGTTGCCGCACTCCCTAAAGCTAGGAAGCTAATCAAAAAAACTCCCGTCCAAAGCTGAAGGGGTGAGAAGTAGGGTAGGGGGCGGTCCACAGAAGAGAGATGAATCATAAATTCTTCCTCTTCACCTTAAAACCAAAATTAGTCATACTTGAACCTAACGCGTAACCGCTTGCTTTAAGCTTACACTATTGTAGCTGATCGCTGGAGTGGTCTCAATTGAATAGCGTATAATTAACTTTCCCGTTATGACCAACTCACCTCTGCCGACGCCTACTCCGCCCAAAGCCCCTGCGTCACAGCCCGGTGGTGTTTCCCAGCCGAGTGATAGGCCACTGACTCCTAGTCCGGCGACTGCGGCAAAAACGCTTTCTTTGCCGCCTCTACCGACCGCTGTTTCTAAACCACCGGTTGTTTCTCAATCGATTAAACCTTTGCCACCTAAATCAGCCGCGGCTCCAGCTCCCAACCCTCGACCGTCGTTACCCAAACCTTTTTCACCACCAGCTCTCGTATCTTCAAACACTGCTCCAATTGCGCCCCCAGTGGTCAAACCACCAGCTCCGCTCCAATCGCCCAGCCCGGTGGTTCCCCCCAAACCAGCGCCAGCCCCAGTGGTTGCTCCGACTCCGATTACTCCACCAAGACCAATTGCCACACCAACTATGCCGGCTCCGTTGCCACCACCTCGGCCTTTAGCGCCACCTTTAGCACCAGGCAGGCCAGCCCCAGTTGCTTTGCCTCCTAGACCAGGTTCGGTCGTGTCATCGATGGGGGGAACTCCGCTGACTACTCCGGCTGCCACGCAGCCACCTAGGCCGGCTGGACCACCGACGCCTGTGTCGTCGCCTAGCTCGCCAGCTTCACCCCCACCTCAGCCCCCCAAACCAACGCCAGCAGTGGCGCCACGTTTTGCGGGCCTCACTCACTCACCGCTTCGTTATTGGCCATTTTTACTAGGCGCATTGGTGCTAATTGGAATTATTGGTTTCGTGATCACGCGCCTGTTGGGTACCACCAACCGCCAATCAGCGACGACTACGCCTCCAAGTACCACTGGAACCACTACCCGAACGACTGTCCCGGCCCAACAAACCACGCTCGTTTATTGGGGACTATGGGAGCCGTCTGAAGTTTTGAATGAAGTTTTTGATGAGTTTGAAAGCGCTAATCCGGGAATTGATGTTCGGTATACGAAGCAATCGCCCACTGATTATCGCGAACGACTTCAAACAGCGATTGCGACCGCCAAAGGTCCAGACTTGTTCCGGTTTCATGCCAGCTGGACACCAATGCTTCGAGATGACTTAGCTCCGATGCCAACTTCAGTCTTTACTTCGGCTGAGTTTCAAAAAACTTTCTATCCAGTCGTCAATAAACAGCTCCAAGTTAATGGCCAGCTGATTGGCGTCCCGTTGGAGTATGACGGATTGGCATTGTTTTATAACAAAGAAATGTTGAAGACGGCGAATGCTCAACCACCACAGACTTGGGCTGACTTACGGACTTTGGCGACTCAATTGACGATTCGATCAACGAATGGAGTTGAGCGGGCGGGTTTGGCAATTGGTAATGCCAGCAACGTCGAACACTTTTCTGATATTATCGCTTTGTTGATGCTCCAAAATGGTGCGGATTTTACCAATCCAACTACGCCCGAAGCGCGGGATGCACTTTTGTTTTATACCAATTTTGCCAAAATTGATAAAGTTTGGAGCGAGACCTTGCCCAACTCTACCACAGCTTTTGCTCGAGGGGATGTGGCGATGATGTTTGCTCCTTCTTGGCGAGCTCATGAAGTTGAAGCTCAGAACCCCAATCTTGATTTTGGGATTGCTACCCTGCCAAAACTGGGTGAAAACAAAGTCGGCTGGGCGACATATTGGGCCGAGGGCGTTAATACTCAAAGTAAGAATAAAGATGCGGCTTGGAAGCTGATTAAATATCTAAGTACGGCTGAGAGTATGAAAAAAATGTACAGCGCTCAATCAAAAGTTCGTAGTTTTGGCGAGCCTTATTCTCGAGTAGACTTGGCTAATGATCTGGCAAGCCAACCACTGGTGGCCCCATATCTAGCTGACGCACCCACCGCCGATGGTTGGTACTTGAGCTCAATGACCCATGATAATGGAATTAATGATCAGCTGATTAAGTACTATGAAGATGCGGTCAATGCGCTAATCGCTGGGGCTGATGTTGAGGGAGTTTTAGCGACGCTTAATCAGGGGACAACTCAAGTTTTACGCCAATATGGAGTGGCAGTAACCTCCTCAAGTCAATAGTTTCCTGATCTAGTTTGAGCTGCCTGATACAATACGTTCATGGCACTGTCTTCTCTCGAGCAGGCGATTATTTTAACTATTTCCTACCCCGATCAGTTTTCGTACCCATTAACCATGTCAGAAATTTGGCAGCGGTTAATCAAGCAAGTCGGGGAGTGGTGGTTGGTTTTGCCTCGAGAAGTCACCCAAAAACAGGTGGCTAAAACACTCAAAATATTACTTGGAAAAAAAATTATTGAAACCGATGGAACGCTCTATTGGTTGCGAGGCCGGAGTTTTTTAAGCGACCGCCGCCAACGGCGACAGCGAATGAGTCAAGGAAAATGGCTTGAAGTTGATCGAGCGGTGGCGTTTGCGGAGAAGATTCCTTGGGTGTCGGCAGTTTTCATCACTGGTTCTTTGGCGATGAATAATGTGGATCAAGATGATGATACTGATTTCATGATTGTGACGCAAGCCAACCGACTTTGGCTGACTCGGCTGTGCTTATCCTTATATGCCATGGCGTTGGGTAAGCGCCGATCCTGGCATGGAGAAGAAAAGCGAAGCTGGTGTTTCAATTTATGGTTGGAAGAGCCAGCGCTCTCAATTCTTGGCGAAGAACATTCTTTATACCGAGCCTATGAGTTACTCCAAGCTAAGGTGGCTTTTGATCGAACTGGGGTGGCTAAACAACTGCGACTCACCAATCAATGGTTGCGGGAATTCTTGCCAAATGCAGCCTGGAGTGGTGGCCGGACAGTCACGTCTGGGTTCCCTCAAGAAACTTGGCTCAGTCGTCTTACTTCTCGCCTAAACACAATCGCCTTTGAACTCCAATTTTGGTACATGGCTGGACACATGACTCGTGAGCGAGTCACCAAAACGTATGCTTTTTTTCACCCTCGTGACACTCAGGGTTGGATCATTGATAATTGGATTAAATCTTTGACGAATCAGATTGATAATGTCGCCTAACGCACCTACTAGCAGAGTTTTAAAAGCAGTCAGCGCAACTGAGTTGCCGCCACCAGTGCTTGAGTTAGTAGCCGCAGCTCGCAAACAACAGTGGCGAGTCGTTTTAGTGACGGGTGTTTTTGACCTCTTCCATGCTGAGCACCGACTATTTCTTGAGAAAGCTAAAGCCGCGGGCGATGTTTTGGTCGTTGGTTTGGAACCTGATGTTCGCGTCACTCAAACCAAAGGCCCTAGTCGACCAATTAACTCTGAGATCAAACGGTGTTTGATGCTCGAAAAGCAACAATTAGCAGATGTGGTTTTCATTTTATCGGATGCGTTTGAGACGCCAGTCGAACGCCGAGCGTTTATTCAGACTCTCCGCCCCGACATTCTAGCGGTCTCGGCCAACTCCCCTCATCTGGAAAACAAACAGAAGTTGCTGGCTGAAGTTGGAGGGACTGTTAAAGTGGTTCACAACCATAATCCGGCAATTTCGACCACAATTTTACTAGAAAAACTTGCTAAGATAGAGGCATGAACTACTTTCTTCTTACCTCCTTTATTTGTTTGACAATGGTAACCGCTGGTTGTCAGGCGCAATCTCCGGCGACCCCGACTCAACCGGTAGTACTTGAGGAAAAACAGGGTGAAACAACTAAAACTGGAGTAATTATCGAGAATAATGGTCAATTTTTGCTCCAAGCAGCCGGCGCAGCTCCGTTGGGGATCGATAGTTACAGTGTTGAGTTGAAAGACTATACGGGGCAAACCGTCACCGTCACTGGGCAGTACAGTGGCGACACTTTATTTGTCGGTCAAATCGAGTAATATGTCTATTTTCGATGTTTCTGAGTTTCAATTTCCGTATCTTTATAAGTTCCCAGGTCAGGCTTCGGACGAACGGATTTTGTTTGTAGTTCGTGAAAATTCAGTTATGTTGGCTCTTCGGCGAGCTGGAATGGTCGTCGCTAGCTTGGCTATTTTAGGCGTCGGGATAGTGTTAGGTGAGGTAACTCGAGAATTTGTGGGCGGATATGCATCGCTGTTTTCGGTCGCAGCCGCTGTCCTCGCCGGGTTGGCCGCAGTCGTCGGGTGGTGGTGGGTGAGTATTTTGTGGCGAAGAAGCTTGGCGATTGTGACGACCCAGCGTTTAACCAAGTTTATCTATACCACTCCGTTTAATCGCCATAATCTTTCTCTACCATTAGATGCAGTTGTGGACACTGGTTCGTACACTAAGGGTTTTTTGCAAGCTTTTTTCAAGCTGGGGACTTTTACCGCTCGCTCGAGTGCGGCGAGCTCAGGAGTGGCAACTGATGATGAGCGAGGTGAGCGCGTTAACAAAAAATATTTTTATATTGAGAACGTGGCCGCTGCCGAGGATTTGCAACATTATAGTAATAAATTACTCCAGGCTTTTCATCATCACCGGGAGTATCTAACAACCTTTCGCCCCTTTTTACCAGGTCTCAAAGGTGAGCCTCGGAAAAAATTTATGGAACAGTACCCAGAGTTCTGGAGTTAGATTGACGTTAGAATTGCTTCGACTAGACCCCTTGCATTTCCTCGACACGTGACATATACTACATCTTCTGTTCGGGAATTAGTTCGTATTACAGCGAGCTTTTGACAGACTACGCGACATTCGCTACCTCGAGAAATCAGGTCGAATCCCTCCGGAAAAATTTTACAAAAAAAAGTGAAGATATAACGTAAGGACTCATTAGGGCCCTTAGCTCAGTTGGCTAGAGCGCCTCATTTGCAATGAGGAGGCCAAGGGTTCGAGTCCCTTAGGGTCCACGGTAAAAGTGAGAGAGCTCACGATCGGGAAAAAAGTTTAGGAATTAGAAACTGGCTGCTGGTTGTAAGACGAGCGCCCAGTTTCTAGCCCCTAAAAAGGTTAGGCAATTTGCTCTTTAACAAGTGAAGAAAATATCATGTAAGCCAAAGATAACATGGCTTACTGATGTGTCATTTTTGTCAATTTTTTTAGCATCTACACATATGTCTGACATCGCTGTCAGACTATATGCCAAATCATGTAATTTAATGCAAATGGTGGATGCCTATGGCTTGTTTGGCCGAAGAAGGACGTACTAGACCACGAAAGTCATCGGGGAGCTGTCTTGAAGCTGTGATCCGGTGGTGTCCGAATGGAGAAATCCACCCAGTTTAATCACTGGGTATCCCGCACTTGTGCGAGGAGGGTAACGCGGTGAAGTGAAATATCTCAGTAACCGCAGGAACAGAAATCGTAAGAGATTCCCTAAGTAAGCGACGAGCGAACAGGGATGAGCCTAAACCAGAATTTATTCTGGGGTTGCAGGACCTCAATGTGAGACTTTTGAGCGTAGTAGAACACTGTGGAATAAGTGATCAAAGTGGGTGAAAATCCCGTATACGAAACGCAAAGAAGCTCTAGAGGATTCCTAAGTAAGCTGGGAGACGGCAAACTCCCTTCCGAATCCGGGGTGACCACACTCCAAGGCTAAATACCAAACAAGACCGATAGTGAACGAGTACCGTGAGGGAAAGGTGAAAAGAAGGGTTGAAGACCCCGTGAAATAGCACCTGAAACCATTTGCTAACAAACAGTGAAAGCCCCGCAAGGGGTGATCGCGTGCCTATTGAAGAATGAGCCGGCGAGTATTTGCTAGCTGCAAGGTTAAGACATTGCCATGTCGAAGCCAAAGTGAAAGCGAGCCTGAATAGGGCGATAAGTAGCTAGTGAATGACCCGAAACCGGGTGAGCTTACCATGACCAGGGTGAAGTCGCTGTAATAGGCGATGGAAGCCCGCACCGGTGTGTGCTGCAAGACGCTCGGATGAGTTGTGGTAAGGGGTAATATGCCAATCGAACCCGGAGATAGCTGGTTCTCCCTGAAATATATTTTGGTATAGGGTCACGTTTACAATGTGGGGGGTAGAGCACTGATCGGGTGTCCTGGAGCTTGCTTCAGGCATCTAGTCAAACTTCGAATACCCATATCTAAGTGCGTGGCACTCAGCAGACGGGGGCTAAGCTCCGTCAACAAAAGGAAAACAAACCAGACCTACAGCTAAGGTCTCAAATCGATATTGAGTGGAAAAGGAAGTATTAATCCTCAGACACCTAGGAGGTCGGCTCAGAAGCAGCCATCCTTTAAAGAAAGCGTAACAGCTCACTAGCCGAGGATTAGTGCGCCGAAAACTCAACGAGGCTAAATATCGAACCGAAGCTTAGGGTTTATGCAATTTATTGCGTAAGCGGTAAGGGAGCGTTCTGTGTGCAATGAAGGTTGCCCGTGAGGAGCAGCTGGAGCGAGCAGAAGTGAGAATGCCGGCATGAGTAGCGAATATAGGGTGAGAATCCCTATTCCCGAATGACCAAGGTTTCCGCACCCACGTTCGTCGTGTGCGGGTTAGGCGACCCTAAGGTGAGTCCCATGATTGTGGGAGTAGCCGATGGATTACCGGTTAATATTCCGGTCCTTGGTACATATCGTTTGACTTGGGGAGTGACGGTTATGGATAGTTTATGCGTTGCGGTGAAAGTAACGTCCAAGCACTAAAGCAGTCTGAGCAGGCAAATCCACTCAGGCGTTTATCAGAGGTGTGATGGTACGGGGCGGCTTCGGCCAAACTGTAATAGATGACTTCAAGACCCTGGAAAAGCTTCGCAAGGAGATATGTATTAAATCGTACCGATATCCGACACAGGTGGTCTGGTCGAGTAGACCAAGGGAAGCGAGAGAAACTAGTTTAAGGAACTCGGCAAAATAGCTGGGCGTACTTTAGAAAGATGCCCTCCCGACATCGCAAGATGCCGGGCGCAGTGAATGACGTAGGATTGACTGTTTACCAAAAACACAGGTCTGTGCAAACTCGTAAGAGGATATATACAGGCTGAGGCCTGCCCAGTGCTGGAAGGTTAAGTGCGAGGGTGTTGTCACCGCAAGGTGGTAATGCTTTCAATCGAAGCCCCAGTGAACGGCAGCAGTAACTATAACTGTTCTATGGTAGCGAAGTTCCTTGTCGCTTAATTGGTGACCCGCATGAAAGGTTTAACAAGTCTTATACTGTCTTAAACTAGTACTCGGCGAAATTGAAATGGCTGTGAAGATGCGGCCTACTGATACCAGGACAAAAAGACCCCATGAAGCTTTACTACAACTTGACACTGATCTTGTATGTTGAATTGTCTAGAATAGGCGGGAGTTTCCTCATTTTGTGATGAAACAAAAGTGTAATACCGCTCGTTTAATATACGATATCTCACTGAATGTCACTGCATACGTGACACAGAACACTGTTTGGTGGGTAGTTTAACTGGGGAGGTTGCTTGCTAAAAGGTAACGCAAGCGCGCAATGGTACCCTTAGCCCGGATGGAAATCGGGCTGTATCCGCAATAGGAAATGGGTGCTTGACTGTGAGGCCTACAAGCCGATCAGGTGCGAAAGCAGGTTATAGTGATCCTCGTGCGATTTGTGGAAGTCGCCGGGCTTATCGGATAAAAGCTACTCTGGGGATAACAGAGTTATCGCGCCTAAGCGTCCCTAGCGTCGGCGCGGTTTGCTACCTCGATGTCGGCTCATCGCATCCTGGGGCTGAAGAAGGTCCCAAGGGTTTGTCTGTTCGCCAATTAAAGCGG
>Ga0163154_10000282_pt1 | contig 74975 bp, 67 predicted proteins | sample OliLakLV19MP9P1_FD_148649 | JGI IMG/M metagenome (GOLD analysis project Ga0163154, IMG submission 148649) | Freshwater microbial mat bacterial communities from Lake Vanda, McMurdo Dry Valleys, Antarctica - Oligotrophic Lake LV.19.MP9.P1 | ecosystem: Environmental > Aquatic > Freshwater > Lake >... | reverse complement strand
GGCATGGCTTACTCCTGACGAAAATGTGAACCCGGAACGATGGTCGGTACTTAGGCGTACGGCAGCATCCGCGCCACCGACTTCATGTCGGTTTCGAAGACGCCCACGGTGCCGCGCAGCTGACGTTTGTTCTTGGTGGTTTTCTTGGTCAGGATATGGCGCTTGAATGCTTGACCGCGCTTGACGGTGCCACCCGGACGGACGACGAGACGCTTCGCAGCGCTCTTCTTGGTTTTCATCTTGGGCATGACTACTCCGTTGCATTGTGACGCACAGGTGGACCCCGATGGGGACACTTCATGGACCAGGACATCACTTATTTTGGTTTGCGAACAGATAACGCGCATTCTTGCAATGCCGCGTGTACCGGTTGCAACCTGACTACCACCGCAATCATTCCACTGCGGGCACTAAAACCTTCGAGATCAGGCGGTGTTGCTGCTGACCGCCGGTGCCGGTTTGGCTTCCGGCTTGGCATCCGCCTTTTTCTTCACCACCAGATCCTTTTTCTTCGGCGCCAGCACCATGATCAACTGCCGACCTTCCATCTTCGGAAACTGCTCGACGATCGCATGTTCCGCAGTGTCGGTGCGTACCCGCTCCAGCAGGCGCTGCCCGAATTCCTGATGTGCCATTTCGCGCCCACGAAAGCGCAAGGTGATCTTCGCCTTGTCGCCTTCCTCAATGAACTTGAGCAGGTTGCGCATCTTGATGTTGTAGTCGCCGTCGTCCGTGTTTGGTCGGAACTTGATTTCCTTGACCTGGATCTGCTTCTGCTTCTGCTTGGCTTCGTGGGCTTTCTTTTGTTCCTGGTAACGGAACTTGCCGAAATCCATGATGCGGCACACGGGAGGTTCGGCTTGCGGTGCGATTTCCACCAGATCAAGATCGGCTGCCTCGGCCTTTTGCAGCGCATCGGCGATCGATACGACCCCGAGAGGCTCTCCTTCTACACCAACCAGTCGCACCTCACGGGCGGTTATTTCACCGTTGAGGCGCTGCGCGCGTTCCTGAGCTATGAGCTTCTCCCTTTAATCAATGAACAACTGGCCTGTCCGCAAAACCCTAGGTTCGGCTCGAAACTTCCGTCGCAAGACGTTCGATGAGAGCTGAGACGGGCATCACACCCAAATCGTGATTGCCCCGGGCGCGGACGGCCACCGAGCCTGCTGCTTTCTCCTTGTCGCCAACGACAAGAAGATATGGCACTTTTTGCAAGCTGTGTTCGCGGATTTTATACGAAATCTTCTCGTTGCGCAAATCCGCATCGACTCTAAATCCGTGTTTCTTAAGGGATTGTTGTATTTCGGCGGCGTATTCCGACTGCCCATCGGTAATCGGCGCGATCACCGCCTGAATTGGTGCCAGCCATGCCGGCAGGGCGCCGGCGGAGTTCTCGATCAGGATGCCGATGAATCGCTCCATCGAGCCCACGATCGCGCGGTGCAGCATCACCGGGATGTGACGCATGTTGTCTTCGCCCACATACTCGGCGCCCAGGCGCTCCGGCATGTTGAAATCCACCTGCATGGTGCCGCACTGCCAGACCCGGCCGAGCGCATCCTTCAACGAATATTCGATCTTCGGGCCATAAAACGCGCCTTCGCCCTTGAGTTCCTGCCATTCGACGCCAGCCGCATCGAGTGATTCGGCCAGGGCCTTCTCGGCCTTGTCCCACGAAAGGTCGGAACCGACGCGCTTCTCGGGGCGCGTGGAGAGCTTGTAGATCACTTCGTTGAAGCCGAAATCGTGATAAACCTGTTGCAACAGCCGGGTGAAGGCCAGGCACTCCGCCTGGATCTGGTCTTCGGTGCAAAACACGTGCCCATCGTCCTGGGTGAAGCCGCGCACGCGCATGATGCCGTGCAGCGAACCGGTGGTTTCGTTGCGGTGACACTGGCCAAACTCGCCGTAGCGCAGCGGCAACTCGCGGTACGAGCGCAGGCCGGAATTGAAAATCTGGATATGTCCCGGACAGTTCATCGGCTTGACCGCGTAGTCGCGATGCTCGGACGCGGTGGTGAACATGTGGTCCTTGTAATTCTCCCAGTGGCCGGAGCGTTCCCAGAGGCGGCGGTCGAGAATCTGCGGACATTTCACTTCCTGATAACCGTTGTCCTGATAGACGTGGCGCATGTATTGTTCCACCTGTTGCCACAGGGTCCAGCCCTTCGGGTGCCAGAACACCAGGCCCGGCGCCTCATCCTGCAGGTGGAACAGATCGAGGGCGGTGCCAAGCTTGCGGTGGTCGCGCTTCTCGGCCTCTTCCAACATATGCAGGTATTGGTCGAGGTCTTCCTTCTTCGCCCAGGCCGTGCCGTAGATCCGTTGCAACATCTCGTTCCTGGCGTCGCCACGCCAGTAGGCTCCGGCCAGTTTCATCAGCTTGAAATGCTTGAGCTTGCCCGTGGAGGGCACATGCGGCCCGCGGCACAGGTCGATGAAGCTGCCTTCGCGATACAGGCCGATCTTCTGGTCGGCCGGAATCGAGGCGATGATCTCGGCTTTGTATTTCTCGCCGATGGACTCGAAAAACTTTACCGCGTCATCGCGCTGCCATTCCTCACGGGTGATCGTCTCGTCTTTCCTGGCGATCTCGGCCATTTTCTTCTCGATCGCCGTCAAGTCATCGGGCGTGAACGGGCGCTTGTATGAAAAGTCATAGTAGAAGCCGTTTTCGATCACCGGGCCGATCGTGACCTGGGCGTCGGGAAACAATTCCTTGACCGCGTAGGCCAGCAGATGCGCGGTCGAATGACGAATCAGGTCCACGCCTTCGACATCGCGCTCGGTGACGATCGCCAGGCCCAGGTCGCGGTCGATCAGGTAGCTGGTGTCGACGACCTGCCCGTCGACTTTTCCCGCCAGCGCGGCCTTGGCCAGTCCTGGGCCAATCGAGGCCGCGACCGCAGCCACGCTCAAGGGCGCGTCAAATGCGCGCTTGGAGCCATCGGGTAGTTGCACGGTGATCATGATTTCAGTTCCTCTAAAGAAGCGAAGCGCTGGGCTGCCCGGGTTTTTCGGCCCCACTCGGGGCGGGCAACGCCAGACGATGGTCTTGGGCGCTCAAAAACAAAAAAGGCGTGGACTTAACGCCACGCCTTTTTAGGTAAAACCAAGACGAGCGTCAACCGGATCAGGAGATCCCGAAGCTAGTCAGCGGTGTCATAACGCTCGCTTTCATCACTTCTCTCGTCAGCAAATTTGCTGGTTGGCGCGATTGGACTCGAACCAACGACCCCCACCATGTCAAGGTGGTGCTCTAACCAGCTGAGCTACGCGCCAGCAAAAACCGAATGTTAGCGTGTTTTGTCGCACCTGTCCAAGGCCTGCAGCTGCCAGCTACGCCGAACTTGCCTCCGCGTTGCAGCGCGGCAACGCAATCCAGCGCACTTGCAGCAGGCGCGGCGACCTTGCCCTGTTGCCGGATTGTCCGCACTCCGCGGGACCGAGCGCGCGTCAATCAGGCGCGCCGGGCTGTCGCCACACCCTTGACCGCGCGCAGAGCTTCAAGGATGTTGGCAAGGCTCGGCAGGCCGGAAATCTCGATGGTAAAGAGCATGCGTGCTGTCAGTTTGCGCGTAGCGGTTCGTGAGGCAGTCACATTGGCGTGGTGTCGCGAAAACACCTCGCCTATGTCGCGCAAAAGCCCGGAACGATCCGCGGCTTCAATCTCGACATCTACCGCGAACAGACTGTCGCTGGCATCGCCCCAGCGCGTCTCGATCATGCGTTCCGGACTGCGCTTGAGCAGGTTGCCGAGGTTGCTGCAGTCGGCACGATGAATGGATACACCCTTGCCGCGCGCGACAAAGCCGCAGATCGGATCCGGCGGTGCCGGCTTGCAGCAGCGCGCAAGCTGGGTCAGCAGACGATCGACGCCGACAATAAGGATGCCGCGCCCGGGTCTGGCGTCGATGCGGCTGCGTTTGGTCAGAAGAGCCTCGTTCGGCGGCTGCGGCGCATCACTGGTGAATGCACTTGCGATATTGCGCAAACTCCATTCGCCGCGGGCTGCCGCTGCGAACAATGCGTCGGTGCTGCTGAATTGCAGGGTTGTGGCAAGTTGCTCAAGACTGGTACCGGTCTTGCCCAGGCGTTGCAATTCCTTTTCGACCAAGGTGCGCCCGTGGGCTCTGGTTTCTTCAAGTTCCTGCGCACTGAACCACTGCCTCACCTTGGTTCGCGCACGATTGCTGGCGATAAAGCCGAGCGCTGGATTGAGCCAGTCGCGCGATGGCCCGCCGGCTTTGGCCGCAACGATATCGACCCGCTGGCCGGTAGCCAGCGGCGTATTGAGCGGTACTAGCGAGCCGTCGACCCGCGCGCCGCGACAACGATGTCCGAGATCGGAATGCAGGTGATAGGCGAAGTCAACCGCGGTGGCGCCATGCGGCAAATCGACCACCCGGCCCTGCGGGGTCAATACGTAAATGACGTCGTCGAGGCGCGCCTTCAACGTTGCCGCCTGCCAGTCCGGCTGCGTGGCCGAGTCGCCGCGCGCCACTTCGTCACGCCAGTTGAGCAACTGTCGCAGATAGGCCACCTTGGCATCGAAGCCGCCTGCACTCTTGACCGATTGTGTGGAATCCCTGACATCCGACTCCTTGTAGCGCCAGTGCGCCGCCACGCCAAGCTCGGCCTGTCGATGCATTTCGTGGGTGCGTATCTGTACCTCGACGGCCAGGTCGTCCGGACCGACCACCGCAGTGTGCAAGGAGCGATAGTCGTTGCTCTTGGGGCGCGAGATGTAGTCGTCGAATTCTTTCGGGATCGGTTGCCACAGGTTGTGCACCACCCCCAGCGCGCCATAGCAATCCTGCACGCTGTCGACCAACACACGCACGGCGCGCAGGTCGTACAAATCATCGAACGAAAGCGACTTCAGGCGCATCTTTTTCCAGATACTGAAAATGTGCTTCGGCCTGCCCAGCACTTCGCCGCGGATGCCGGCCCGCTGCAGATCGGACTTGAGTGCCTCGATGGTGCGTGCGATATAGGACTCGCGCTCACCACGCCGCACGGCCAGCAGGGAAGCGATGTTGCGGTAGGTTTCGGGATCCATCAACCTGAAGGCCAGGTCCTCGAGTTCCCACTTGAGCTGCCAGATGCCCAGTCGGTTGGCCAGCGGCGCATAGAAATCCAGGGTTTCACGCGCCAGTACGGCTCCTTGCGGATGGCCGGGCTGGTCGCTGACATGGCGCAAGGTCTGCACCCTTGAAGCCAGTCGGATCAGCACCACGCGTACATCGGACACCATGGCCAGCAGCATCTTGCGCAGGGTTTCGGTCTGGCCTTGCGCATCCGCGCCGAGGCTGGCGCGGCGCGTCACGTCGCGCAACTTGTGCAAGCGCGCCAGGCCGTCGAGCAATTGCGTCACGTCGTTGCCGAAACGCGTTGCGCAACGCTCACGCCAGTCCGTGTCGAAGTTTGGCCAGGCGAAGAGCCAGCCGGCGGCCACGGCATCGGCGTCGAAGCGTAATTCGACCAGCAGAGCAGCCACCGCTTCGGCATGACCGAAGGCTACTTCCCCGGTGCCAAGTGGCGTCGCGCCATACACTTGGCGCGCCAGTTCGCGTGCCTGCCCGATGCCATCGGCCCCGGCCGGCAGGCCTGCATGCAGTGGAATGACGTTTGCGTGAACGCTGCGCATGATGGCCGCATTTTAATCCGCGTGAGGCCCCTATAATTGCCGTATGGTGCGGGCCTGCGGTCCGGCGCCAACCATGCGAACCGTGTCCACTCCTCCCATTTTCCGGCTGTTCGCATCGCCCTATGCGCTCCTTACCATGGCCTGCCTGATGTGGGCCGGCAATTGGGTTGCGGCGCGGGCGATCCGGCTCGATTCCGGCCCCAACGTCATGGCGCTGGGCCGCTGGATGGTCGCATTGCTGATCATCATGCCGCTGGCATGGCCACATTTGCGGCGCGACTGGCCGGTGATCCGCGCCAACCGATGGTTGCTGGTGCTCTTGTCGGTGATCGGCGGGGCCGGCTACAACGCCCTGTCCTACGCCGGCGTGGCGCACACGACCGCGATCAATGCCATGCTGCTCAATGCGACGGTACCGTTTTTCATCATGGGACTGTCGTGGCTGGCGCTGGGCGAAACCATGCGGCGCAGCCAGATCGTCGGGATGATGCTGTGCTTCGCGGGTGCCTTCTGGGTCATCGTCGCAGGTGACATGACGCGCGCGGCCACACTGGCCTTCAATCCCGGCGACCTGATCGTATGCCTGGCGATGCTGCTGTGGGCTGCTTACACGGTACTCATCATCAAGCGCCCGTTCGCCATTCACCCGACATCGTTTGTCGCCGTTCTTTCGCTCATCTCGGTGCTTGCTCTCGTGCCGCTGGTCGCCTGGGAGGCCGGTGCGCGACAGTTGAACCTGACGCCGACGGTGATCGCCTGCTACATCTACATGGGCATTGGTCCGTCAGTGTTGTGCTTCCTGTTCTGGAATCGGGGCGTGGCTGCGATCGGCCCCAATCGCAGCGGCATGTTTCTCAATCTTGTGCCGGTGCTCGGCAGCGTGCTTTCCGTGATCGTGCTGGGCGAGCGGCCGCAGGTCTATCACGCGCTAGGATTCGCCCTGGTCCTGGGAGGGTTGGCGGTTGGCAATCGCCGGCGCACATGAACATGCTTGCGCGCATCGCCGCCTGGCGCCGCCAGCGCCTCCTCAAGCGCTACGCGTTTCCCGACACCGCCTGGCACAGCGTGCTGGCCGCATACCCGTTTTTTGCCCGCCTCGATGACGGCGAACGTCTGCGCCTGCGTGAAATGGTTTCGCTGTTCTGCGCCGCCAAGGAGTTCGCCGGAGCCGGCGGCTTCGAGGTGACGCAGGCCACGCAACTCGCGATCGCCGCCCAGGCCTGCCTGCCGGTGCTCAACCTTGACTTGAGCCTGTATGCCGGCTGGCACGGCGTGATCGTCTACGCGGGAGAAGTGGTGGCGCGGCGCGAAACGGTCGACGATGACGGCGTTGTGCACATCTACGACGAAGTGATATCGGGTGAGGCGATGCCGGGTGGCCCGGTGGTTTTGTCGTGGGAAGACGTGACCCTGGCGGGATCGGACGAAGCACCTGCGTACAACGTGGTGATCCACGAGTTTGCACACAAAATAGACATGCTGAAGGGCGAAGCCACCGGCGTGCCGCCGTTCCTGCCGGCGTTTCACCAAGGGCTGGACGGCCGTGGTTTCGAGGCGGCGATGCTCAAGGCTTACCAGGCCTTTGCAGGCGAGGTGCTGCGCTGGGAAGCAGATGATGGTGGTGCCCACTGCGATCGTCCCTTGCTCGATCCGTATGCGGCCGAGCATCCCGCCGAGTTTTTCGCCGTACTGTCGGAGGCGTTCTTCACCAGGCCGCAGGACGTGGCTGACGAATTCCCGGAACTGTACCGGCTTCTCGCCGCCTACTACCGGCAGGACCCCCTGGGTTGGTCGGCCGGCTGAATCGGCGGACGACTGCTTGAACGGGCTCTAACCGCGGATTGCCGATTCGGACGCGAACTGGGTGAGGTCGACGCGGGGCGCCGGCTTCCAACCCTTCTTGCGATGCTCGACGACCACATTGGTGAAAATGCCGCCACGCACATACCACTTGGTGGTGAGGCGCGCAAAGCGCGGGGAAGTGGCGGCGACGATGTCGTCCAGAATCATGTTGCTCACTTTTTCGTGAAACGCGCCTTCGTCGCGAAAGCTCCAGGCATACAGCTTGAGGCTCTTGAGCTCGACGCATTTGCGATCCGGCACGTAATCGAGCAGCAGGGTGGCGAAATCGGGCTGGCCGGTCAGCGGGCACAGGCAGGTGAACTCCGGCAACTGCATGTGAATCTGGTAATCGCGGCCAGGCGAAGGATTCGGAAAGGTATCGAGATTCCTGCTTGGTTTCGATGGCATTGGAGGCGCTTTGTCAAGACAAAATCGGGTGGGACAGGGTGTTATTATAAGAGGTGATATCACGCTAGCCAAAGGCATCGGCCGCGGCATTGCGACTCACCTGCAAAAACCAAAAATCGTGCGATTGACCTCCATCAAGCTTGCCGGCTTCAAGTCGTTTGTCGAAGCCACCACTGTTGCAGTTCCGGGCCAATTGGTCGGCATTGTCGGGCCCAATGGCTGCGGCAAATCGAACATCATCGATGCGGTACGCTGGGTGCTGGGCGAATCCAGGGCTTCGGCCTTGCGCGGCGAGTCGATGCAGGACGTGATTTTCAACGGCTCTGCACAAAGAAAGCCGGTGGCACGGGCCAGCGTGGAACTGGTGTTTGACAATACCGGCGCAGCGCCGCACGCCGGCATGGGCCAATGGGGCCAGTACAGCGAGATCGCCGTCAAGCGCATTCTCACGCGCCAGGGTGAATCGAGTTACTTCATCAACAACCAGCTGGTGCGCCGCCGCGATATCCAGGATATTTTCCTTGGCACCGGGCTGGGTGCGCGCGCCTACGCGATCATCGAGCAGGGCATGATCTCGCGCGTGATCGAGGCCAAGCCCGACGAGTTGCGGGTGTTTCTCGAAGAGGCCGCTGGCATCTCGAAATACAAGGAACGGCGCCGTGAAACCGAATCGCGCCTGTCTTCAAGCCGTGAAAATCTTACGCGGCTTGAAGATATCCGCCGTGAACTCGAGACCCAACTTGCCAAACTCGGCGACCAGGCTGCGGTGGCGCAAACCTATCGGTCTCTCACCACCGAGCAGACCGAGAAGCAGCACCTGCTGTGGATGCTCAGGCGCGACGAAGCGGCGGCAGAACGCGAACGCCACGCGCGCGACATCGAGCGCTCCATCAATGAACTCGAGGCCGAAACGGCGGCGCTGCGCAGTTTCGAGAGGCAGGTCGAGGAAATGCGCGCCGCGCACTACACCGCTGGCGACCGCATGCACGCCTCGCAAGGTGAGCTGTATGACGCGAATGCCGAAGTCAGCCGGCTGGAAGCCGAAATTCGTTCGATTGTCGATGCCCGTACCCGTTTGTCGGGCCAGTTGAACCAGCTCGCGGCACAGCAGGAGACCTGGTCGCAACAGCAAACCCAGGGCCAGGCCGATATCGTTCACTGGACTACCGAAGCCGAGGCCAGCGCATTGCGCGCCGAGGAAGGTGCCGAGATCGCCACCGAGCATGCGGCGCGCCTGCCGGAGGTAGAGGTCGCCGCACGCAGCGCCCAGGAGACGCTCAGTGGGGCGCGCTCGACGGTGATGCAGACCGAGCAGCAGTTGCAGGTGGAGGGAGTGCACCAGAGCAACGCCCAGCGCGCACTTGAAGCGCTGATCGGGCGGCGCGACCGCCTGCGCATGGAACAGAACGGGCTTAATCAGCCGGACGAGCAGGCGATTGCCCGCAAGCGCTACGAACTCACGCGGCGCCAAGCCGAGCTCTTAGAGCGCGAGGAGCAGTTGGCCGCGCTCGAGGAAGCGCTGCCCGCAACTACTGCCGCCCGCGACAGCGCGCAGTCGCAGTTGCAGCAGCAAAGCCGCGCTACGCACGAACTGGAGGCGCGCATCAGTGCGCAAAAGGAACTGCAGGAAAAAGTGCAGAAGAGCGGCAAGCTGCAGCCGTGGCTGGAGCGCCATGAGCTGGCGCAATTGCCGCGCCTGTGGCAGCGCCTGCATGTCGAACCCGGTTGGGAGACCGCGATCGAAGCGGTACTGCGCGAGCGCCTGTCGTCACTGGAAATTCGCAATCTCGACTGGGTCAAGGCGTTTTTCAATGACCCGCCGCCGGCCAAGCTGGCTTTTGTCACCGTCGAAGTGTTTGAGTCGGCGCAGGTTATTGCGCCGCAACTGCAGCCCCTGATCAAGCAATTACGGATTGATGACGCCAACCTGCGTGGTCTGCTATCGGAGTGGCTGGGCGGCTGCTATACCAGCGCTTCGGTTGAAGCCGCATTCGCCGGGCGGGCGAGCCTGCCGCCTGGTGCGGTGTTCGTAACACCGGCCGGGCACATGATCGGGCGCCAGACCGTCACCTTTCATGCTGCCGATTCCGAGCAGGCCGGCATGCTTGCCAGGGCCAACGAGATCGACAACCTTGGGCTGGCAATCAAGGCCAAGCACCTGCATCTGGACGAAGCTAGGGCCAATGTGGCGCGTAGCGAGAGCGTTCTCACACGCTTGACTTCGCAATTGGCCGAAATGCGGCCGGCAGCGCAGTCCGCAAGGCAGCGCCTGCATGAGTTGCAACTGGATGTGGTCAAGGACGAAGAGGCCCTGGCGCGCTACCTTGAGACCGCCGGGCGGATTGCCGCGGCGCTGGCGGAAATCGCGACCAGTGAAAAGATCGAAAGCGATCGGCTGGCTGAAGCCGGCGAGAAATTCACACAGCTTGATGAAGCCGTTGCGATCGCGCAGGAGGCGCTTGAAGTCGCCCGTGGCGACGCCGAGACTGCGGAATCGCGTCTTGGTGCCGAGCGTGAGACGGTGCGTCAGTCCGAGCGGTCGGCGCAGGAAGCGGAGTTCCACGCCCGCCAGTGCCGTGCCAAGATTGTCGAACTGGAAAACAATGCGCGCGGCATAGCCGCGCAAATCGAACGCCTGCTGCAGCAATCGGTGGATACTCGTGCGGAACTGGAAGCGCTTGACGACGCCGTGGTGCAAAACGGCCTGCAGGCGGCGCTCGACCTGCGGCTCATGCGCGAGCAGGCTTTGGCGCGGGTACGAACCGAACTCGACGGCCTGACCACGCAGTTGCGCGGCATGGATGAAGCGCGCCTGAAGTCGGAGCAGAAACTCGAACCCTTGCGCAACCGGGTCGGCGACCTGCGTCTGAAGGAACAGGCCGCACGCCTGGCGCAGGAACAGAACATGCAGTTGCTGGTGGAGGCGCAGGCGAACGAGGCTGCGCTACTGCCCAGGCTTGGCGGCGTCCGCGCCGGCGCACTGTCTACTGACTTGCAGCGCCTGGCGCAGGAAATCGCGGCCCTGGGCGCGGTCAACCTGGCGGCGCTCGACGAACTGGCAGCCGCCACCGAGCGCAAGGGTTTCCTCGACGGCCAGTTCAATGACCTGATGGAAGCGGTGGCGACACTCGAAGATGCGATTCGCAAGATCGATCGCGAGACACGCGAATTGCTCAAGGCGACCTTCGATGAGGTCAATCGCCATTTCGGCGAGCTGTTCCCGGCCCTGTTCGGTGGCGGCGAGGCCAGGCTCATCATGACCGGCGACGAGATTCTCGATGCCGGCGTGCAGGTGATGGCGCAACCGCCGGGCAAGAAAAATGCCTCGATTCACCTGCTCTCGGGTGGGGAAAAAGCGCTCACCGCGACCTCGCTCGTGTTTGCGATGTTCCGTCTCAATCCGGCGCCTTTCTGTCTGTTGGACGAAGTCGATGCGCCACTCGACGACCCCAACACCGAGCGCTTCTGCCAGTTGGTCAAGAAGATGTCCGAGGACACCCAGTTCGTGTTCATCAGCCACAACAAGATCACCATGGAAATGGCGCACCAGTTGATCGGTGTGACCATGCAGGAACTGGGCGTGTCGCGTATCGTTGCGGTCGACATGGACCAGGCGGCGCGCTTGCGCGAGCCGGTGGCGGCATAGCCGGCATGCTGTTGGCGGATATTCGCCGCATCCGCAGGGTGGTTGGCGTGCGCGATCAAGGGGGGATGCGTTGAGCGAATTGCAGATGGGCTTGCTGGCTCTGGGCGTGGCCGTGATCGTAGGCGTGATCGGCTTCAACAAATGGCAGGAGCGCAAATACCGCAAGGCAGCGCGCGGTTTCGTTTCGGGCCACGAGGATGTCCTGTTGAGCGGGCGCGGCGTGGCGGCGGATGCCGAACCGGCACCGGCACCTCCCGACCAGGCCCAAGCGCGCGTCGATCCGCATTGGGACGCCGTAAGCGAGACTGTGCCTGATGCGGTTGCCGCGCCCGCACCACGCTCAGCCCCGCGCCCAAGCGGCATGCCCAATGCGATGGCGGAACTCGATCCGCGCATCGATGTCATCGCCGAACTTGAATTCGATACGCCGCGGGCCGCCCAGGCGGTGGCCGAGTTGGTGGCCGGGATGGGCCTGGCGCGGATGGCGGGATGCGACGGCTACAAGCGCGAGGCGCAGGCCTGGGAAGCGCTGGTCGGCGACACCCTGTATTCGAAAGCGCGGGTCGGTCTGCAATTGACCGATCGCAGCGGGCCGATTCGCGAGGCCGACCTTTCCGGATTCCAACGCTCGATTGAAACATTGGCAGAGCAATGCGGCGCGCAGGTGGCGTGGACAGGCTCGCAGAACCCGCTTACCAATGCCGCCGAACTCGATGCCTTCTGCGCCGAGGTCGATGTGCAAATCGGCATCAGCCTGGTGGCTACGAGCACCTTTGCCGAAACCAAGTTTCGCGGCCTGGCCGAGGCCAACGGCTTCAAGCGCGAAGACGATGCGGTATTCCGACGCCGTGACGACAACGGGCTTGAATTGTTGACCCTGCGCCAGAGCGCGCCCGCAGCCGTGTCCCTGATGCTCGATGTGCCGCGTGTACCGCGTGACGCTTCCGCTTTTGGCCTGATGGCGCATTGCGCGCGCACCCTGGCCAAGGGTCTGGAGGCGAAGATCGTCGACGACAACCAGCGCGTGCTGGATGATGGGATGCTTACCCGTATCGGCCAGGAGGTCGCCGCCGTCCAGGGGCGCATGGAAGCGGCGGGCCTGCCATCCGGAGGTCCGCTGGCGCTGCGTCTGTTTGCATGAGCGCAGGGGCTGCGCCAGGCGCGCCAGGGCTTGAGGCGGCGGCAATCCGTGCCGCGGAGTTGCGCGGTTTTCTGCAACGCTATGGGCATGAATATTACGGTCTGGATGCCCCCAGCGTGGCGGATGCCGAGTACGACCGCCTGTTCCGCGAGTTGCAGGCCCTGGAGGCGGCCCACGCCGAATTGCGGGTGCCGGATTCGCCCACCCAGCGCGTAGGGGGCGCGCCGCAGAACGGCTTTGCCGAGTGGAAACATCGACAACCGATGCTTTCCCTGAACAATGCGTTCGATCAGTCCGAGCTCGAAGCCTTCGACAAACGGGTGCGTGAAAGCCTCGATGTGGACATGGTCGAGTATGCCGTCGAACTCAAGTTCGATGGGCTGGCCATGAGCCTGACCTACGAGGAGGGAGTGCTGGTGCAGGCGGCTACCCGCGGCGACGGTGCAACCGGCGAGGATGTCACGGCCAACGTGCGCACCATCCGGACGATTCCCTTGCGCCTGGCCGGCACCTCGCTGCCACGCTTGATGGAAGTGCGTGGTGAAGTGCTGTTGTTCAAGCATGACTTCGTTGCACTGAATCGCCGCCAGGCGCAGGCAGGCGAGAAGGAGTTCGTCAATCCGCGCAACGCTGCGGCCGGCAGCCTGCGGCAACTCGATTCGCGCATTACCGCGCACCGGCCATTGCGCTTTTTCGCCTATGGGGTGGGCGCCATCGAAGGGATGGAATCGCCTGCCACGCATGCGCACTTGCTTGACTGGTTCGCCGACTTCGGATTGCCGGTGTGCGACGAGCGTGCATTGGTCAGCGGTGCGGCCGGCCTGGCCGCTTTCTATGCCTCGGTGGGCGCGCGCCGTGATGCCCTGCCTTATGATATTGACGGCGTCGTCTACAAGGTCAATCGCCTTGCCTGGCAGCGCGCATTGGGTTATGTGTCGCGGGCACCGCGCTTTGCCATCGCCCACAAGTTTCCCGCGCAGGAGGAGCAGACGCAGGTCGAGGATATCGAGGTGCAGGTCGGGCGCACCGGCGCCATCACGCCGGTGGCGCGCCTGAAGCCGGTGTTCGTGGGCGGCGTCACCGTGACCAACGCGACCCTGCACAACGAGGACGAAGTGCGGCGCAAGGATGTGTGGCGGCGCGATCTGGTGATCGTGCGCCGCGCCGGCGACGTGATTCCCGAGGTGATGATGGTGGCGCAAGCCGGGCCGCGCGAGGTAGTCGACTACTTCCGCATGCCCACGCACTGCCCGGTATGCCAGTCCGAGGTGGTGCGCGAGGAGGGCGAGGCCATCGCGCGCTGCACAGGCGGCCTGTATTGCGCGGCCCAGCGCAAACAGGCCTTGCTGCATTTCGCGCAGCGGCGGGCAATGGATATCGAAGGGCTTGGCGACAAGCTGGTCGAGCAACTTGTCGATGCCGATGTGGTGCGCACAGCGGCCAACCTGTATCACCTCGACCTCGCAAGCCTGGTGGCGCTGGAGCGCATGGCCGACAAGTCGGCGCAAAACGTGCTGGATGCCATCGGGAAATCCAAGGCGACGAGCCTGTCCCGCTTCGTTTTCGCGCTCGGCATCCGCCAGGTCGGCGAAGCCACCGCGCGCGATCTGGCGCGCCACTTCGGCAACCTCGATGCGTTGATCACTGCCGATGAGGCACAGTTGGCCGAGGTCAACGATGTGGGCCCGGTAGTGGCTGCATCGGTAGTGCGATTCTTTCGCCAGCCGCACAATCGCGAAGTCGTTCTGCAACTGCGCGCCGCAGGGGTGCATTGGGAAGAAGGCGCGCCCCAAACCGGCGCGACAGGCGCTCTGGCGGGCAAGACCTTCGTCTTGACCGGTACACTGCCGAACATGAGCCGCGAGGATGCCAAGGCGCAACTTGAAGCAAGGGGGGCCAAGGTAGCAGGGTCGGTGTCTAAGAAGACCGACTATGTCGTCGCCGGCGCAGAGGCCGGCAGCAAGCTTTTGCGTGCGCAGGATCTCGGCGTGACGGTGCTCGACGAAGCTGGATTGAAGAACCTACTGGAACCAACATGAAAAAAATCCGCAAGGCGATTTTCCCGGTCGCGGGCCTCGGCACCCGCTTCCTGCCGGCCACCAAGGCCACGCCCAAGGAGATGTTGCCGATCGTTGACAAGCCGCTGATCCAGTTCGCCGTCGAAGAGGCCATCGAGGCCGGCCTCACTGACATGATCTTCGTCACCGGGCGTACAAAACGCGCCATCGAAGACCATTTCGACAAGGCGTATGAGCTGGAGACCGAACTGGCGGCCAAGCACAAGAATGACCTGCTGGAAGTGGTACGGAGCGTGTTGCCCAAGGGTATTTCCTGCGTCTATATTCGCCAGGCCGAACCGCTGGGCCTGGGGCATGCCGTCGGTTGCGCGCGTGACGTGGTTGCCGATGAGCCGTTCGCGGTGATTTTGGCCGACGACCTGATCGACGGCAAACCCGGCGCACTCAAGCAGATGGTCGATTGCGCGCACCGCCATAACGGCAGCGTGCTGGGGGTGGAGGATGTGCTGCGCGAACGAACGCACCAGTACGGCATCGTCAGTACCCAGCCGGTCGACGAGCGCACCGAGCGCGTGACCGGCATTGTCGAGAAGCCGGCGCCGGAAGCGGCGCCCTCGACCCTTGCGGTGGTGGGGCGCTACATCCTGTCGCCGCGTATTTTCGAATTGATCGAGCAGGTGGTGCCGGGCGCCGGAGGCGAGTTGCAACTCACCGATGCGATCAGCGCCTTGCTTGGCGAGGAACCGGTGTTCGCCCATCGTTTCGCCGGCACCCGTTATGACTGTGGCTCGAAGCTGGGCTACATGAAGGCGGCGGTCGATCTTGGTCGCAAGCATCACGAGATCGGTGCCGAATTCGACGCTTACCTCAAGCAGACCGGAGCCGCGCATGGATAACGCCGAGGCCGCCAGCCTCCTGGCCGATTCCGACATTCTGGTCAGCGCTGCCGCATGTACTGCCGCCACCACGCGCATGGCCGGTGAAATCACCGCTGCGATAGGCAATTCAGGCCCGTTGGTATTGGCCGTCATGGGCGGTGCGACGGTGTTCGCCGGGCATCTGCTGACGCAACTGGGCTTTCCGCTGGAGTTCGACTACATCCACGTCTCGCGCTATGGCGACAAGACACACGGCGGCGAACTGCGCTGGAAGGTCGAGCCTTCGCGCCAGGTGGAAGGGCGTACCGTGCTGGTGTTGGACGACATCCTGGATGAAGGCGAGACCATGGCCGAGGTCCGGCGCCGCGTGCTGGCAATGGGGGCAGCGCGCTTTTATTGCGCGGTGTTCTGCGAGAAGCGGATTGCCAAGGCCAAGCCGATCGCTGCCGATTTTGTCGGCATCAGCGTGCCGGATCGCTATGTGTTCGGCTACGGCATGGATGTCTCCGGCCTGTGGCGCAACCTGCCGGCGGTGCACGCCGTGAAAGGCATGTGATGTACGCCGTGTTCGGCGGCAGCGGGCTGACCAGCCTGGCGACGCTGGTAGTGAGGCATAGCGAAGTGGTGCGCACGCCGTACGGCGAGCCGTCGGGGGCGCTCACCTTCGGGCTTTTGGGCGATCATGAAGTGGTGTTCCTGCCGCGCCACGGCCACGGCCACACCATTCCGCCGCACCAGATCAACTATCGCGCCAACCTGTGGGCGGTGCGCGAGGCTGGCGTCGATGGCGTGTTCGCGGTGACCTCGGTGGGCGGCATTCGCGAGGATTTCGGCCCCGGCGCGCTGGTGGTGCCGGATCAGATCATCGACTACACGCATGGACGGCAGCACACGTTTTTTGAGGGGCCGGAATCGAGCATCGGCACCGCCGTATCGCACATCGATTTCACCTGGCCCTATGCGGCAAGGCTGCGTCAGCGCATCCTGGACGCTGCGCGGCGGGTGGGCGCGACAGTGCACGATGGCGGCGTGTATGGGGCCACGCAGGGGCCACGCCTGGAATCGGCGGCCGAAATTCGCCGCATGGAGCGCGACGGCTGCGACCTGGTCGGCATGACCGGCATGCCCGAGGCCGCGCTGGCGCGCGAACTCGGGCTCGACTATGCCTGTCTGTCGGTAGTGGTCAACCATGCGGCAGGCAAGGGCGCCAGCGCGCAGGCGATTGCGCTGGAACAGTTGGGCGCGGTCATGCAGGGCGCGATGGGGCGGGTACACCGCATACTCGAAGGTTTCCTCAGACAATGATCCGGCCAATTCTGAAAATGGGCGAGCCCAGCCTGCTGCTGGCATCCGCCAGCGTGGAGCACTTCGACACGCCCGAACTGCATGCGCTGCTCATCGACCTGGAAGAAACCATGCAGGCGGCCAACGGTGCGGGCATCGCAGCGCCGCAGATCGGCGTGAATCTTCAGGTGGTGATCTTCGGTTCCGAGCACATCAACCCGCGCTATCCGGATGCGCCCGTGGTACCGAAAACGGTGTTGATCAATCCTGTCATTACGCCACTGGACGATAAGGCTGAAGAAGCCTGGGAAGGATGCCTGTCTGTGCCCGGCATGCGCGGCAGCGTGGCGCGCAGCCTGCGCATACACTACGCCGGGTTCGACCAGTTCGGTACACCGATCGAGCGCGAGGCGGAGGGTTTCCATGCGCGCGTTGTGCAGCATGAATGCGACCACCTGTGGGGCATCCTGTACCCGATGCGGATTCGTGACATGTCGAAGTTCGGGTTCACCTCAGTCTTGTTTCCCGAGTTGGATGACAACGCGGACGATTGAGTTGCAGCTCCGGGCCTGGCGATGCGTGCGCTTAAGGAAACGCTGAAAAAATCCGCGGCTCAAGAAAGTCGCTCTTGCACGGAGTTGAATCGAAAGAACTCTGCGTTCGCGGAGCCGAATTCCAGGGACTGGTTCAGCCTTGTCTTGGCTACGAGCAAGGCGGCCCACTGGTATCTATTTCGATTGGCCACGCCGCGTTGGCGATGCTAGTCTCGCAGCCTCAGCCAAACATCAATAGGGAGACCTCATGCGCTGGAAAAACAAACCCGAAGGCTCAACCTGGGGCGACTTCGGTGCCGATGACCAACTCGGCCGCCTCAACCTCCTGACCGCGGACCGCGTCAAGCGCGCCGCGTTGGAAATCCGCGAGGGCCAGGCCTTCTGCCTGTCGATGCCGCTTGATTATCCCGGCGGCAATGTGGTCAACCCGCGCCGCCTGCCGCCGCAGTTGAAGCCGACCTTGCGCGAGGGCAAGCCGGTGTTCAACTTTCCGTTCGAGCGCATGGACCGGCAGAACAGCGACATCGTCTCCGACGACCTGGTGATCATGTCGCTGCAGTACTCCACGCAGTGGGATTCGTTCGCGCACGTCGGCTCATGGTTCGATGCCGACGGCGATGGCACACCCGAGAAGGTGTACTACAACGGCTATCGCGGCGATGAAGACATCTGCGGGCCGAAGCGCTACGACGCGCTGGCCGCCGGCGGTATGGAGCATGATTGCGGCGAGCACGGCGGTGCGCGGCAACTGGGCATAGAGAATTTCGCCGTCAAGGGCGTGCAGGGGCGCGGCGTGGTGGCCAATCTGCGCGCGCACTATGGCGATGCCCACACCGCGGTGGGTTACGACAAACTGATGCGCGTGTTCGAGGCCGATCAGGTGGAAGTCGAAGAGGGCGACATGCTGCTGCTCTACACCGGATGGACCGACCTGATGTTGGGCATGAACAAACAGCCTGACATGAAGGTGCTGGACAACGCCTGCTGCGGGCTTGACGGCCGCGACGACAAGCTGCTCAAGTGGATCTCCGATTCCGGCGTGGCTGCGCTGATCGCCGACAACTACGCGGTGGAGACGCATCCGGCGAAGGCGCAGGAAGGCCGGCGCCCGGCGCTGCCTCTGCACCATCACTGCCTGTTCAAACTCGGCATTCCGTTAGGCGAGATCTGGTGGCTGAAGGACCTGGCCGACTGGCTTCGCGCGCAAGGGCGCAGCCGCTGCTTCCTGACTGCGCCGCCCTTGCGGCTGCCCGGTGCGGTGGGTTCGCCGGCGACGCCGATCGCCACCGTGTGAGATGAAATAGGTCTATGCTGGCGCGCTTCCAACGCCTTTGAAGGGCACCCCATGACCGTTTGTCCGATTGCGATCGTTGTCGGCTGCAAGAAATGCCCGGCCGTATCCGTGTGCCCGCTGAAAACTGTGATCGGCGACGCCGAAAAGCCGAAAAATGATAGGGCCGAAAGCGACAAGAAAACCTGACCTCACGTAGAGGATCCGCTGACACCCGTGATTCAGCGTGCAACCCGGTCGTGGCCGTTCTGCAACGGTGCCTGCGGCCGTGGTGCGCTGGCCCGACGCCAAGCGGCCTTGACCACGCCGCAAGGCAACGTCGGCGTTTTTTCGCTAAAAAAACGCTGAATAAGTCCCTGGAATTCGGATTCTCGAACGAAGAATCTTTTCGATTCAACATCGTGCAAGAGCGACTTTCTCGACCTACGGACTGGTTCTGTGTTTCCTCAACGGCCTAGCCCATGTTGAACATCTTGCTAGGCAGGTAGGTGACGATCTCGGGAAACACCCAGATCAGGATCACCGCGAGCACCATCAGGAAGAAGAACGGCAGCGTCGCCCGCGCGACATAGAACATGTCCTTGCCGGTCAGGCCCTGCAGCACGAACAGGTTGAAGCCCACCGGCGGGGTCACCTGCGCCATCTCGACCACCAGCACGATGTAGATGCCGAACCACAGGAGGTCGATGCCGGCGGCCTTCACCGAGGGCAAGATCACCGATGCGGTCAGCACGATCATCGAGATGCCGTCTAAGAACATGCCGAGGATCATGAACAATACTGTCAGCACCGCAATCAGTTGCCAGGGTTGAAAGCCCTGCACCCCGATCCATGTGGCCATGGCGCGCGGAATGCCGGTGAAGCCCATCGCCACGGTGAGAAACGAGGCACCGGTCAGGATGAAGGCGATCATGCATGAGGTGCGCATTGCGCCCATCACGCTGCTGGCGAAGGCTGCGCGGCTGAGCGACCCGCCGGCCATCGAGATCGCCAGCGCGCCCACCACGCCCAGCACCGCCGACTCGGTCGGGGTGGCGATGCCCCCATAAATCGAGCCGATCACCATGATGATCAGGAATCCGGTCGGGATCAGCAGGCGCGCGGCCCAGATTTTTTGCCGCAGGCTGGTGAAAGCCTCACGCGGCGGCGTGCGCGCCGGATTAAACAGGGCCCACAGCACGATGAATCCCGAAAACAGCGACATCAACATGATGCCCGGCAGAACGCCGGCCACGAACAGGCGCGCCACCGAAACATCGGCGGCCACACCGTAGACGATCATCATGATCGAAGGTGGGATCAACAGGCCCAGAGTGCCGGCGCCGGCCAGCGAGCCGATCGCCATGCGCTCGTCGTAGCCGCGCTTTTTCAGTTCCGGAATGGTGATGCGCCCGATGGTGGCGGCGGTGGCCGCCGATGAACCCGAGATCGCCGCGAAAATGCCGCAGCCGATCACGTTGGTATGCATGAGGCGGCCCGGTAGCGGCTCGACCCATGGCGCCAGGCCGCGAAACATGTCTTGCGAGAGTCGCGTGCGATACAGGATTTCGCCCATCCAGATAAATAGCGGCAGCGGGGTAAGCGACCAGCTGGCACTCGACCCCCAGACCGTGGTGGCCATCAGCAAGCCGGGGGGCGAGTTGGTGAAAGCGGTCATCGCCAGTACCGCGACGCCCAAGAGGGCAATGGCGATCCACAAACTGGCGACCAGCGATAGCGCAAACACCGCGAGCAGAATCAGAGAAACGGCCCAGAGTTCCATCAGCGCTCGAAGCTTGGTGTGTTGTCGGTCGGCGCTGCGATTGTGTCGTAGGACGGCGCGCCGCCCGAAACGGTGACGATCAGGTCATCGAGCAGTGCGATCACCATCACGCTCAAGCCCGCCGCCATGCTGGATTGCGGAATCCACAACAGAATCGGTACCAGGCCCTGCGACGGCTCCTTCAAGGTGAAGGAAGTCCAGGTCATCTGGATGGTTGACCAGGCGAAAAAACCGATGATGCCGGTAGCGACGGCAAGGCAGAGAATTTCCATGGCGCGGCGCACGCCGCCACCGGTGCGTGACAGCAGCAGGGTCAGGCGGATATGCTCGTTGCAACGAAAGGTCCAGGTCAGGCCCAGAAAGGTCGACGCCGCCATGCAGTAGCTGGCGTATTCGTCGAACGAGTGTGCGGCGAAGCCCAACAGGCGCCCGCTGATCTGCATCAGCGACAGCGCGCCTATCAACACCAGGAAAAACCCGGCCGCGACCCCGGAGAACCGGTAGGTCGCTTCGAGAAAGGCGCGCATGCGCGACCTTTAGTTGCCGTAGGCCTTGATGATCGCCTGGCCTTCGGCGCCGGCCTTCTCCAGCCATTCAGCGGTCATCTTCTTGCCGATTTCGGCGAACTCGGCGGCCAGCTTGGGGCTTGGCTTGAGTACCTTGACGCCCTTGGAGGCGAGCATCTGCAGACTTCGGTTGTGTTCCTCTTCGCGTATATCCCAGCCGCGCTTCTCGGCGGCCGCCGCTGCGTTCATGACGACCGTCTGCGTGGCGGCATCGAGTTTGGCCCAGGCGGCCTTGTTGACGAATATGACGTTTTGCGGAGAGATTACCCCTGCATCGTACAAATGGGTGGTGAAGTCCCAGGTTTGGGTGTCGACCCCGCCCGACGATGAGTTGATTTGCGCGTCCACCATGCCGGTCTTGAATGCCTGTGCCACTTCAGGGGCGGCGATCAATACAGGAACGCTACCGGCCAATTCACCGAATCGCGAGGTGATGGCGCTATAGGTGCGCAGTTTCACGCCCTTAAGGTCAGCCAGCGAGTTGATCTCCTTCTTGCTGTGGATCGCCGAAGGCGGCCAGGCCACCGAGTAGAGCAGCGCCATGCCCTGCGCCTCGAGCCGCTTGACTAAGTGCGGCCGGGCGGCGTCCCACAGCTTTTTCTGTTGCGCGGTGGTTGGCGCGAGGAAGGGAATTGATTCGAAGGCGTAGACCGCGGCTTCGTTGGAAAGCACCGAGATCAGCACTTCGGCGATCGGCACCTGGCCGGTTTGCACCGCGCGCTTGATTTCCGGATGCTTGATGAGTGAATTGGCCGGGTGCACGGTGATCTGCAGTTTGCCGCCGCTGCCCTTGGCGATTTCATCGACGAACTGGCGCACATTCTTGGTGTGGAAGTTGCTGTCGGGGTAGGGCGTGGGCATGTCCCACTTGGTCTGGGCCAAGACACTGCCGGCGCCGAGCGCCAGAGCCAAGCCGGTTGCGACTGCGAGTACGGTTTTGCGCGTGGTCATGCGATGTTCTCCTCGGTTAAGAGTGTTCGCAGACAAAGCTGCGAACGCCTTCGTAGTCAATATCCAAGCGCCTGGCAAGCAGACTGGGCCGCTGCAACAGCGGCAAACGCTTGTTAGTTTTTTAAGCAAGATTCCGGCCAACCATGCCAGCCTTGCCGGGTACTTTCTCAATGGAAGCCGGGCAGGTTCGAAAACCGCACTCCGGCCTCAATGACCTTTTGATTATAAGCATAAGGTGCGGTTTCGCGCTTGCCGCCACGCTGAAACTTGCCCGCGCTTGATCCCGGCAATGAAAAGGCCCGCTTCGTTGCCGAAGCGGGCCTGCCTTGAAGCGGCTCCGGACTTCTCGCCGCGGGTTTACTTGGTTGCCGGTGCCGCCGGAGTGGCCGGCGACGCAGCGGGCGCGTGTCCGCCCTTGTGTTGGCCGCGATGCTCATTGCGTGCCATCTTCATCTCGTCGCGGGTCACCTTGCCATCCTTGTTGGCGTCGAGCTTGTCGAAGTTCTTGCTCAGGCGCGTCATCCCGGCGGCGTCCGCTTCGGCCTTGCTGATGGCGCCGTCGCCGTTCTTGTCGGCGGCCTTCATGCGCTCGCCACGATCGCCGCGCTCGCCCTTGCTGCGTTCTCCCTTGGCGGCAGGCGGCGTGCCGGCGCCGGGTGCCGTGGTTTGGGCCAGGGCCCATGCGGGGACCAGGGCGATTGCGCTCACCAGCGCGATGTGTTTGATCAAGTTCATTGGCGTTTCCTTCGCGGTAAATGGCCCGAGAGCGGGCCGGTGCGTGAATAACGACGCCTGGCCCGACGCGTGTACATCGATTACACGCCGTTACATATCGGCCCGGAGCACGAAACCGGTGCGCAACATGGGTCACGCACCGCGCAGAGCCGGCCTCACGTTAATATTGCCGCCTGACGGGCATTTGCCCGATTATCCCGGAGAGACGCAATGAGTGATTTGCAACTTGAGGAACGGCCGGCGCCGCCAGGCATCACGCAACAGGAAATCGATCAACGGGTGTTCGACTTGTATGACGAGTACTGCCATGGCCGCATTGATCGCCGCGAGTTCCTCAGCCGCGCCGCCTCGCTGGCGCTGGTGGGCGGGTCCGGTCTGGCGATGGCGCAGGCATTGCTGCCACGCTACGCCCAGGCGCAGACCATTTCGTTCACCGACCAGCGCATGAAGGCGAACTACGTGACCTACCCTTCGCCGGGCGGCAATTCCGGCAACATGCGTGGCTACCTGGTGCAGCCGGCCGGGGCCGGGCCGTTCCCCACGGTGCTGGTGGTCCACGAGAACCGCGGCCTCAACCCCTATATCGAGGACGTGGCGCGGCGCGCCGCAGTGGAGGGCTTCCTGGCGCTGGCGCCGGACGGCCTGGCGCCGGTCGGCGGTTATCCGGGCAACGATGATGACGGCCGCAACCTGCAGGGCGGGCTCGACCAGGCCAAGCTGCGCACCGACATGCTCAATAGCGCGCGCTTCCTGAAAGCGCACAAGCTCTCCAGCGGCAAACTCGGCGTTACCGGATTTTGCTATGGCGGAGGCGTGGTCAATTTTCTGGCAGCGCAACTGGGTACCGACATGCATGCCGGCGCGCCCTATTACGGCGTGGCGGCCGATACGGCGAGTGTGCCGCGCATCAAGGCGCCGCTGGTATGCCATCTGGCGGAGAACGACGAACGCATCAACGCTACCTATCCGGCTTTTGAAGCCGCTCTCAAGGCCAACAACGTCGCGCACCAGGTGCACATCTATCCAGGCACGCAGCACGGCTTTCACAACAACTCGACGCCGCGCTACAACGAGGCTGCGGCCAAGCTTTCATGGGAGCGCACCATCGCCCATTTCAAGAAACACCTGGCGTAAGCGGCGCTGTCGACGCTGCAATTGCATTACTTTCCCGGCAATGCCAGCCTGCGCTGCGCGCGGCGCGCGCGGCGGCATCATCATCACCGCCAAGTTCTCGGATGCAGGGGCCGAGGGCGCCCAGCTCGAGCGCGAGATCGTCGCCATCGCCAGGGCCGGCGGCATGCGCCTGATCGGGCCGAACTGCCTGGGGGTGATCAGCCCGGCCAATCGGGTGATCCTTTGCTCTTCCCCTGCGCTCGATGTCGCTACCCTGCTGGTCGGCCGCATCGGCTTTGTCAGCCAGAGCGGCGCTCTGATGGCCACCATATTCGACCGCGCGATGGCGGTCGGCGTCGGCTTTTCGCACTGCATCTCGGTGGGCAACCAGGCCGACCTCGAGCTTGCCGATTTCGTCGACCATCTGATCGACGACCCGTACACCGGCGTGATCTGCAGCTATGTCGAAGGCATCAAGGACCCGGCGCGTTTCGTGGCGGCGGCGCGCCGCGCGCGGGCCGCCGGCAAGCCTTGGCTTGTGGTGAAGGTCGGGCGCACCGAGGCCGGCACGCAGGCGGCGTTTTCGCATACCGCGAGCATTGCCGGCAGCCATGCCGTGTTTGCCGCGATTTGCCGTGAAGAACAAGTGACCCTGCTCGAAGACCCCGGTGCGATGATCACGCTGGCCGCAGCCATGGTGCGCCACCCGGGCGTGGCGGTGCGCAAGGTGGCGATCCTCACCACCTCCGGCGGCGCTGGCGCGCTGGCTGCGGATGCGCTGGCGGCGCGCGGTGTCGGGCTGGCGCGTTTCGCAGGCGAGACCGCAGCGCGCTTCGACGCCTTCTACTCAGCCGGCCAGGCACAGAATCCGATCGACCTGGGCGGGCGCAAGTTCGACGAGGCCGCCAATGTTTCCAAGGCGACCGCACAAATCCTCTGCGATGACGCCGGCACCGACGCGTTGCTGCTGCCGATCACCACCGCGCCGATGCTGCCACGACTGGCCGAGGAACTGGTGGCCGGCATGGCCGATGCCCATGGGCACGAGCGCAAGCCGGCTTTCTATGTAATGCAACCAGGCAGGGCGGGTGACGGTGCGCGCGCGGTGCTGTCGAAGTACGCTGTGCCGTATACCGATTTCACCGGTGAGGCGATCGATGCATTGGTGGCCTGGCATGCGCGCAGCAGTTGGGTGGGTCGGGATGCGGCGCTGCGACCGCCCGGCGCCGGGCCGGCGGCAAACGCGCTGCGCGGTGTGCTCGATGAAAGCGCGGCCAAGACCCTGCTCGCGGCCTACGGTGTGCCGGTGAACAATGCGCGCCTGGCAAGCGATGCGCAAGCTGCCGCCCGGATCGCCGCTGATCTCGGCTTTCCGGTGGTGATGAAGATCGTCTCGCCGGACATCGTTCACAAGTCGGACAGCGGCGGCGTGGCTATCGCGGCCAGGCGCTGGCGCTCGACGCCGTGGTCGATGCGATCGTGCGCATTTCCTGGCTCGCACACGACATCGGCGAAGGCGATTTCGAACTGGATGTCAATTCATTGCTGGTCAGTGCGGGCGCCTGTTGCGCGGTCGATGCGCGCCTGCGTCGTCAATGAACCGGGGCCAATGAACGCAACGCAACAACAAGGAGAACAAACATGCAAAAGGTACTGGTGACCAACCATGATGACGGCACCACGGTGATCGCGATCAACCGCCCCGAGCGACGCAATGCGATCTGCGCACGGACGGCGATCGAATTGCAGCAGGCCTTTGCCGCCTTCGACGCCTCGGCGCAGAAAGTGGCGGTGCTCACCGGTACCGGTGACGAGGCGTTTTCAGGCGGCGCAGACGTGACCGACATGCCGGAACTGTGGCGCTGCATTCCGACGGTGGGCATCACGACCGAGAAGCCGGTGATCGCCGCGGTCGGCGGCTGGTGCGTGGGCGGTGCCATGGTGGCGGCGATGATGTGCGACCTGCTGGTGGCGGCCGAGAACGCCAGGTTCTCGTATCCCGAGGCCAGGCTGGGTTTCACTGGCGGCATGATCGCCGGACTGGCGGCGCGCATTCCGCACAAGATGGCGATGGAAATGATTCTGCTGTGCCGAACCTGGGACGTCAAGCGTGCCTACGAGGTGGGCCTGGTCAACCAGGTGGTGCCGGTCGGGCAGCAGGTCAGTGCGGCGTTGGCGATGGCGCGCGAAATGACCAGCATGTCGCCGATGGTGCTGACCACCCTGAAACGCTTTGTCACCGAGGGTGTGCTGGCACAAGGGCCGTCGGAGCGCATGGCGCGCGCCGGGCGCGATCTCGGCCTGGTGCGCGACAGCGAGGATTCGAAGGAAGCGCTGGCCGCGTTCAAGGAAAAGCGCAAGCCGCGCTTCAGCGGCAAATGAGACGGCAGGTCGAAACAATGCGATCAGGATGAAGCCATCGAGGAAGCTGCTGCGTGGGGTATTGGCGTGTGTTTGGTTTTTGGTGCAGACCCAGGCGCGGCACAAACCGCGTGGGCGAAACAGCAGCTCAAGTGGGTCGCGGCACGCCCGGCGAGCAGATGCGCAAATTCAGCCAGTACCCGGACTTTCGCGGGCCGCGGGTGTTCACCTGCCGAATGCAGGAAGATCGCACGGTCTTCAAGGGGCTGATCGAGATGATTGGCATCAAGGCGCAGTGAAGTCTGCGACGCCAAAGCGAAGCTGACTGGCGCTGCGGCCTGGGCCTGCGGGGCGCGGGTAAAATTCGGCCATGCAAAAGCCTGTTTACCGCGCCGATTGCCGCGCCTGCCCGCGTCTGGCGGGGTTCCTGGATCAGGTCAAGGCCGATCACCCGGCCTACTTTTGCAAGCCGGTGCCGCCCTTTGGCGCGGCCGCCGCGCCGCTGGTGATCGTCGGCCTGGCGCCGGGCATGCACGGCGCCAATCGTACCGGACGCCCGTTCACCGGCGATCACGCCGGCCACCTGTTGTATGCCACGCTTGCGAAATTCGGTTTTGCAAGTGGCAGTTTCTCGCCGGATGGGAACGACGACCTGCGTTTGAGCGGCTGCCGCATCAGCAACGCGGTGAAATGCCTGCCGCCTGACAACAAGCCGGACACGGCCGAGATCACGCGTTGCAACCCCTTTCTGGCGGCCGATCTGGCGCGGCCCGGCATGCGTGTGGTACTGGCCCTGGGTCTGATCGCGCACGGCGCCGCCCTGAGCGCGCTGGGTCTGAAGAAATCGCATTGCAAGTTCGTCCATGCGGCCGAACATGCCCTGCCCGGCGGGGTGACGCTGGTCGACAGCTACCACTGCAGCCGCTACAACACCAATACGCGCCGCCTGACGCCGGAAATGTTCGAGGCGGTGTTCGCGCGCGCGCGCGCGCTCGTCGACCGATGACCGGTGAGCAGGGCACGCCCGACGACCCGCCGGCCCCCGCGAGCGAGGCGGCCGGCGATGCGCCGCCACCGCTTCCTTTCGATGTTGCCGAGTTTCTGAAAAACTGCCCGGGACTGCCGGGCGTGTATCGCCACATCGATGCCCAGGGGCGGGTGCTGTATGTGGGCAAGGCGCGCGACTTGAAGAAGCGCGTGTCTTCGTACTTCCAGAAAACCCATTCCAGCCCGCGCATCGCCCACATGGTCAGCCAGGTGGTGCGGGTCGATGTCACGGTAACGCGCTCAGAGGGCGAGGCATTGCTCCTGGAAAACAATCTCATCAAGGAGCTGGCGCCGCGCTACAACATTCTGTTTCGCGATGACAAGAGCTACCCCTACCTGATGATCAGCGGGCACACGTTTCCGCAAATCCGCTTTTATCGCGGCACGCTTCACAAGAAGCACCAATACTTCGGCCCCTTTCCCAATGCCTGGGCGGTGCGGGAGTCGATCCAGATATTGCAGAAGGTGTTCCGCCTGCGCACCTGCGACGACAGTGTGTATTCAAACCGTTCGCGGCCCTGTCTGCTGCACCAGATCGCGCGCTGCAGCGCGCCCTGCGTGAACCGCATCGCCGAAGCCGACTATGCGCGCGACGTGCGCGACGCGGCGCGCTTTCTTTCCGGGCGTTCGCAGGAGGTGCTGGGCGAGCTGCAAACGAGCATGCAGGCCAAGGCAGACGCGCTGGCTTTCGAGGAAGCGGCGGCGATTCGCGACCGCATCGGCGCGCTCTCAAGGGTGCTGCAGGCGCAGGGCGCGGAGGCCGCCAACGAGACCGATGTCGACATCATCGCTGCGGTGGTGCGCGGAGGGCTCGCCTGCGTGAGCCTGGCGATGGTGCGCGGCGGTCGCCACCTGGGCGACAAGCAGTTCTTTCCGCAGCATGTGGACGATGCCGGCGCCGGCGACGTGCTGGCGGCCTTCATGGTGCAGCACTATCCGGGGCGCTTCATTCCGAACACGATCGTCATCAACCTCGATTTGGAGGATGTCGAGGAACTGGCCGAGGCATTGTCCTGCGACGCCGGGCGCAAAATCGCCGTGGTGCGCTTTCCGCAGGAACAGCGCCGCCTGTGGCTGACCATGGCCGAGAAAAACGCCGCCATCGCGCTCGAACGCCTGCTGGCCGAGCGCGGCACGGCGCAGGCGCGCACGCGCCTGTTGGCCGGGATTCTCGGGCTCGACGAGCCGGCGGCCGGGTTCGAGGCGCTGCGTATCGAATGCTTCGACGTCAGCCACACCATGGGCGAGGCGACCCAGGCTTCATGCGTGGTGTATCACCATCACAAGATGCAATCGGGTGACTACCGCCGTTTCAACATCAGCGGCATCACGCCAGGGGACGACTACGCGGCGATGCGCCAGGTACTCACGCGGCGCTACGAAAAAGTGGCGGCGGGTGATGGCATCAAGCCTGACCTGATCCTGATCGATGGTGGCAAGGGTCAGATCGAAATCGCGCGCCAGGTGCTAGTCGAGGTGGGCCTGACCGAACCCTTGCTGGTGGGCGTGGCCAAGGGTGAGGAGCGCAAGCCGGGCCTTGAGACCCTGGTGTTTGTCGACGGTCGGGCGGAGATCAACCTGGCCAGCGACAGCCCCGCGCTGCACCTGGTGCAGACCGTGCGCGACGAGGCACACCGCTTCGCCATCACCGGGCAGCGCGCCAAGCGCGACAAGGCGCGGGTGACTTCCAGCCTGGAGGATATCGAGGGCGTGGGGCCGAAACGCCGGCAGCGCCTGCTGGCGCGCTTTGGCGGGCTGCAAGGCGTGAAGCGCGCCGGGGTCGAGGATCTGGCGACCATCGAAGGCATCAGTCGCGAACTGGCCGAGCGGATCTACGCGCAGTTGCGCTAAAAAAGAATTGAATAAGTCCGCAGGTTGAGAAAGCCGCTCTTGCAAGCGTTTGCATTGAAGGGCATTTCCGTTCGATAGCCTGCATCCCAGGGACTTGTTTAGCGTCTTCCCAAGCGTCGCGCGGCTCGAATCCAATGAAGGGCTTGCCGCCTCTCGACCATGATCTGCACGGTGATGTGGATTTCCTCATTGCGCGCCGACAGCCGGAACGTGCGGACTCCATGATTCGCTTTGGCGCCCCTGCGTGCTTCGCTGATGACCTTGGTGTCCACCACATACACGTATCGGTTGGCAGTTCCATGACAATTTGGACATACAATCAGGAGTGGATATCAAAGCCATGACGAGGGCATCATGCAAGTCTCCACGTGGGGCAACAGCCTTGCGCTACGCCTGCCGGCTGGTTTCCGTTTTGACCGGCTGCAGGCCAATGAGCGCGGCTCTGCATTTCTTCGATACCAACATACTCCTCCATTTGCTGTCTTCGGACGCCTCGAAAGACGTCTGGGTGGAGGCAGCGCTTGCCGCTAGCGGCACCATCAGCGTGCACGCGTAGAACGAATTCGCATCTGAAAAGACACTGGTTGTGCGCAATCCGTTGCGGCCATGACATTTGCGCGACCTGTGCCAAACAAGTAGGTTCAACATTCAAAAAATGGGAGACATCCATGCCTGACCAGGCAAGCAGTGAAGACCTTCTGATCGAAAAACGCGGCCGCGCCTTGTGGCTGACCATCAATCGCGAGGAGCGGCGCAACGCCATGAGCCCGGCCGTACTCACCGGCATGCGCAAGGGCATCGACTTGGCCCAGGCCGACCCCGAGGTGCGGGTGATCGTGATCACCGGCGCCGGTGCCAAGGCGTTTTGCGCCGGTGCCGACCTGGCCAAGGGATCCGGCTCGTTCCAGTACGACCCTTCGATTCCGCATCTCGAATATGCGGATCTGCTGCGCCACGCCTGGATTTCCAGCGTGCCGATGGTGGCGCGCGTCAATGGCCATTGCCTGGCCGGCGGCATGGGCCTGTTCGGTATGTGCGACATGGCGGTGGCGGCCGAGCATGCGAACTTCGGCCTGCCGGAGGTGAAGATCGGTGTGTTCCCCGCGCAGGTGCTGTCGGTGCTGCAGCATCTGGTGGGACCGCGTCATATCGCCGAGATGTGCATCACCGGCGAGCCGATCGACGCCACCCGCGCCGAGCGCATCGGCCTGGTGAACTACGTGGTGCCGGCGGCCGAACTCGATGCCAAGACCGAGTGGCTGGTAGAGCGCATCGTCAGCAAGTCGCCGACCGCGATCCGGCGCGGCAAGGCGATGATGCGCGCCGCCGCCGACATGACCTTCGAGCAGGCGATTTCCTTCCTCGAATCGCAGATCATGACGCTCGCGCTGACCGAGGACGCCAGGGAAGGGCGCGCCGGGTTTGTGGAAAAGCGTGCACCCAACTGGACCGGCAGATAGCGCAGCCGCGACCGAGGAGAGAGAAGATGAATCGTCGCAAATTTGTTGTTGCTGTTGGTGCCGGCCTTGCAGGCAGTGCGTTCGGGCGCAACGCGCTGGCCCAGGAAAGCTGGCCGGCGCGCCCCTTGCGCATCGTGGTCGCCTTTGCCACCGGCAGCGGCAACGATGTGATCGCGCGCCTTTTGGCCCCCAAGCTCAGCGAATCCCTGGGGCAGCCGGTGACGGTGGAGAACCGTACCGGCGCCGGCGGCATGATCGGCACCGATGCGGTGGCCAAGGCGCCGCCGGACGGCTACAGCATCGGGCTTGGCACCAGTTCGCAACTGGTGATGAACCCGGCACTGTTTCGTTCGATGCCGTTCGACATCGAGCGCGACCTGACCACCGTCGGCCTGATTTCCAGCACACCGCTGGTGCTGGTGTCGTCGAAGAAGGGCGGCTGGGCCGACATGGCGGCGCTGATCGCAGTGGCGCGTGCCAATCCGGGCCGCATCACCTACGGCTCCGGTGGCAACGGGTCGATCAGCCATATCGTGGGCGAGAGCTTCAAGAAGGAGACAGGTGTCGATCTGCTGCATGTGCCCTACAAGGGCAATGGGCCGGCGATGGTCGATCTGGCTGCCGGCGTGGTTGATCTGGTGTTCGACGGCTTCTCGACCGCCGGTCAGCACCACAGGAGCGGGGCGATGCGCATCCTGGCGACCAATGGCAAGCGCCACCCCGACTATCCGGATGTACCGACCTTCGCCGAAGCCGGTGTGCCGGGCTATGAGGCCTATACCTGGAACTGCCTGATCGTTCCCAGGGCCACACCGCGGGCCATCATCGAGCGCATCAACCGCGAGCTCAACCGCGCGCTGGACAGCGCGGACATCCGCAAGCGCATCGAGGGCTTTGGGGCGCAAAACCTGGTCGGCTCGACCCCCGAAACCGCGGAGGCCTTCGGCGCGGCGCAGCGCGCGCGCTGGGTGCCGCTGGTGCGTGGCATGAACATCAAGGTCGAATAGCCGCATCGGCCTCGCCTCTGCCGAGTGGCCGCGCAGCCGGCGGCCGGCCTGGTGGTATGCGTTAAAATCCCGAGTCTTCCTGATACGACTTGCAACGGTGCGGCACCGGGCAAGTACGGCCTTGCCCGATATCGATCTGAACGCGCTTCTGTCTGCCTCCGGCCCGCTGGCCGCAGCCATTCCCGGCTTCCGGCATCGTCCGCAACAAGTCGAGATGGCGCAGGCGATCCGCAAGGCGATCGAATCCGAGGGCGTGGCCGTGCTGGAAGCCGGCACCGGCACCGGCAAGACGGTGGCTTATCTGGTGCCGGCACTCCTGGCCGGCGGCAAGGTGATCGTATCCACCGGCACCAAGAACCTGCAGGATCAGCTGTTTCACCGCGACATTCCGGCGGTGCGCCGTGCGCTCAAGGCGCCGGTGACGGTGGCCTTGCTCAAGGGCCGCGCCAATTATGTGTGCCACTACCATCTTGAAAAAACCATCGAGGCCGGGCGTCTGCCCTCGAAGGAAGACGCGCGTTTCCTGCGCCTGATTGCCAGCGGCCACAAGGCCACCGCCTCCGGTGATCGCGCCGAGTTTGCCCAGGTGCCCGAGAACGCCGCGGTGTGGAGTTACGTTACTTCCAGCCGCGAGAACTGCCTGGGCCAGGAGTGCCCGCATCACAAGGACTGCTATGTGCTGGCCGCGCGTCGCGATGCCCTGCAGGCCGATGTGGTGGTGGTCAATCACCACCTGTTTTTTGCCGATGTCATGCTCAAGGACGAAGGCATGGCCGAGCTGCTGCCGGCCTGCAACACGGTGATCCTGGACGAGGCGCATCAACTGCCCGAGACCGCGCGGCTGTTTTTCGGCCAGAGCGTGGGCAGCACCCAGGTAATGGAACTGGCGCGCGACGCGCTCGGTGAAGGCTTCAGTGGTGCGCGCGATGCCGCCGATTGGGCCGCGCTCACCCGCGCGCTCGAAAACGCAGTGCGCGATGCCCGCCTGACCCTGCCGGAAAATGCGATCCGCGTTTCCTGGACCCAGCTGCTCAAGCGCGACGCCCTCGAAGAGGCGTTGCGTGCCCTGCTGGCGCGCCTGCTTGATCTGGCGCGCCCCCTGGAAGCCAGTGCCGAACGCGCCGAGGGTATCGAGTCGACCTGGCGTCGTGCGCAGGAATTGACGGCCTTGATCGAAGGCTGGCTCGACGAGCACAACGACGGCAAGGCAGCCGAAGCGGGTTCGGTCGCGGTGGCAACCAAGGCTAATCCGCCGGTGCGCTGGGTCGAGGTGTTCGGCCACAACTTTCAATTGCACCTGACGCCGATGTCGATCGCCCCGATGTTTCGCGAGCAGATTCAGGCCGCACGCCGCGCCTGGATCTTCACCTCTGCCACGCTGGCGGTGAAGAATGACTTTTCCCTGTACCTGGGTGAATTGGGGCTTGATGAGGTCGACAGTACCCATGCGCAAACCTGGCCCAGCCCGTTTGACTATGCCAATCAGGCGCTGCTGTATGTACCGACCGACATGCCGGAGGCGCAGGCGCCGGAATTCACCGCGCGCGTGGTCGACGAAGCGCTGCCGCTGATCGAAGCGGCCAATCGCAACGGACCTGGCGGCGTTTTCATGCTGTTCACCACCTTGCGCGGCATGAACCGGGCGCACGAGTTGCTGGCCGAGCAGTTGCAAAGGCGCGGCATGGAGCTGCCGCTGCTGCTGCAGGGTGAAGGCTCGCGCACCGAATTGCTGGAGCGTTTTCGCAAGCTGGGCAATGCCGTGCTGGTGGCCAGCCAGTCATTCTGGGAAGGCGTGGATGTCAAGGGCGATGCCTTAAAGCTGGTGGTAATCGACAAGCTGCCGTTCGCGCCCCCGGATGACCCGGTGCTCTCCGCGCGCATCGACGCGATGAAGCGCCAGGGCCGCAATGCCTTCATGGAATACCAGCTGCCGCATGCCGCCATCACACTCAAGCAAGGCGCCGGGCGCCTGATTCGCGATGAAACCGATCACGGCGTGTTGATGATCTGCGATACCCGGCTTACCGACAAACCCTACGGCCGCAAGCTGTGGCAGGCCTTGCCGCCGATGCGGCGCACCCGCTTGCGCGGCGACGCGGAAGCGTTTCTGTGCGGGACCGAGGGTGCATCCAATACAATCGAAACTTCAACCGAAGAGGCATCCGAATGAACATCCTGATTACCGGCGGTGGCGGCTTTCTGGGTCAACGCGTGGCGCGAGACCTTCTGGCGCAGGGCGATACCGTCAACGCCCGCGGCGAACGCGCGGCCATCAAGCGCATAACTTTGCTTGACTTGAGCGAGCCGCCAAACGCGATTCGCGATCCGCGCATCAACTTCGTGCGTGGCGAGGTCAGCAACCATGGTGCAGTGGCCGAGGCCCTGGGCATGGATACCGATGGAATCTTCCATCTGGCGGCGGTGGTCAGTGGCCAGGCCGAATCGGATTTCGAGCTCGGCATGCGTGTCAACTTAGACGGGTTCCGGGTGGTGCTTGAATCCTGCCGCAAGGTCGGCAACCGGCCGCGGCTCTTGTTCGCCAGTTCGATAGCAGTGTTCGGCACACCTCTGCCGGACCTGATCACCGACAGCACCACGCCAACGCCGCAGGCCTCTTATGGCGTGCAAAAGCTGATTGGCGAATGGCTCACCGCCGATTACAACCGCAAGGGCTACATCGACGGTCGCGCGGTGCGTATTCCGACCGTTTCGGTGCGCCCGGGCAAGGCCAACGCCGCGGCTTCGTCGTTTGCCAGCGCGGTGATTCGTGAACCACTTAACGGCATCGACTACGGCTGCCCGGTGCCGCCGGAGACGCTGATGTGGATGTGCTCACCGGCGAAGGTAGTGGCCAACCTGATGCGTGCCTACGAATTGCCGTCTGCGGCCTTTGGCGAACTGCGGGCGCTGAGCCTGCCGGGTATCACGGTGAGTGTGCGAGAGATGGTCGATTCATTGCGCAGGCTCGGGGGGGAGACTGCCGCAGCTCGCGTGCGCTACATCAAGGATGAGCGGATTCAGGCAATCGTCAGGACCTGGGCCGCAAAGCTGGATACACCACGTGCACTCGGGATGGGATTCACCGCGGACAAGACCATGGATGAAATCGTCGCGCAGTACATCCGCGACGAGAACATCAAGCCCTGAAGCGTGCTGCGCGGCGCGCTTGCCGCGTCAGCAATCGCCGCTTACGGTGTGGCCACCGCGGCCGGCTTTGAGGGCCACCCGCGCACTTTCCGCAGCCTGCTACCAGAGCATCCACCAGGGACGATTGTCCTTGGGGCCGCGGTTGCGCACGATTTCGCTGTTCGGATAATTGCGGTCGATCACGCGTTTGGTGTCGTCGCGCAGATCAGTCAGGCCCATCGCATCATAGGCAGCCATCATCAGGAACAAGGCCTCTTCCTGCGCCGGCGCGTTGGGATAAGTCGTGATCATGAATTGCGCGCGGTTGGCTGCCGCCAGAAACGCGCCGCGCCGCAGGTAGTAGCGCGCCACGTGAACTTCATATTGCGCCAGGGCATTGATCAGGTATTTGAGGCGCAGGCGCGCATCTTCCGCATACTTGCTTTGCGGAAACCGGTCGAGCAGGATTTTGAAGGTGTCGAAGGATTCGCGTGCCGAACGGTTGTCGCGCTCGGTCGGATCCTGGCGCGAAACCTTGCCCAAAAGCCCCAGGTCTTCGTTGAACAGAACCAGGCCGCGCAGGTAGTAGACGTAGTCGAGAAACTCATGATTCGGGTAGAGCTTGACGAAGCGATCGCAAGCCGCCACCGAGGAGGCCAGGTCGTTGCTCTTCCAGTAGGAGTAGGCGATGTCGATCTGCGCCTGCTGCGCGTAGCGGCCGAACGGATACTTGGCTTCCAGCGATTCAAGCAGCTTGATCGCCTTGTCCCAGCCGCCGCCGCGCATTTCCTCGCGTGCTTCGGTATAGATCTTCTGCGCCGACCAACCGGCTGTTTCATCATTGACGTTGGGCGAGCTGCCGCATGCCGCCAGCAGCAGGCTTGCGCATAACGCGGCGACGAGTGCGATCACGCGCGAATGTAGGCTAGGATTGCGGGTCATGCGAGTAACCGGTGAAACACAACTGCGAGATTATAACGGAGGCCTCGCCGCTGACGAGGCGATTCGCCTGGTCGTGCCGACCGACGCTCTGGGCCTGCGGCTCGATCAGGTGCTGGCGCGCCTGCTGCCGCAGTACTCGCGCAGCCGCCTGCAATCCTGGGTCGAGGCCGGGCGCGTCAGCGTGGATGCACGGCCGGCCACGCCCAAGCAGCGTTTGAAGGGTGGCGAGGCGATTGCGGTATTTCCCCTGGCCGCCGCCGACGCCGGCGTGTTCGAGCCGCAGGCGATTGCGCTGTCGATCCTGTATGAAGACGCGGCGATCATCGTTCTGGACAAGCCCGCAGGTCTGGTGGCGCACCCGGCGGCCGGCAACCGGGACGGCACCATGCTCAACGCGCTCCTGCACTACGCGCCGGAGTTGGCCGCCGTGCCGCGCGCCGGCATCGTGCACCGACTCGACAAGGACACCAGTGGCCTGCTGGTGGTGGCCCGCACCCTTGAAGCGCAAACCAACCTGGTGCGCCAGATGCAGGCGCGCAGCGTCAAGCGCGAGTACCTCGCGCTGTTGTCGGGGAAGGTTGCCACGCCGGGCGTGATCAATGCAGCCATCGGGCGCCACCCGACGCAGCGCACGCGCATGGCGGTACTGGCCGACCATGCCGCCGGTGCCAAGCCGGCGATCACCCACTACCGTGTGCTACGCCACTTGCGGCGCGAAGAGCTGCCGGCAACCCTGGTCGAATGTCGCCTGGAAAGCGGTCGCACCCACCAGATTCGCGTCCACATGCAGCACCTCGGATTGCCGATCGTCGGCGATCAAACCTATGGCAGGCAACCCTGGCGCGGCTGGTTCCCGCGCCAGGTACTGCATGCGCTGCGGCTGGCGATCGCCCATCCGGTGAGTGCGGCGCCAATGCAATGGGAGGCGCCGCTGCCGAGCGACGTGCGTGAATTCCTCGATAGTCTGCAACCGGCATGAACGACATCCATCGCGAGTGGATCGTGCCCGACTGGCCGGCACCGGCAGGTGTGCGGGCATGCTTCACCACCCGCGCCGGCGGTATCAGCCCGCCACCGTTTGACAGCATGAACCTGGGCCTTGGCAGTGGCGATGCGTTGGGCAATGTCGAGCGCAACCGCGCCATCCTGCGCGCCTGCCTGCAGTCCGAACCGGCATGGTTGCGCCAGGTGCACGGCAGCACCGTGATCGCGGCGGCAAGCATCGCCGGCCAGGCCGAAGTCGAAGCCGATGCCTCGTGGACCGACCAGCCGGGCGTGACCTGCGTGGTGATGGTGGCCGACTGCATGCCGGTGTTTCTGTGCGCTCGCCAGGGCGGCGCGGTAGCGCTCGCCCATGCCGGCTGGCGCGGCCTGTCTGGCGGCGTGATCGAAGCCACCGTGCGCGCCATGGGCGTGCCGGGTGAGCGTCTGCTGGCATGGCTGGGCCCGGCCATCGGACCGGACAATTTCGAAGTTGGCGACGACGTGCTGCAAGCCTTTGTTGCACACGATCCGGCGGCACACGCCGCCTTTCGCCCCTATCCGGGACGGCCGGGAAAATGGCTGTGCGATCTGTATGCGCTGGCGCGGCAACGGCTGGCGGCGCTGGATGTCACCAGTGTGGGTGGTGGCGGCTTTTGTACGGTTGCCGACCGGCGCATGTTTTCGCATCGGCGCGACCAGGGAAAGAGTGGGCGGATGGCGGCGCTGATCTGGCTGGCGGGAAGTTAGGCGGCGTCTACATCGAGCGCGCAAACAGCTTCGATGATCGGGCTAACGCCTAAAGAAGGAGCGGCACGCGCCGGTCCGAAATGGTCGCTGTGGGTAGGTCAGCAAGTGCAATCATTGGTCATGCCCGGGGTGCTGCCAACCCCAGCTTCGGGGCTCGACCAAGGTTTGGCTGGCAACGCATGCGCAAGCCCCACGATCTGCAGCTTCAGGCGTCAGGGGCGGGGCCTCGCCGACGCTATCTCCCCTTGAAAGCCGGCTCGCGCCGCGCGGCCATCGCGGCCACGCCTTCCTTGAAGTCTTCGCTCTTGAACTGGCGGTTTTGCTCGATGCTTTCGTGCGCCACGGCGGCGCGAATCGCTTCGACCAGGCCGCGGCGCAGCGTGGCGCGGGTCGATTGCACCGCCAGCGGCGCCGATACGGCGATGTCGCGCGCCAGTTTGATCGCCTCGGCGCGCACGGCGTCGCGTTCGACCAGCAGGTCCGCCATTCCCATTGCCAGTGCCTCTTCACCACCGACGCGGCGCCCGGTGTAGAACATCAAAGCGGCTTTCTGCATGCCGATCAGGCGCGGCAGGGTGACCGAGAGGCCGAAGCCGGGGTGGAAACCCAGGCGATTGAAATTGGCCGAGAAGCGCGCTTCGGCGCAGGTCACGCGAAAATCGCCGACCAGTGCCAGGCCCAGGCCGCCGCCGATAGCGGCGCCTTGAATCGCGGCCACCACCGGTTTGGCACAGGCGAACATGCGTAGCGCCTCGTCGTAGATCGGGTTGACACGGCGCGGGCTGTCATGCGCCGGGCGCACTTCGCGCTTGCTGAAATCAGCGCCGGCGCAAAACGACGTGCCCTGCGCGCACAGCACGATGCTGCGGTAGTCGGGGTCGTTGTCGACTTCCTCGAAGGCGGCGGCCAGTGCCTCCAGCATTTCAGGGTCGAAGAAGTTGTGCGGTGGCTTGCAGATTTCGACGATCGCTACATGGGCGTCGCGGCTGATTTGCACTGGGGCGTTGGTTTGCGTGGTGGTCATGAAGTAGCTCCGATGGTGTGTGCTTGTTGTTGGATGGCGACTCGCCTGGTTTGCTAGGGTGCGCTTGACGCGAGGCCAACGCAGCGGGGAAGGTCGCGCGGTGGCGGCTGTGGCTTCGGTGTTTCCGCTCAACCGCCGCTCAACGCGGCGCGCGCAGCGCCTGCCCGCCGAAATGACGATGCGTGACGGCAGGCCAGAACCCGCCGGCGCGCGCGGCGATCGCGGCGCGCCCGAGTTGCTCCGCCCAAAAGGCGTCGGCACCACAAGCTTCGCGCCAGGCCCACAGGCGGCGCGTGGCGTAATTGAGGCCGTGCTCGTAGGTGAAGCCGATCGCGCCATGCACCTGATGCGCGATCGAGGTGGCACGGGTTGCCGCTTCGCCCACCCTGATCTTGGCCACCGCTATGCTGAACAGGGCCGCAGCGCAATCGTGGGCCAACGCCGAAGGAGAGTCAGAGGCGGCAACCAGCGCTGCCGCGCGCGCGCAGGCGACTTCGCCGGCCAGCAACGCAAGCGATTGCTGGATCGCCTGGTTCTTGCCGATGGCGCGGCCGAATTGCACACGGTCCATCGCATACTGGGTCGATTGTTCCAGCACCCATTCCATCGCGCCCACCATCATGGCGCTCTTGGCCAAAGCGCCGAAGCTGCGCAGCGGCGCATCGAGGGCAGGGAACGGGTTGGCGGCGCGGGCGGCGACGCGCGCGCCCTCGAATCTCAGGTCATCCTGCGGTTCGCGCGCCTGGTTGCGCTGTCGCGTGACTTGCACCGTGGGCCCCTGGCTGATATCGACCAGGCAGATATCGCAATCGTTCAATGCCGCTACGGCCCAGCGGCATTCGCTGGCCCAGGCGACGCGGCGGGCGCTGCCATCGAGCACCGTGGCGCCGGCCGCGCCTGAGTACTGGATCGAATTGTCCCGACCTTCGTCGATCAGGGCGATCGGGCCGGCGGGAATCTCGATGCCGGCTTTTCCCAGCAGCAACGCGGCGATCATGGTTTCGGCCAACGGCAGCGGCACCTGGTGGTAGCCGAGCGCCCGCAAAATCGGATAGGCCTCGTTCCAGCTGGCGCCGATGCCACCGGCCGCTTCCGGCGCCAGGGCGAGGTCGAGACCGTTCTCGACTACCAGTTGCCACAGCCGCGCCGGCTTCTGGCCTTCTTCGAAGCGCTCGAGAAGGGCGCGGTTGACGTGATCGCCAAACAGGCGCGTGGCGGTTTGTTCAATCATCGAGTCGCTCATCGCAGGCCCAATCCCTTGGCAATGATGCCGCGCAAAATTTCACGCGTGCCGCCACGCAGAGAGAACGAGGGCACGGCCAACGCCGTGTACGACATGGCTTGTGCCAGTGCCGAACCGGGTGGCGCCAAGCCGCCATATAGATCGTGCGCGATGTCGGGCATGGCTTGTTCGACCAGCGCGCCCTGATCCTTCACCAGCGCTGCCGCCAGCGCCGGATTCTCACCCCGGGCCAGCATGCCCGATACGCCCAGCGACATCTGGCGCAAGGTGGCATAGCTGGCGGTGATGCGGCCGATCGCCACCGCCTGGCGCTGATTTTCGGTCTCGGCCGCATCGATCATTTCGAGCAGCAGTTGGGTCGAGCTCAGGTAGCGCTCGGGCCCGCTGCGCTCGAATGCCAGTTCGCCGGACACCTGGTTCCAGCCGTCGCCTTCGACTCCGATCAGGCACTCATGCGGCACCAGGACATCGTCAAAAGTGACCTCGTTGAAATCGTGCTCGCCCAACTGGTTGACGATCGGGCGCACCGTCAGGCCCGGGGTTTTCATGTCGACCAGCAGTTGCGACATGCCGGCATGGCGGGTTTCGCCTTGGGTACCGGTGCGCACCAGCGCAATCATGTACTGCGACATATGTGCGCCGGAAGTCCAGACTTTGCGCCCGTTGATCACCCAGCCGGCATCGGTGCGCACCGCGCGGGTGCGGATCGAGGCCAGGTCCGAACCCGAATCCGGTTCGCTCATGCCGATACAAAAATAGCATTCGCCGCGCGCGATCGCGGGCACGATGCGCGGCGCCAGCACCTCCGGCGACAGGCGCATCAACAGCAGGGCGCTCTGCCGTTCCGCCACCCAATGCGCCCCCACCGGAGCGCCGCAGGCCAGCAACTCTTCGAGCACCACATAGCGCTCGAGCGTCGTGCGCTCATGCCCGCCGTAGCGCCTGGGCCAGGTCATGCCGATCCAGCCGCGCGCACCGAGCTTGCGGCTGAAGGCGGGGTCGCGACCGGACCAGTTGCGCACCCGCCTGGAGGCCGGAAAGTCGGCCAGCGTTTCAGCGATGAAAGCCCGCACATCGGATCGCAGGGATTCACATTCCGGCGGCAGATTGCATGGATCGATGGTGACGGCTTGCATCGGAACACTCCTTGGTGAGGGGCGGGGCTGCCGCAACGCAGGCGCCATACGAGCCGCCCATTTTGCAATACATTTGTTTGTCGGGCAACAAACTTTATGCTAGCCTGCCTGCGCTTGGCCTTGGTCACGCTTCACCTGATTCACCACTGCATCGCACACCCACACCATGATCCCTTCCAGCCATCCACCCGGTGCAGCGCCACCATCCGGCCCCTTGAGCGGTGTACGCGTGCTCGACCTGACTTCGGTGGTACTGGGGCCCTTGGCCACGCAGATCCTGGGCGATTTCGGCGCCGATGTGATCAAGGTGGAGACCCTGGAGGGCGACCTGATGCGCGCCAACGGCGTGTCGCGCCACCGCGGCATGAGTTCGATCTTTCTCGCACTCAACCGCAACAAGCGTTCGCTTTCGATCGATCTCAAGACCGCGGCCGGCCTGGACGCGCTCAAGCCGTTGCTCAGCGGCGTTGACGTGCTGGTGCACAACATGCGCGTGGCGGCGATCGAGCGCCTCGGCTTGGGCTATGCGGCAGTGGCAGCGCTCAACCCGAAAATCGTTTACTGCGTGGCCACCGGCTTCGGCCAGGAAGGGCCGGATGCCAACCGACCGGCATTCGATGACGTGATCCAGGCCGCCTGCGGCATGGCGTCCCTGATCGGCCATGAGCGCGCGGCGCCCGATTTCGCGCCCACCCTGATGGCCGACAAGACCACCGGGCTGGCGGTGGTCAACGCTGTGCTGGCGGCTCTGTTTCACCGCCAACGCAGCGGCCAGGGACAGTATGTCGAAGTGCCGATGCTTGAAACCATGGTGGCCTTCACCCTGGCGGAGCATTTGGGCGGTCTCACATTCGAGCCGCCCACCGCGAAGGCGGGCTACGCGCGCATCCTGGCCGGCGGCCGCAAACCGGCCCCCACGCGCGACGGCCACGTGGCGATGCTGCCCTACACCGCAGACCACTGGAAAGCGCTGTTCGCCAGCATCGGTCGCGCCGACCTGGCGGCCAAATACGATTTGAACGACCGCGTCCAGCGCAACGCGCGGGTGGCCGAACTGTATGCCGACATGGTGAGCGTCACACGGGAAATGAGCAGCGCCGAATGTCTGGCGCTGTGCGACCGCCTGGATATTCCGGCCACCCGCATCTACGGCATCGACGAGTTGCCGGCGCATCCGCATCTGCAGGCGGTGGGCCTGTTCGAGGCATTGGCGCATCCGAGCGAAGGCGCCACCATCACAGTGCGGCCGCCCACCCGCTTCGGCACCACGCCGGCGACAGTGCGCCTGCCGGCGCCGCGTCTGGGGCAACAAAGCTTCGAGGTGCTGCGCGAAGCCGGCATCGATGATGCGACACTGCAGCGCCTGAGTGGCGCCGGGGTGATTCGACAGGCGCCCGCGCTCGAGTCAGGGTGAAGCCGGTGCCGCGCACCTTGCAGCAGCACAGGCAAACCGGTACGGCGCGCCGACAGCGGCTTGCCGCACCCGCCGCAGCCGCCGCAGCCGCCGCACCCGCCGCACCCGCCGCGCCGCCGCGGCGTACGCAGTCGCAGCGGCGCGAGCAAGCCGAGCAGCGTTTGCTCGATGCGGCTCTGGGCATCGTCGCACGCGCCGGCAGTGCGCGACTGACGCTGGCAGACGTGGGCGCAGCAGCGGGATATAGCCGCGGGCTGGCGAGCCATCGATTCGGCAACAAGGCGGGCCTGTTGCGCGCGCTGGCGGCACATATCAACGCCCGCTTTCAGGAGCAACTGCGCGCCGCAGCGCCGCGCCGCGATGGGCTGGACGCGATTCGCGGCAATATCAGCGTCTACTTCGGGCGCAGCGACCGCAGTTGGACCACGACCCGCGCCTTGCTGGCGCTATTGACCGAGGGTTTCATGGAGGGCGCCGAACTCAAGAGCGACATGGCCGCTTACAACCGGCTGGCGTTGGCGTTTTTCGAGACCCACTTGCGCATCGGTATCGCGCAGGGCGAGATTCGCGCCGATATCGAAGCTGCGAGCATGTCGGTGCTGCTGCTCGGAAGCCTGCGCGGCGTGATGCTGCAGTGGCTTCTCGACGACACGATCGACTTGGCGGCGGTGCGCGATCGTCTGCTGGCGATGGTCGACCTGCTGCTGCCACGTCGGCAGTGACGCCGTCGGGTTGAAAAGGCGGGTAGCGCTCCCACCCAGGCTTGCAGTCTGTATGACGCCGAGCGGAACTCGCGGTTTGGTGCCGCTCCGGTAAATTTGCGGCGGGACTTGTGTCTTCAGTCGGCCTCGCGCCACAGGTGCAACCGGCGTTGCGATTCGGCGACGAATTCCTCAAGATCGGGGTCGAGCGCATTGCGTGCCGAGACGATGCCGATCAATTGGCCGGCTTCGACCACGGGCAGATGGCGAAAACGGTTGTCGTGCATCAGCAGCAACGCATAGCCAAAGGATTTGTGCGACTCTATGGTGATAGGCGCCGGGGTCATCACTTCACATACCTGCGTCAGCCCGGGGTCGAGGTTTTTTGCCACCACGCGGAACGCGATGTCGCGTTCGGTGAATATCCCCGCCAACTGGCCATCATCAATGACAAGAATGGCCCCGACCTGCTCGAAAGCCATCAGCTTGGCCGCCGCATTGACGGGCAAATCCGGCGCTGCCGTGACCAGCCGGGTCTGGTCCAGGATATCCCCGACTCTAAGGCTATACATGCAAGCCTCGAAACTGCATGGAACTTCCCTTCCTTTGGCCCGTTGCGGCGGTGCCGATCGGCGTGACTGGCTGTTGCCGAAGCCCATAACACCGGCCGCTAAAGGACGTTGTGCTCCGTGATTCGACTTATCCTAGGGCAGGCGCAGCGCAGGCACTTGATCAGGATCAACCCGCGGCATTTGCGATATCGGCGAGGTGCGTGTGAGGATGGCATCGGCATTGGCTATCATCAACGGCTGGCACAGGCTGGCGATGGTGTCGCTGTTGCTTTTGCGGGCCGGTTATCGGGCGGTCGGGATCAGGAGGCAGGATGTTGAGCATGAATATTGAAGACGCATTGGGGCAAGATCGCGGGCTTCGATGAAATCCATGGCGCACCGGGAGGCGCCGGGCACATCAAGGCCAGCGGCTGGGCCTATTGATCAGCGCCCGCCGGTGGCGGGCATGTCGGCGGGCGACGGGCTTTACGCAGGCGCCGACTCGCCGCCCAGGGCGCTGATCATTTCCGGGATCAGCTTGGCCATCTCGCCGGTGGCGATCGCGGTGTCGGCATCGAAGCGGTCTTCTTCGGTGCTGCCCGCTTCCTTGAAAACGCCGTCGAGGAAGCGGATCTTCTTGATCTGCAGCGTGTCGGTCAGCACGAAGGCAATGCGGCCGGTCCACAGCATCGCCAGGCGCGTTGGCACCTTGCCGCCTTCCACATGCCCGCGAATCTCGGCCAGATCGAGCAGATGGCGCGAGTACTTGACCGCGGATTGCATGTCGTCGGTGGATTTGAGTTCGCATTCACGATCGAGGTCGAAGTGCCCGGGCGCGCTGCGCTCGGTCAGCCATTGGGCCATCGCCGCGGCTGGTGACTGACGGGTTTGCACCAGCGTGACGGTGAACTGGTCGAGCGCACGGATCAGGCTGACCAACACCTCGTCCGCGCGCGCCTGGGTGGTGGTGTCGATCACCAGCAGGCGCGCCTTGGGGTCGATCCATACGGTAACCGCAGTCTGCCTGGTGAACGCCAGCGGCAGCAGTTCCCGGATCAGCTCTTCCTTGATCTCGCGCGCCTGCTTCTTGCCGGGCTTGCGCCCAGTGGTGGCTTCGATCTTTTCCATGCGTTGTTCGAGCGCGCGTCGCACCACGGTGGCGGGCAACAGCTTCGATTCGATCATCAACTTGAGAATCAACTGACCGCCGACCGCTTCGACCAGGGCGCCGTGCGCGAGGCCGCGCGGCTCGCACCAGCCCACCGATCTTTCCTGGCTGGCGGCGCATTCGACAAAGCGAAACCGCTGCAGCGATTGCTCGATCTGCTTGATCGACGCGGTCCATGCCGGGCCGATGCGATACATCATGACGTTCTTGAACACGACTACCTTTGCGGTGAGTGAAAAGTGGCTGTTGCCGGGTCAGGCAATGCCGGGTGGCGCCTGGCGAAACCCGAGAGGAGGGGGGGCCGCGTCGCGGCCGGGCCGAATGATAGCGCTTGTGGATTTCTGCGCCGCCGGTCGGGGCGCGCTGCGTTCAGTACATCGCGCCGCGCCGGCCGCTGCCACGGTGCGCCACCCAGAAAGCGGCCAGGGGGACGACGATCCATTGCAGCAACGGTGTCAGGCCGATGCCGATCAAGGGCACCACCGGCATGCTGTCGGCGTAGGCCCAACTGCGGCGCACCACCAGATTGAGCCATTCACTGAAGATCGTGTAGCCAATGCCGATGCAGATAGTCAGCCACATCACGCGCAGCCAACCGCTGGCCGGCCAGCGGTCGCTGCCGGCCAGCAGCAGGCCGGCCAGCAAGGCCGCAGCGGCGATCAGGATATCGCCGCCGGTACAGTGCAACACGGCGAGAGCCTTGTCGCCCCAGCTGCCGGTGGCCCACAGGGTATAAAGCGGCAAGTGGGCGCTTTCCCAAAGCAGGTTGCCGATGGCGATAACGGCGAGATAGCGCCGCAACATGGCAAGCCAGGAAAGGTCGCCGAAGAGTGGAAAGGAGTGCCTCATGCCGCCATTATCGGCTGCATTGGGCGCAAGGGTTCGGCGCGTCAGGAGAAGGGTGCAAAGATTCGACCTGTGCTGCGGCCGTGCCGCCGATTTGTGCTTGCCTCAGCTCGCTGCGGTACGATGTTGGCCGGAGCCGCAAATTGCGGCATGAGTAAACGCACACGAGGAACTGCAATGAAAGCCATCTGGAAAGACACAGTGATCGCCGAGAGCGACGATACCGTGGTGGTGGAAGGCAACCACTATTTTCCAGAAAGCACGCTGCGTCGTGAACTGCTGCGGCCGAGCGACACCCACACCACCTGCGGCTGGAAAGGCGTGGCCAGTTACTACTCGCTCGATGTGAGTGGGCAGGTCAACGCAGACGCCGTGTGGTATTACCCGAGCCCGATCAAGGGCGCCGAGGCGGTGGCCGGGCGGGTGGCATTCTGGAAGGGTGTGCAGGTCTTGCCCTGAGCAATTCAGGGCGCAAGCAGGCCCCTCAGCGGCTTGCTTGCCTGCCGCGCATTAGCCAGCGGTCCAATAGTTCGAACAGGCCCTGGGTGGCCAGCGCCATCGCCGCCGCCGGCACCGCTCCAGCCAACAAAGCGCTGTGATCGTTGAGCGCCAGGCCGGAGGCGATGCGTTCGCCAAAGCCGCCGGCACCGATGAAGGCGGCGATGGTGGCGGTGCCAACGGTGGTGACGGCTGCCGTCTTGACGCCGGCCAGTATCACCGGCGTTGCCAGCGGCAGGTCGATCGACGACCAGCGTTGCCATCGCGTCAGGCCAAGCGCGGTACCGGCCATGCGCAAGCCCGAAGAAACCTGTTGCAGGCCGGTCGTCACGTTGCGCACGATCGGCAGCAGCGCATAGAGTGACAAGGCCACCAGCGCCGGCACCGTACCGATGTCTCCCAACAGCGGAATCAGGATCGCAAGGAGTGCCAGCGAAGGAATGGTCTGCAGCAGGCCCACTACCGCCATCACCGGCTGCTCCAGCCTGGGCCGCGCGGCGGCTGCCGCGCCCAGCGGAATGCCGACCGCCAGCGCCGCCGCCACTGCCACCAGCACCAGCAGCAAATGCTGGCGCGCCAGACGCCCGAGGTCGTCGGCGAACAGGCGCTCGATGAAGCCGGCACGGCCGGTGGTCGCGACTGCGCCTTGTGGCTTGACGAAATCGGCGGCGATGGCGGCAAAAGGGCGCCCGCGCAGTTCGGCGTCGCCGTTCATCGCGATCATGCGGGCTGCGGGAATGCGCCCCTCGAGAGACAGGATCGCCTGCCAGGCCTGGGGAAAGCGCTGCGCGGCATCGCGCCGATACAGGAGCACAGCGTCGTAGCGCGGGAAGTAGCCGGCGTCGTCTTCCAGCACGGCAAGTTGCAGTGCCGCGATCTTGGCATCGGTCGAGTAAATGTCCGTAAGTGCAATGCGACCGGCGGCCAGTGCCTCGTAGGCGATGCCGTGATCGATGCCTGTCGGTTTTTGCGGCAGCCCGTAGCGCACCATGAGTCCGGGCCAGCCGTCGGCGCGGCCGATGAACTCGTGTGAAAGGCCCAGGGTGAGCGTCGGGTGGCGCTTGAGGTCGCTGATGCGCGTGATGCCCGACTGGCGCGCCTGCTCGGCCCGCATGGCCAGCGCATAGCCGTTCTGGAAGCCCAGCGGCACCGCGATATCGAGGCCCTGGGCTGCCAGCTTTGCGCGCATCATCGCCAGGTCAGTCGGCTGCTGGTTCTTCAGTATCTCGGCATCGATGGTGCCCAGATACTCGGGGTAGATATCGATCGCGCCGGCCTTGAGGGCCTCATAGACCACCGCGGTATTGCCCAGGCCCTGGCGGTGCGTAACGCTGGCGTGCGGGGCGGCGGTCTGTGCCACGATCTCGCCCAGGATGTAAGACTCGGTGAAGCGTTTGGAGCCGACCACGAGTTTTGGGTTGTCGGCAGATGCGAGTGCGGGGAGGAACAGGGCGAAGGCGCACAGGAAAGCGACGACGCTGCAAGCCAGCGCACCCCGTCCGCGAGCGCCTGGCGCACGGCCAATGGCAGGACTTGCGGTCGCGCCCGGCACTGTGCATTTGAGGCTCATGCGTTCAATCATTGGTCCATTCCGTCAAGCCAAGGCCGGCTGCTGCCGCGTCGACCGCCCGGCAGTTTGCCGGCCATGATGGTCAATGCACACACGGCCGGGCGGCGCGGCCTGGCCATGCGCAAACCATTCGGCGCAAGAGCCGGCGCGCTGCCCGCAATTGGCGACTCTAACATCGCGCGCTGCGCAGTCGGGTGAGCGCGGCGCGCTGCGACTCCATGCAGCGCAGTTTGCCGGCGGCTATTCTTTGGCAGTGCGGCGCTGTTGTGCCCCGGCGCCGACTGGCTCGTCACCGGAGACCAAGACTTGCTCGCCTTGTAAGGGTCTTATCCAATCCTCACACCTGCTGCGTTCGTCACACGCTTCATGCCTTGACCCTGCACCCCGAAATCCATCTGCAAAACGAGATTTGCGCGGACCCGGCCGCCGCCGGCTGCTTGTACGACGCCGGCCACAACGCCCGTTGCGACCTGGCCGGGCCGGATACGGCCTTCCTGCCGTTCAACCAGGGCAATGCCGCCGGCGCGGGCAATCCGAGAAGCTGCCCGAACAGGCGATGAACAGCACCAAGGAGCAGTTCGCCTCCCCGGACATACCATGCCGCCGTCCACGCCATGTCTAGTTCTGGTTGAACCCGACCCGGCCAGCGAGATCATGAACGCGGTGATGGACGCGCTCAGTGCGCATAGCGCCATGAGCAAGCAGGCGCTGGAGTCGGAGCAACTGCGCGCCGACATGAAGGACGTGCTGCCGGGTGTGGGCGCGGGGCAGTTGTGGGAGGGGTTGCGGGAGAAGGGGGCGGGTGTGGGAGCGAGGGCGTGAGTGTGAGCGTTCTGATACGTCAGGGAACAAAAAACCCGCCGTCCTAAAAAGGAGAGCGGGCTTCTTTGATACCACCTGATGTTTCTTGAAACGTGTTCCTGGTGGGCGGTACTGGGATCGAACCAGTGACTTCCACCGTGTGAAGGTGGCACTCTACCGCTGAGTTAACCGCCCGAAGAGAGTCCGCAATTGTAGCAAAAAGCTGCGCCATACTTTGCGGAAAATGCTGGGGGAAATGCTGAGAAAGGCCCTGCAATTCAGGCCATCGATCGGCAGCACGTTTCGATTCAAGCGCTTGCAAACGCGGTTTTCTTGCACCTACGGGCTGATTCGGTATTTCCTTAGCAGCTACAATCGCTGGCTTGTCTCCTTTTGCAGAACAGCTTCATGGCGCAGGTTCGCACCCGCTTTGCTCCCAGCCCGACCGGTTTTCTGCATTTGGGCAATGCCCGCGCGGCGCTCTTTTCATGGGCCTATGCGCGCCATCACGGCGGCAAGTTCGTGTTGCGCATCGAGGATACGGATCTGCAGCGCTCCACCGAAGAAGCGGTGCAGGTCATTGTTGAAAGCATGGCCTGGCTGGGCCTGGACTACGACGAGGGGCCAGTGCGCCAGACCGCGCGCCTGGCGCGCTACCGGGAAGTGCTTGCGCTGATGCTGGCCGACGGTCGCGCTTACCGCTGTTACGCCAGCCGTGAAGAGCTTGATGCCCTGCGCGACGAGCAGCGCGCGCGCAACCTGAAGCCGCGCTACGACGGCCGCTGGCGCCCGGAGAATGCGGCGGGCCGGGTGCCGCCGCCAGGCGTTGCGCCGGTCATCCGTTTTCGCAACCCCGATACCGGGGATGTGGCCTGGCATGACCTGGTCAAGGGCGACATCAGCATCAGCAATACAGAACTCGACGACCTGGTGATCGCGCGCGGCGACCTGGTGCCCACCTACAACTTCGCGGTGGTGATCGACGATCTCGACATGGCCATCACCCATGTGGTGCGCGGTGACGATCATGTCAACAACACGCCACGCCAAATCAACATCTACCGCGCACTCGGTGCGCCGGTGCCGCAGTTCGCGCACCTGCCGACCATCCTCGGGCCGGATGGCGAAAAGCTTTCCAAGCGTCATGGTGCGGTCAGCGTGATGCAGTATCCGGCCGACGGCTATTTGCCGGAAGCCTTGTTCAACTACCTGGCGCGGCTTGGCTGGAGCCATGGCGATGCCGAAAAATTTCCGCGCGAAAAATTCATCGAATGGTTCGAACTGGCCAGCGTCAGCCGCTCGGCGGCCCAGTTCGACCTGGCCAAGCTGACCTGGCTCAACCACGAGTACATCAAGGAAGCCGACAGCGCGCGGCTGGCCGTACTGGTCGAGCCGCTGATCCGGGAGCGCGACGGAGTGGTGGCCGGCGGCCCCGCGCTGGCGCCGGTGATCGCCCTGGTGAAGGACCGCGCCAACACCCTGCACGAGATCGCGGATGCCGCGATGCTTTTCTATCGCCAGCATGCACCGGCCGAAGAATTGCTTGCAGTACATGTGACAGCCGCGACGCGGCCCCTGATTGCCGAACTGCACAAGCGGCTAGCCGGCGCGGTTTGGAAGAGGGCCGCTATCAGCACCGAGATCAAGGCGACGCTCACTCGATTCGGCGTGAAGATGCCGCAACTGGCCATGCCTGTGCGCGTGATCGTGGCCGGCACGACGCAGACCCCCTCGCTCGACGCGGTGCTTGAACTGTTCGGCCGCGAGCGGGTGCAAGAGCGCCTGGGCAAGTACTCGTAGACGGGAGAAGACGGTGAAAGTCGAACGCCTCGACCACCTGGTGCTCACCGTCGCTAACATGGGCGCCACCATCGCGTTCTACGAGAAGGTGATGGGCATGCGCACCCTGAGCTTCGGCGCCGGCCGCAAGGCGATGGCGTTCGGCCAGTCGAAGATCAACCTGCATCCGGCGGAAGCGCCATTCAAGCCGAATGCCGCATGCCCGATGCCGGGCTCGGCCGACCTGTGTTTCATTGTCAGCACACCGATCGCGGATGTCGTCACGCACCTGGCTGCCTGCGGCGTGGCCATCGAAGACGGGCCGGGCGAGCGCAGCGGCGCGCTGGGGCCGATCATGTCGGTCTATTTCCGCGATCCGGACCATAACCTGATCGAGGTTTCGAACTACGTCGCGTAGGTCATGGACGCGGCATTGGGTGCGTGCCGCACGCGCCCAATGCCGGCGCAATCAGGGTCCGCGCGGCGGCCCTGGCGGCGGGGCCGCAGGCGGGCTGTGGCTTGTCTGTCCGCCGGCGCGGTCGCTGCCGGTGACGATGCGGGCATTGCGCTCGAAGGTCCAGTAGGCCCAGGCCCAGTCGATCATTACCACCAGGCGATTGCGAAAGCCGATCAGAAAGAAGATGTGCGCCGTAAGCCACAACAGCCAGGCCAGGTAGCCTGAAATTTGAAGTCGGCCGAACAGGGCCACCGCGGAGTTACGCCCGATGGTAGCCAGCATGCCGTAGTCGCGATAGGCAAACGGCTCGGGCGCTTCACCCTTCTGACGCCGCGCGATGTTGAGAGCGGCGTGACGGCCCATTTGCTTGGCGGCAGGCGCCACACCGGGCACCGGCGGTTCGTGCCAGGGCAGTGCGGCAAGATCACCGATGACGCTGATGTCGGGATAGCCCGGAACCGATAGATCGTTGTTGACAACCACCCGGCCGGCGCGGTCGAGCGGCACGTCCAGCCTTGTACCCAGCGGTGAGGCGGCCACACCCGCGGCCCACACCATGGTGCGTGCGGCGAGACGTTCTTCACCCATTTGCACGCCCTCGGCATCGATGCCGGTGACGCGCCGGCCGAGCCACACCGTGACGCCGAGACGCTCAAGCTGCAGGCGCGCGCGCTCGGACAGCCCGGCCGGGTAACCGGGCAAAACCCGTTCGCTGCCTTCGATGAGCACTATGCGCGCATTGCGCGGGTCGAAGCGGCGGAACTCGCCGCGCAATGTGTGGCGTGCGATTTCAGCGCAGGCACCGGCCAGTTCGACACCGGTGGCGCCGGCGCCAATGACGGCAAAGGTGAGCCAGGCGGCACGCTTGACCGGGTCTGTTTCGCGCTCGGCGTGTTCGAAGGCGAGCAGCACGCGACGCCGGATTTCGTAGGCATCGTCGAGCGTCTTGAGACTGGGCGCGTGCGCCGCCCAGGCGTCGTTGCCGAAATAGCTGTTGGTCACGCCGGTGGCGAGCACGAGATGATCGTATAGAACTTCATCGCCGCCATCGAGCACGACGGCACGGCGTTCGCGGTCGATGTGCTGGGCCTCGCCGTAGATCACGGTGACGTTGTCCTGGCGCGCCAGAATATTGCGGATCGGCGCGGCAACCGCCGGTGCCGACAGGCCGGCGGTTGCCACCTGGTAGAGCAGAGGCTGGAACAGGTGATGATTGGTGCGGTCGATCAGGGTCACCGCGACCGGCACGCGGGCAAGGGCGCGGGCGGCGAACAGGCCGCCGAAGCCGCAGCCGAGGATTACAACGCGGGGAGACTTGCCGGTTTGGCTAGTGGCTGACATGGCGCCATGATGCCGCAAGCGCCGGAGCATTGCTGCGGCGACTTGAAGCGGCTCGCCACGCGAGCTCGCGAGGTGGCGAAGCGGGGGGCCGCGGCGAGCGCGGCGCATTCCGGCAGGGCGCAGAAGCTGGTCCAGGTCTTGTAGTCGGTGACGGCGATGACGATCTCGCGGTCGGCGGTACGAAAGCTCTCGTAGGGCGCCATCAATGGGTGGCCGTTGCCGTAACCGCTGATGGCGCAGTAAATGATGTCCGGGCGCACCGCGCGCATGGAGGCGTGGTCGATGCCGAAACGCCTGACGGTGCCGGGGGGAATTTCTCGACGAAGACAGCGCATTTGCCTGCCAGCGCCAGGCAGGTGGCGCGGCCTTCCGCGGTGTGCAGGTGGATTGCGACCAAGCGCATGGTGCGGTTGCAGCCGATCAGCGTGGGCCAGGTATCGGCGGCAAAGGGCGGGCCCCGGTAGCGCGTCTCGTCGCCCGCACCCGGCATTTCCAGTTTGATGACGTCGGCGCCCAGGTCGCCCAGGTTCATGGTGCAAAACGGGCCGGCCAGGGCGCGCGTGGCATCGAGCACGCGGATGCGGGCCAGCGGTCCACCCCGGCTCATGCCGCACCAACCTTGAATACCGGAAGCAACTGCCCGGTTTCCAATATGCGGAAATCGAGCGTGGCGGGTGCATCGAAGGCCACCGGCCCTGGCTCGGCGAACAGGCGCGAGAGCATGTGCACGCCTTCCTCCAGACACACCAGGCCGATCGAGTAGGGCGTGCCATCGGTGAAGGGCGGACCCGGCGCGCGCCGCACTTTACTGATGCTTTAGACCGTGGCGTGGCCGCTCGCTTTTTTCCATCCAAGGCGGATTTGCACGATGTGTCCTCTTCTGGTTATAATATTCGACTGCGTTGGGGGGTATAGCTCAGCTGGGAGAGCGCTTGCATGGCATGCAAGAGGTCAGCGGTTCGATCCCGCTTACCTCCACCAAAACGCTTGCAGTACGGTTAGTCCGGGTCCCCATCGTCTAGAGGCCTAGGACATCACCCTTTCACGGTGAGTACCGGGGTTCGAATCCCCGTGGGGACGCCAAGTAAATCAAAGAGTTAGGTCGCCTTCGAGCGGCCTTTTTCTTTTTCCGGGTAACTTCTGGGTAATACGCGTAGTTTGAGTTTTGACCCGCACGGGGCGATTGTGATTGGGTGGTTATTCGTACCGATGACGTCGCAGGTTTTTTTAGTCCGACAGGCTGCTAGCCGCGCCGATCGAGGTCAGCCCTTCAATGGCAAGGTAACGCTGTCTTTCGAGGAACCGCAACGGATGTTCACCGTCCCGTCGGAGGCGCGTCGCCGATTGATGCTGGAAGTGATGCATCAACCGAAGACAATCAATGAACTGACGCATCGTCTGCAGCGCAAGCGGTCGTCAATTACCAAGGATATCGGCCTTCTGAAAAGCTGGGACTTCTTGTCTCACATCGCCAAGCCAATCCCGGCCATGGCATTCAGAAACTTGTGCAGTCGGTTGCGCCAAAAATCGAGATGGTGGCGACCTTGGGCTAACGTCGGGATTTCTCTGGATGCTTCGGTGTCCGGGTCGATCAATGAGTCGCGGAGTTCACGGCGGCCTGCTTCGGCGGATTGGCGGTTGTGCAGGTTTCGCAGTAGCGCGTGAGCCCGTCGCCACAGCTTTTCGCGCGACGTTCTTGCGCGGTGCCGCGGATGGTTTGGTGGATGTTTTCTCGCCTCGCTGGGGAGGCGTACGGGAAGTGAGCGCCTTGGGCCTTGCGTCCACTTTCGACCGTGTTTTTGAGGCCCTGGTCAACGGCGTTTTGCCTGCTTCAGCCAGAGTCGGCGAGGCCCGGGCTTTTCGAGCAGGCACCCCGACGGCACCTGTTACGTTCTTCTTCGGCTTCTTCGCTGAGGCTTTCTTGCGCGGCGTTTCAGCGAAAGTCTGCGTCGATCCGGCCGCGATTTCGATCCCGAACACATCGGCCAGTTGCGCGTCGTCGAGAACGCGAGCGGGCGCCGGGCGTTTTTGACGCGGCGTCAATCCGGCACTTGCCTGGGCGACCAGATCCGCCACATCCACATTGCGCAGGCGAAACAGCAGTTCCGGCTGCTCGTCTAGCCGCACGCCGATCCCGTACAACACCGCTGCAACGTGCTTGCACATCGACGCCCAATCCGGACAACTGCAATCAAAACTGATTTCCTCAGGCGCGGGAAAAAGGCCGGTGCCGGGTTTGCAGATGCGCGCCATCACCACTTGCGAAAGCTTTCCGCGCAGCAACTCGACGACCGAGTCGATGGACCCCGCGCATTCCGCGCTGATCTCGCGCCACCGGGTTTGCGGCACGGCGGCGACCTTGACCACGGTCTTGTAGAGGCTCGATCCGGCGACCTGCGCCTTGACTTCGCCGTCCTCGATTTTCAGATCGATGACCGAGCCGTTGCGCAAGTAAGTGCGCCCGCGCGGCAGGCGGTTGGAGAAATCGCTGTAGCGTTCCAGGTTGTCGCACCAGGCGCGGCCCCAGAACGTGCTGGCGATCCGGTTTCCGCTGGCGCGAACCGGTGTCAATGAGGCGCCGGCCTTGGCGACTTTCGCGGCGGCCTTTTCGGCCTGTGCGCGCCTCGCTGCCACCGGTGTATAGGGTTTCCATGCGTAGAAACTCATTGTGATCTGTCCTCCCGATCAGCTTTCGGTTGCGGTATGAATGTCCAGCCTCACCAGGTCCAGCAATTCGCGGTCGCCCATTTCAGTGAGCAGTACCTCGGCCCCGGATTCAAGCACATCCTTAACCAGTTTCTGTTTCGATTCGATCAGGCGATCGATGCGGTCTTCGATGGTGCCGCGGCAGGTGAACTTGTGCACCAGCACGTTCTTTTTCTGGCCGATGCGATACGCGCGGTCGGTAGCCTGGTTTTCCACTGCGGGGTTCCACCAGCGGTCGAAGTGGATCACATGCGAGGCCGCGGTCAGGTTCAAGCCCGCGCCGCCGGCCTTGAGCGAGAGCACGAAGAAAGGCGTCAATTCGTCCTCCTGAAACTGTTTGACCCGCTCGCGCCGCCTGGCCACCGGCGTGCTTCCGTCCAATACCAATCCACTGCGGCCGAACACCGTGCCCAGGAAAGCGGCCAGCGGTGCGGTGGTCTCGCGGAACTGGGTGAACACCAGCAGTTTCTCCTGGCGCGAAGCGACCACTTCGGCCAATTCGGCCAGGCGCGCGAACTTTCCGCTGTCTTCAGGGCGCCATGCCGCGTCGCCCAGCCATTGCGACGGGTGGTTGCAGATCTGCTTGAAGCGCATCAGGTAGGAGAGCACCAGTCCACGGCGGCCGATGCCTTCGGCGTCTTCGAGTTCAGCGGCCATGCTGTCGACTGCCTGCTGATACAAGGCAGCCTGGATCGGGCTCAGGTGGCACCAGGCCGTGACCTCGGTCTTGTCGGGCAGGTCGGCTATGACTTTCTTGTCGGTCTTGAGGCGACGCAGGATGTAGGGGCGCACCAGGGCGCGTAAAGGGCCGAACTGGCCGCGCTGCGTCAGGCGCTTGGAGAAATCGGTGAACACCTTGCCGGTTCCGAGCAGGCCCGGATGGGTGAAATCGAAAATAGACCACAGGTCGGAAAGGCGGTTTTCCACTGGCGTGCCGGTCAACGCGATGCGCGTGCGGGCCTGGAGTTTTTTCACCAGCCGTGTCTGCTTGGCACCAGGGTTCTTGATCGCCTGGGCTTCATCGATGACAGCGACCTGCCAGCGCATTTCCGAAAGTGCGCCCGCGCGCAGCAGCGAACCATAGCTTGTGATCACCAGGTCGAATTGGTTCAAGCGCGGTGCGTCGAGGGCGCGCATGTCGGCGGCCGGTAATGCTGATGGATGTGCGACCAGGACCTTGAGACCTGGCGCGAAACGCTCTGCTTCGGCAGCCCAGTTGGCGAGCAGCGATGCCGGTGCCACCAGCAGGTTGGGACCGCTCATCGTGCTCTCGCGCTTCAACACCAACAACAGTGCCAGGACCTGGATGGTCTTGCCCAGGCCCATGTCGTCGGCCAGGCATGCCCCCAGCCCCAGGCGATGCAGCAGGTATAGCCAGCGCACGCCGGCTTCTTGATACGGGCGCAAGGTCGCGTTGAGCGCTGGCCCGGGGTGGACACGAGCGAGTCCTTCGGGGTCGCGAAGTCCCTTGAGCGTATCAGCCAGCCACGGACCCGCAGCCACTTGCGACCAGTCGACATCGGCTTCATCGATGGGGGCGGCAAGCGACGCGCCTGCGAGCAGGCGCATGGCTTCGGCGAACGGCAGGCCGTCGGCTGCCGCCTTGCCGATCGACTCGAAGCGCGCCAGCATGCGCTCAAGGCGCTGGCGATCGACTTCCACCCAGCGGCCCCTTATGAGTTGCAGGCCGTCGGCGCCGGCCAGGAGTTTCCTGATCTCAGCGGTGCTCAGGCTCTCGCCATCGAGACTCAATTTCATGTGGAAATCGAGTAGTGCGTCTTGACCCAGCATCGAGGGCGGTGCGCTGCCGACGGTGGCGCCGATCGACGGGCGCGACGGTCGTCCACCCGGCCAGGTACCCGGCATGCGCACGATGATGCCGGCGGCCTGCAGCGTTGGCACGTCCGAGAGAAAACGCCAAGCGTCGGATCCGCTCCAGCGTAGCGGATGATAGACGTCCCCTGCGGTCACCATTTCCTTGAGCCACACGCACGACTCGGCCGCACGCTGTACCGGTGACAGCAGCGACAACAGGCGCGCGCGATCGCGGCTGCCGGAAAACTCTTCGAGCGCGCGCGACAGCGGCAGGTGCTGTGCACGGCCGTGGTTCGAGAGCCCGGTGGTGTAGGTGGCGAGAAAGGCGAAGGGTGCGTCGGCGTCCTTGCGGTTCTCCGCGAGGTTGAAGTGCACCCGGCCGACCTGGTTCCACGCCGGATTGCGTGCTTTGAGAAACGCCTCGAGTGAATCTCCCGAAGCCTTGAGGCGCGTGCGAACGGCAGCCTCCATGGCCGCCCACAACGCGACAACTACGTCCCGGGTCAGATATTCGGCGCCGCGCATGGGTGGCGCGCCGGCGATCAGGGTATCCAGCGAGGGCTCGTCCGGCACGGGGACGACGATCCGGTCTTCATCGGTCGCGGCGCACAAATTGGTGACAAAGCGCATCGCGAAATCGCGCCACCAGCCCCAATCGCCTGGCAGGCTGGTGCCGACCTCGGACGCACCTAGCTGGAGAAGCCCATGGCCCGAGCCATTCGAGAACGCATCTATCAGGCGCTCACGCAGATCGGCTGCCAGCGGCGCTGCGTCGGGGTCGTCGGTTGGGAGCACCTGCCCGTGCGGAGTCAGCAGGGGGGCGACGCGATCGGTTACGGGGCGCAACATGGATTGCGCATTTTACGAGAGGTGGTTGGTTGTCTGCGCTTGCGGCTGGTTCATGGCAAGAAATATATCATTTTGATATATTCAATGTATGCACGTTATTTTGCTAAACATGCGTCGCGAGTTTTAGGACAAGTATCCGGAGGCCGAGCAGCCTTTGCGCAACTGGCACACCGTTGCCGAGCATTCGCGTTTCGCCGATTTTGCCGACCTGCGCCAAAACTTTGGCAGCGCGGACTATGTCCCGCCAACCACTGTGTTCGACGTCGGCGGTGGGCGGCAACAACTACCGAGTCGTTGCCGTCGTTCGTTATCGGGACGGCAAGATATTCGTACGATGGGTGATGACGCACCGCGAATATGATGAATGGTGCAAGTTCTACCGAAAGGGAAAGGTTTGAGAATGACGTCCGCTACTGCATTTGTCGATATCAAGGCGTTGCAATCGACCTGGGCAGCGTTTGATCGTGTTGCGCATCTGCGCCCGATCCGGTCCGAGGAAGAGTACGACCGAACGGTGACGCTGATGAATTGCCTGCTGGACGTCGTCGGCGACAAGCCTGATCACGCATTGGCCGGTCTGCTTGATCTTGTCGGCGAATTGGTGGCGGGCTTTGACGCCAGCGACTACGCGATCGAAGCGGCGGAACCCAGGGAGGTCCTGCGCAGCTTGATCGAATCGCGAGGTCTGAAACAGGGCGATCTGGCGGAAGTCCTGCCGCAGGGCAATCTTTCCGCAATCCTGGCCGGCAAGCGCAAGATCAGTGCGACCTTGGCGGGGAAATTGGCCAAGTACTTCAATGTCAGCGCGGCGGTGTTTGTTCCGACTTGATGGAATCCCGGTTTGAGTTGTGCCGGCATGGTGGTGGAAGCCAGGGTGTTCGTCACGATGGCTTGCTTACTGCCATCGCCAAAGGCTGTGCTCGGTCTGGCTCACAGCCGACTCACCTACAGGAATCGATTATTATCAAAATGTCTACCTTATGGCAATAATGAATTCCTTTAAAAATCTGGAAAAAAGCCCTGCAAATCACGAATACGAAAATTAAAAGGAAACCATTATTTCTAAATAAATGATAAATTGTATATAATAATGTCCGTTATGCCTTCTCCTGCACCGATCATTTATCCCGCTCAAGCGCGCATGTTGACCTTATTTGGGCAGCGCCTGCGCGATGCGCGCCTGCGCCGGCGGTTTGCAGTCACCGACGTGGCGGCCCGCTCTGGCGTATCTCGGCCGACCATCAACAAGGTGGAGCAAGGCGATGCGTCGGTGACGCTGGGCACCTATTTGCGAGTGCTGGCGGTTCTCGGCATGGCCAACGAGCTGGAGAAGCTGCTGGCAGATGACCCGGTCGGCAGGCGGCTACAGGACGCGGAACTCGGAGCGGGCGTGCCCAAGCGCGCACCGCGGCGCAAGTCTCCGGTTTCCGCAGAGCAATGATGAGTTTGGCCAGGAAAAAGGCTCCGCCGCCGGCGGCGCCGGTCGGCATGCCCGACGCACTGGAAGTCTGGCTCGATGATGGCACTCTCGGGGATGTCATGCATCTGGGCCGCCTGCATCGCGTCGGCCGCGACACGGTGCGCTTCGAATATTCGCCGCAGTGGCTCAAGCACCCGCAGGCCTTTTCACTCGACCCGCAGCTCGTGCTGGCGGAAGGCAACTTCTATCCGACCGAATCCAACTTCGGCGTGTTCATGGACAGTTGCCCCGACCGCTGGGGCCAGGTGCTGATGAAGCGCCGCGAGCAGGTGGAAGCCAAGCGGCAGGCGCGCTCTCCGCGCAACCTGACCACGTGGGAATATTTCCTCGGCGTCCAGGACATCACGCGCATGGGCGCGCTGCGCTTTAGCCCCTTGCAAGGAAACGTCAGCCTGAAGAAGGGCAAGGCGCCTGTGTTCAACGCGGCGGACTGCCTGGCCAACGAGGCGCTGTCGGCGCCGGCGATAACTCGCATCGGCGAACTGCAACAGGTCGCCTGTGAGTTGACGCGCAAAAAGGTCGACGACATGGAATTGCTCCAGCAATGGCTCCGCGTCCTGGTGGCGCCAGGCGCCTCTCTGGGCGGCGCGCGCCCGAAGGCCAATCTGCAGGATAGCCAGAGCAACCTTTACATCGCGAAATTTCCCGCGCACGACGACGAGCATGACTGGGCCTTGCGCGAGATGCTGATGCACGATCTGGCCCGGGAATTCGGCCTCGCAGTCTCTCCGGCCCACCTGGAACGCATCGGTACCGGGTATCACACCTTTGTTACGCTGCGCTTTGACCGCGCCGGCGGCCGCCGCCGCTTTTTCATCTCGGCGATGGCATTGCTCGATCGCGCCGAGAGCGAAGGTGCCTCCTACCTGGATTTGGCCGAGGTGATTGCCTCTCGCGGGGATCCCGCGCATATCGTCGACGATTTGCGCGAGATCTTCCGACGTGCCCTCTTCAATGTGGCCACGGCCAACCGGGACGACCACCTGCGCAACCACGGTTTCCTCTGGACGGCTCGGGGACTGCGTCTCGCGCCGGCCTACGACATGAACCCGTCGACCAGGAAAGACGCGCATGTGTTGATGCTGGATGCGGAAAGCGCGATTCCCGACCTGAAAACGGTAATGGCCAGCGCCGAGTTCTACCGGGTTACTGCGCCGCAAGCGCAGGAGGACCTGTCGAAGCTGAACGGCGTAATGGGCACCTGGCAGGTCAAGGGCAAGCAAATGAAGCTCGCGGCCGAAGACATCCTCGAGTTGTCGAACTGCTTCATGGTTTAACGCGGCGCGCGCCGCATCCGCCTCGGTTCGTTTACTTGTTCCTGCAGCGGCTGACGCACGACGTCGCGATCGAGATATGGGCGGCTGACCCGCTTGCCCTTGCCGATGCGATAGAAATCGCCATCGGCATGCCAGGCGCGGCCCCCCGTCGCGCGTAGAAAACCGCCCAGCAGCGATTCGCTGCTCGGGCGGCGCCCCTTTGTTTGCGTGCTTGCTGCAAGGTGAAGCAGGATTGTCTCGGCTTCACCCGTACACCGGGGAGTTTGCCGGCATCCGCAATGCATTTCATTGCTTGCTCTTGATGTCTGACGTTTCGCTTACGATCGGAAGTTCTGGACGGGCAGCCCATTCGGTCCAACCGGCGTCGTACCATCGGACATTCGAATACCCCAGCAGGCGCTTCAGTACAAAGTAGGTCTGGCTGGCCTGATGTCCTGTACGGCAGTGCACGATGACCAACGTATCTTTGGAGGGAATGATCCGACCATATGCTGCGGCCAAGGCTGTGGACGGCCTGAACGAGACGACTTTGCTCGAACCTGACACCAGATCCTCGGTGAAAGGGCGACTGATCGCCCCGGGGATGTGGCCGGCACGAGCTTCGTCGGATTTCTTGCCCGTGTAGTAGTCCGTCGGCCGGACGTCAATAATCACGGCGCCCGGCTTGCCGAGTTGGGCGACTACAGCCTGGAAATCCACCGTGAAGTCATCTGCGTTCGTTTTCAGCGGGTATTTCGAGTTGGTTACGACGGGCAACGCGGCGTCCGTGGGCCGGCCTTCCTGCATCCACTTGGCGAACCCTCCGTTCATGACTGCATAGTTCATGTGCCCCATCCGCTCGAACGCCATGCCGGCCAAAGTGGTGTCATACAACTTGTCGCCGGAAACAATGACGACGGTGTCGGAGGCCCGTAAGCCCAGGAGCGAGAACTGGGCGGCGAGCATGGTGGGGGGCAGGAGCATGGACGGCACGCCTGCGATGTTGCCGCGAAAACTCTCGAGATTTAGACTGATCGAGCCCGGAATGTGCGCAGTGTTGTATTCCGCTTGGGGCCGCAGGTCGATGACCTTGAGACCCGGCAAGCCGATCATGGCCGCAAACTGATTGGTCTCGACTACCCGAGGCATGGCGGAATGTACGGGCGCGGTGGCGACATCGGAACCCGAAACGGCATTCCCCTCGAAGAAGGCGCGCCAGGCGTTGACCCGCGCGGCCTCAATCGTCGTCAACGGCTCATGGCGTAAGGAGACGGGCTTGAGGCAACAATCGCGGAAGCCCACCAGGCCGTCCGACATCAGGTAGACGTTGCCGAAGCCCTGGCGCTGGAGGGAATCGCGCGCCTGCGCGGGATGGGTCATCCCGTTGGAATAAAGAACGATCTGACCCCGGTTCTTGTGGGGTTGAAGAGTCTTCGCCAATTCGGCGAGCGGCACGTTGAGGGCGCCGCGAATGTGGAAAGCGTTGAACTCCGCCGCTGGCCGCACGTCAACGAGCAGCAGATCCGGCTCACCGGCCATCAGGCGGTCGGCAATATCTTCGGGCTCAATATGGTCCAGGCCCTGCTCAACCTTCGCCATCAGCGCCTTCTCGCCGACGGGGGTTGCGGTGGCAGCGGACTTCGCAGCAGCCTCTGTTGGGTCAGGGCCTAGTACGAACAAACCGGCGGCCAGCGCCACGAGGGCAAGGCTGAAGGCCGTTAGAAAAGACGAACCCCTGTACGGCGCGCGGCCCGTGCGCACTTTCTCGGCCCACTCGGACAACCAGAAAGCGGCCACCGCTACCAGCGTGAAGGCGAGGATGAATCCGTTGCGCGACATGCCCACGGAGGCATAGGCCATTTGCGTGCCATAGTCCCCGGCCGTGTACAGCGGAAGGATCACGGAGAAGGATTCATTGAACAGGATGCTGCCGCCCACCACGCCAAGCAGGAATACGAGCGCGTCGATCCGGCCTGCGGCCAGGCCCACCGCTGCCGTGCCTGGGCACCAGGCTCCCATCACAAAACCGACGCCGAACAGCAGCCCCCCTACGATTTGGGCGCCGTAGATGGTGGGCATTAGGAAGATCTGATCGAACTGGATCCAGCCGAAACCCACCAGATACGACAGTCCCAGCATCGCGGTGATGAGCGCGGAAAACATCACCTTCACCACGGCCATGTCGGTGAAGTAAAAGACGCCGGCCAAACGGCGCGAACTGCTGAAGCCGGCCCGCTCGAGTGCAAAACCGAAGCCGATACCGATCAGCAGGGCCAGAAGAAAAGCCTGTGGCGTGCCGAGCGTATCGAGGCCATAGAGGGTATTAATCATGCCATTGCTTCCTTACAAACCAGGACGCGGCGTAGCCGCTGGCAAAGAGGCAAACCAGAAACACGAGGCTGCCGGAGAGCAGCAGCGCGCCGCCAGTGAGTCCCTGACCGGAGGTGCAACCCTGGGCCAGGCGGCTGGCGAAACCGACAAAAATGCCGCCGACAAGGGCGTAACCGAGTCGGCGCCCCACGGATGAAGCGGCGCCGCGTTCGACCTGAATCCGTGCCCGGCGCGCCAGGAGGGCCGAGAATAGCCCTCCGACAAAGGTGCCCACAAACATGAAGACGACGTAGTAGTGCAACGGATTCTCGCCCCATTTGCCGAAATACTCACTGCCGAGCGTGTGAGCCGGCGCGACGCTCATGGAGAGCGCAGCACCGAAGCGCGCAATGCCGCCCGACGCGCTCAGCCCGGCGCCAAGTATTGCAAATGAGGCCAGCAGCACGAGCCCAAGCAGAACCCCCACGAGGTAGGGATTCGCGTAGGGTTTGGGCTCGCCATGAGGATTGTCGGTTTCGGTTGTCATGACTAGCAACCCGCGCTCTTCTTGGCAGGTGTTTCCCGGCCGGCAGGCGCCGAGGCCGGAGCTGCCGGCCTCGCGTTTGCCGGCCCTGAAGCGGCGGGTTTCACGGCGTGAACCGAAGCCGGAGCCGGCGCAACCGGCGGCTGGAGCGCCGCCGAATCGCTCCAGTAGGCTTCCAATCCGCCATGCAGCACCCTGATGGACCGCTGAGTCTTCTGGGAGAGAATGCCGCCCACAGCCATTGCCAGTGAGCCGTCGCGATCCACGATTATCAAAGGAACTATGCCTTTGAGATAAGCCGGGTTGGCGATTACATCCGCGATACTCGCATTGATCGAGCCGGGCAGGCTGAAGTCCGCATACGCGGCCGGCGGCCGGACATCCACGATCTCGAACGTACCGGGTAAGTCCAGCAGCATGCGTTTGAGTTCTGCAGCGGCAATGCGCTGCGGCAGTGTGACCGACTGCACGGCGGGCGCGGCCGGTACGGTTGTTGCAACGATCATTGCGCCTGCGAAAGCGGCCGCGTTCAGGGTGTTGCGAAGGTTCATGAGTTTCATGACAAAACTCCTTTCAACGCATGAATGAATTTATGCTTCTGTTGCTGACTGGCGGCGGCGGTTTGCCTTTTCCTTTTAAAGTCAATCGCATTCACCGTCTGTTCGCTACCGAATAGAACCTTTTCAGCGCCTGTTGTTGGGCGAAGTTCAGCTAGCAGCCCTCCGCCGGAACGTGTCAACGACTTTGCGCCACCGATGGTCTTGAATTTACTGCGCAAGGCTGTGGTGATTTCGGGCTGATGACCTGCGACGTTGGTGGGTTGATCCACGCTGCGGTGGCCCGCGCATGCGGCTCCGACATGGCGCTGGAAACGGCCGATGTCGCCTTGATGGCTGACGACCCTGGCCAGCTGCCGTTTGCAGTCGGCCTGTCGCGCCAGGCCAGCCGCACCATCCGGCAGAACCTGTGGATGAGCCTGGGCGTCGTGGCGGCGCTGATTCCGGCCACGCTGCCTGCGGGCCCTCAGGGCCGGAAAACGCCGCGCCCATCGTGCTTCCCTTAACCGATGCTCATCAAGCTGGCATTGCCGCCTGCCGCTGCCGTATTGGTGCTGATCGAACGTTCTTCGACCAACCACTCCAGCGGGTAATCCGTGTCACCGCGTGCGAGTTCCTCTGCGGTTGATGCATGGACCGGCACGATCGCGCCCGGCAGCCGGGCGGCCCTTTTGTCGAGCGCGCGAAGGGTCGCGGCATCGCCCTCGAAGAGGATGCAGGCGATCGGGCCTGCGCTTGGCCAGTCCGCAGCGCGCACGATGCGGGATGCTACCGAGGCGGGCAGCGTTGCGAGTGCGCTCGCACCAGTCGCCCGGTGTTCCAGTACGACCTGATTGCCGGTCGCGAGCGCCGCACCAATCTGCAAGAGCAGGCCCAACTCGGTCCCGGGCAGCGCGACGATGCGTCCCTTTGCATGCAGGGAATAGACATTGCGTTCGCCAACCGGTCCGCGCAGTTCGCGCTTTGTGCCGAGCGGGGAGCGGTCGATGTAGCGCTGGGCGCGCCGGCTGGCCGCCGCGTGGCCGTTGGCGCGCAGCCACGCGCAAAAGTCGCGTGCGGGGCGCAACGCTTCTTCGGCATCGCCGCCCGCGGCTGAAACAAGACCGTCCCCAACGCGGACCAGGCGCTGCAGGTACAGCGGCCCGCCCGCCTTCGGCCCGGTGCCCGACATGCCGTGCCCGCCGAACGGCTGCACGCCGACCACCGCGCCGATGGTGTTGCGATTGACGTAGATGTTGCCGGCGCGGATGCGAGAGGTCACCCGGGCGATGGTCTCGTCGATGCGCGTGTGCAGGCCGAAGGTGAGCCCGTAGCCGGTGGCGTTGATGTCATCGACTATTCGGTCGATGTCGTCGCGCCGGTAGCGCAACACGTGCAGCACCGGGCCGAACACCTCGCGCCCGACATCGGCGATGCGATCGATCTCGATTACGGTCGGCGGCACGAAGGTGCCCAGGCGCGCTGCTTCAGGCAGCGCGAGTTGCTCTACCCGGTGGCCACGCCGGCGCATCGCCTCGATGTGCGCCACGATTGCGCGCTGCGCCTCGGCGGTGATCACCGGCCCCACGTCGGTGGCGAGTTCGCCGGGATTGCCGAGCACCAGTTCGGCCAGCGCGCCTTTGAGCATGACAAGCACACGCTCGGCGGCGTCTTCCTGCAGGCAGAGGATGCGCAGCGCCGAGCAGCGCTGGCCTGCGCTGTCGAATGCCGATGCGATGACATCGCCTGCCACTTGCTCGGCCAGCGCGGAAGAATCCACGATCATCGCATTCATGCCACCGGTCTCGGCGATCAGCGGTATGGTGCGTCCGTCGATCGACAGGCGGGAGGCGAGACTGTGGCGGATCAGGCGCGCGACTTCGGTGGAGCCGGTGAACAGCACCGCCGCGACCCTGGCGTCGGCCACCAGTGCAGCGCCGACACGGCCGTCACCCGGCAGCAACTGCACCACGTCGGCTGGCACGCCGGCTGCGCGCAACATGCGCACCGCCTCCGCCGCGATCAGCGGAGTCTCCTCGGCGGGCTTGGCGAGCACGGCATTGCCGGCCGCGAGCGCCGCCGCCACCTGACCTGTGAAGATCGCCAGCGGAAAGTTCCACGGGCTGATGCACACGACCGCGCCCAGCGCATGCGGCGGGTTCGCCGCCGGCCAGCGGCGGATCTCCGTCGCGTAGTAGCGCAAAAAGTCTACCGCCTCGCGTACCTCGGCTACCGCGTTGGCCGCCGACTTGCCGGCTTCGCGGATGATCAGGCCCATCAGGACGAACATGTGCGCCTCCATGCGGTCCGCGGTGCGCTCGAGGCAGGCGGCACGCAGGGCCGGGGCAAGGGCGGCCCAGCGGGGCGCTGCGGCGGACGCCTCTTCGAACGCGGCAGCGATCGCCTCGAGGGAGGATTCGACCACCTGGCCGACCGTATCCAGATGATCCGCCGGGTTGCGCACCGCTTGCGTCGCACCCTCGATGGTGCGCTGGCCGACCAGCGGCGCCGCGGTCCAGTTGGTGGCGGCGCCGGCCGCGAACGCTTCGGACAACGCCGAGAGGCGGTCTTCGTTGGCCAGGTCGATTCCGGCGGAATTGAGGCGCACCAAGCCGAACAATTCGCGCGGCTGCGCGATCTTCGGGTGCGGCGCCCCGAGCGGCCGCGCCAGCCTCGCCACCCCGACCGGGTCGGCGATCAACTCATCGATCGACACGTTGGCGTCGCCGATACGATTGACGAACGACGTATTGGCGCCGTTCTCGAGCAGCCGCCGCACCAGATACGCAAGCAGGGTCTCATGCGTGCCGACGGGTGCATAGATGCGGCACGGGCGATCCAGCTTGCCGCGGCCGACGACCTGTTCATAGAGCGGTTCGCCCATGCCGTGCAGGCACTGGAATTCGTACTGGCCGGCGTAGTAATTTCCGCCCGCCATCTGCATGACCGTAGCCACGGTCTGCGCGTTGTGGGTGGCGAATTGTGGATAGATCGCGTCGGGCGCGGCGAGCAGTTTGCGTGCGCAGGCCAGGTAGGAAACGTCGGTATGCAGCTTGCGCGTGAAGACCGGAAAGTCCTCCAGCCCGTCGACCTGCGCGCGCTTGATCTCGCTGTCCCAGTACGCCCCCTTGACCAGGCGCACCATCAGGCGGCGCGCGCTGCGCCGCGCGAGGTCGATCAGGCAGTCGATCACGAAGGGGCAACGCTTCTGGTACGCCTGCACGACGAAGCCGATGCCGTTCCAGCCCTGCAGATCGGCGTCGAAGCAGAGGGCCTCTAGAAGGTCGAGCGAGACTTCGAGCCGATCGGCCTCTTCGGCGTCGATGTTGAGTCCGATGTCGTATTGGCGCGCCAGCATCGCAAGCGTCTTCACGCGCGGCAGCAACTCCGTCATCACGCGATCGATCTGCGAACGCGAATAGCGCGGATGCAGCGCCGAGAGCTTGATCGAAATGCCCGGGCCTTCGTAGATGCCGCGGCCTGCGGCCGCCTTGCCGATGGCGTGGATCGCGCGCTCGTATTCGCCGAAGTAACGCCGTGCATCTTCCGCAGTGAGGGCCGCCTCGCCCAGCATGTCGTAGGAGTAGCGAAAGCCCCTCTGCTCCATCGGTCGGCCGTTGACCAGCGCCTCGGTGATGGTCTGGCCGGTGACGAACTGTTCGCCCATCATGCGCATCGCCATGTCTACGCCCTTGCGGATCAGCGGTTCGCCGCCCAGGCCGATCAGGCGGGTCAAGGCGGAAGACATGCTGCGTTCGCTCGCGGTGGCGGTGAGCGAGCCGGTCACCGCCAGACCCCAGGTGGCCGCGTTGACGAACAGTGATTCGCTGCGCCCGAAGTGCGCGCGCCAGTCGCCGGGCCCGATCTTGTCGCGGATCAGCGCGTCGCGCGTCGCGCTATCGGGAATGCGCAACAGTGCCTCGGCCAGGCACATCAGGGCGACGCCTTCCCCGGACGACAGCGAATACTCCTGGATCAGCGCCTCGACGCCCGACTGCGAACGGGACGATCGCAGGCCTTCCACCAGGCCGCGTGCGATGCGCTGCGCGCGTTCGATCGCGTCCGCGGGCAGGGTGGCGGCTTCGATCAAGGGCGGCAGGCACTCGACTTCGGGGCGCCGATACGCCGCGGTAAGCGCTTTTCGCAGCGGCGTTCTGGTGCTGGGGGCAGCGGTAAACCGTGTCCGCGACGCGGCCTGTCGGCCCGCGGCCGTGTTCGCGGGCACTGCGTTTTCGTCGGCAGCATGCTTCATTGGAATAGCCTCTCAAATGCGTTACGGGTGCGCCGCGCCTGGAGTTCCAGTACCTTCAGGTGCGCGATCTTCCCATCCGGACCGGAACTCGCCTTCAAGACGGCTGGCTCAGAGCTTCGATGCGGCCTTGCCTGCGGCCAGCAGCACCGGATCCCAGACCGGCGAGAACGGCGGTGCGTACGACAGGTCCATCCCGCCCATCTCCTGCACGGTCATGCCAGTCCACAGCGCCGTAGCCAGCACATCAATGCGTTTGCCCGCACCCTCCAGGCCGACGATCTGTGCGCCGAGAAATCGGCCGGTCCGGCGCTCGAACACGACCTTGATGCGCATCGACTGCGCGCCCGGGTAGTAGTGCGCCCGACTCGGCGCTTCGGTGGTGATGCCCAGGGCATCGAACCCGGCTGCCGCGGCCTCGCGCTCAGTGAGCCCGGTGCGAGCGATCTCCAGATGCTGGAACTTGGTGATCGCTGTGCCCAGCACGCCGCCGAAGCTGGCCTCACCGCCTGCGATGTTGGTCCCAGCGGCGCGGCCCTGCTTGTTGGCATGCGTGCCCAGGGCCAAAACAACAGCCCGTCCGGTGATGCGGTGGCGGGACTCCACGCAGTCACCGGCGGCCCAGACATGCGGCGTGCCGGTGCGCAGGTGGTCGTCGACGATGATGCCGCCGGCCTCGCCCACGCCGATGCCTGCGGCGCGAGCCAGCTCTGCGTTGGCGCGCACGCCCAGCCCGATGACCACCAGGTCGGCCAGAACGGACCCTGCCGCGCTCTCGACGGCAGTGACACGCCCATCGATCACGGTGAAGCCGGTCACTGCGGTGCCGAGTCGCAGGTCGATGCCGGCGCGGCGCATCGCGTCTGCGACAGCGGCGGCCATGTCGGCATCGAGTGCCGCGCCCATGGGCGCGTCGAGCCGCTCGACTACTGTCACGTCGAGACCACGTGCTAGCAGGCCCTCTGCGACCTCCAGTCCGATGTAGCCGGCGCCCACCACCACGGCGCGTTGCGCCCCAGCGACAAGCCGCTGCTCCACCTTGGCTGCGTCTTCGAGCGTCCGCAGCTGCAGGACACCTTCTGCGTCTATGCCCGGCCATGGCGGCACGATGCCGGATGCGCCGGTGGCGATGAGGAGCTCGTCGTAGTGCACCACCGACTCTCGATCATGGTCGAGGTCGTGAACTTTCACCTTCGACGCGTGGGTGTCGATGGCAGCGACCTCGTGCCGAATCCGAACCTCGATGCCCTTGGCACGGTGCTCTTGCGGGGTCCGGGCGACAAGCCGGTCCGGTGTCTCGACGAGCCCGCCGATCAAGTAGGGAAGGCCGCAGGCGGAGTAGGAGGTGCGGGACCCGCGCTCGAAGGCCACGATCTCCAGTTCGTCGACAGATGCCATCCGCCGCGCCTGCGCGGCTGCGGACATCCCTGCAGCGTCACCACCAATGATTACCAGTCGTCGTGCCATCTCTGGCCTCCATCGTTGCAGCGTGTTTGTCGTTCGATCAGGGTCCTGCGCCGGGGCAGCATCACGCTGTCCGTCTCATGCGGTCAGGCGGAGTCGTTTCCCGACTTCTACGATCAGCCAGCACGCTGGCGCACGGTGCGAACTGAATTGTCGCAGTGGCACAGTCATGCCCGGCCTTTGCCCGCACTGTCACTCTTCAGTTTCAGCATTCGTGCATTCACGGCCACGATCACCGTGCTCACCGACATCAGCGCGGCACCCACGGCGGGTGTGAGCAGAACGCCCCAAGCAAACAGCGCCCCCGCAGCGAGCGGGATGGCAATGACGTTGTAGCCCGTGGCCCAGAAGAGGTTCTGGATCATCTTGGCGTACGTGGCGCGCGATAGCTGCACGATGGCCACGACATCCATCGGATTGCTGCGCACCAGAACGATGTCGGCGGTTTCCACCGCCACGTCAGACCCGGCGCCGATGGCGATGCCGACATCGGCCTGCGCCAGTGCCGGTGCGTCGTTCACGCCATCGCCAGTCATCGCCACCAACACGCCACGCGCCTGGACCTCTTTCACCTTGGCGGCCTTGTCCTGCGGCAGCACTTCGGCGAAGTATTCGTCCAGCCCGACCTGGTCCGACACCCACTTGGCTGTCGCCTGGTTGTCGCCGGTGAGCATCATGCAGCGGATGTTCAGCGCCTTCAGCGCTTCGATGGCTTGCCTGGCCTCGGGCCGGACGACGTCGGCCAAGGCTATCGCACCCTTCAGCTGCCCGTCGACGAGGATGAACACGACCGTCTTGCCCTGGGCCTGCAGGGGTTCTATTCGCTCGTCCGCGAAATCGATGTTCTGCTCGCGCAAGTAACCCGGGCTGACCACCTTGACCTCGTGGCCATCGACCTTTCCTTCAACGCCTTTGCCGGGGATGCTCTTGAAGTTCTCGACGTTCAACTTCGCGTTCGATGACGAGGCGATCGCCTTGGCGATGGGGTGCTCGGAATTCGCGTCTACGGCGGCTGCGTAGCTGCGCAGCGTGTCCTCGTCGATGTCCTGCGCCAGCAGCAAGGTGTCGGTGACACCGAAGCGACCCTCGGTCAGCGTACCGGTCTTGTCGAAGATGACGGCCTGCAGCTTGCGTGCGCCTTCGAATGCCACGCGATTGCGGATCAGCAGGCCATGGCCCGCGGCCAGGGCAGTGGAGACAGCCACCACCAGCGGCACGGCCAGCCCGAGCGCATGCGGGCAGGTGATCACCATCACCGTCACCGCGCGCTCGATGGCGAAGGCAAGCTCCCGGCCCATGAACAGTAGCCAGATCAGGAAGGTGCCCGCACCGCTGACCAGCGCAATGAGGGTGAGCCACATCGCGGCGGTGTCGGCAAGGTTCTGCGTCTTCGACTTGCTTTCCTGGGCCTGCTTGACGAGGTCGATCACCTGCGACAGGAACGAGTCCTTGCCCGTCCCTTTGACCTCGATGGTCAGCGAGCCTTCACCGTTGATGGCGCCGCCGATCACCTTGCCGCCGCGCGTCTTGGCCACCGGCGTCGACTCGCCGGTGAGCATCGCCTCGTTGACCGAGCTCTCACCTTCGACGACGGCGCCGTCGGCCGGGACTTTCTCGCCAGGCTTGACCAAAACCTTGTCGCCCACCGCCAACTCGCTCAGCGGCACGTCCCGCGCGCTGCCGTCGGGCATCAGCTTGTGGGCCTCGGAGGGCATGAGCTTTGCCAGTTCCTCGAGCGCCTTGGAGGCGCCCATCACCGACTTCATCTCGATCCAGTGCCCCAGCAGCATGATGTCCACCAGGGTGGCCAGTTCCCAGAAGAACATCTTGCCGGTCAGACCAAAGACCACGGCGCTGCTGTACAGATAGGCGGTTGTGATGGCCACGGCCACCAGCGTCATCATCCCGGGCTTGAGGGTCGTGAGCTCGGTGTACAGGCCTTTGAGGAAGGGCCACCCGCCGTACCAGAAGACCGCCGAGGAAAAGCCGAACAGAACGTAGAGGTCACCTGGGAAGCTGATGGCTTCCCGCAGCCCCACCAGCGTTTGCAGCAGCGGCGAGAGCGCAAGGATGGGCAGGGTCACGGCCAGCGAAATCCAGAAGCGCTTGCGAAAATCCGCCGCCATGCGGGCATGGTGATCCTGATGGCCCTTGTGCTCGTCCTGATGCCCATCCTTGTGCAGGTCGGGCTCAGGAGGGTCGGCTTGACCGGTACCTGCGTGCAGCAATTGGGCTTCGGCGTCCGACCAGTTCTGGTCGGCATGTCCTTGCGGGCGGCCTTCCTTCACATAGATGGCGTAGGCTTTCTTCGCCACTTCGCCCTGGGTCGGCTTTCTCACTGGTTCGGCCTTGACGGTGTGTTCACGTTGGCTCATCGCTCAGTAAGTCCAGAAAAAGTACGACATGGTCCTGCTTCATCAGGCTTGGGCGTCGTCGCCGATGAGGATGCTGGTCTCGCTGGCAAAGCGATACGGCGGAATCTCCAGGTTGCTTGGAGCAGGCTTGTTCTTGAATACGCGCCCCGCGCCGTCGAAGGTCGATCCATGACATGGACAGAAGGAGCCGCCCGGCCAGTCGGCCGGCAGACTCGGATTGGCCGAACCCACCGGTGCGCGGCTCGGCGAGCAACCCAGATGCGTGCAGATTCCGATGGCCACGAAGACCTCCGGCTTGATCGCTCTCGCCGCGTTTCTCGCATAGGCTGGCTGCTGGTCCTTAGTCGACTGCGGATCCACAAGCTCAGTATCGTGGCCTTGCAGCGCGGCCAGCATCTCCGGCGTGCGTCGCACGATCCAGACCGGCTTGCCGCGCCATTCGACGGTCTTTATGCCTCCTGGCGGGATGTCCGAGATGTCCACCTCGACCGGGCCACCGGCAGCCTTCGCGCGTTCACTTGGCGCGAAGGATGAGACAAAGGGAACCGCCGTCGACAAGGTGCCGACACCGCCCGCAGCCGCAGTCAAAGCCACCCAGTGGCGTCGGTTGGAATCCATCAGGGGGTGCGGGCTGGGGAATGCAGTGTCCATCGTGGTCTCCCTAGAGCGCCTGCCGGTCGATCAATTAGGGTGGCTGCACAGTGGTGACTAGGCGAATTGCCGGCCGGCGCCCCGTTACCGGCGCAACATCTACATGATCTGCCACTGAGCTGCTGCTGTCGGTGCGAGAGCGTACTTATGGTGTATCAACTGCCGCTTGACCATCGTTTGCCGCCGCACCCGGCGTACGCCAACGCACAGACCCGGCCGCGACAAGTAGGCAGGCTTTTTGCTGTGATCGGTGCGCAACGGGTGCATTGGTTCAGGTCGCCAACCGCACTGTCCACACGACTACTTCACGCAAGTTGAGGCCGTGCGCCAAGCGGTGCGGGCCTGGGTACAGAATCTTGCCGAGGTCGTGCCGGCAACAAAAAAAGGGACACCACATGAACATCGACGTCACTGAATTCAGACTCCGCGAGGGCGAAGAGGTTGACTTAGGCCTTTGGGCCACGAATGTCAAGCCGTTGTGCAAGTCGAAGAAGGCGTACCGAAAAGTGCTGCAGGACCAGGTCGAGCAGTTGAGCGACCAGCAGCGCCTGCTCTACGCCTCGGGCCGGCACGCTTTGCTGCTGGTGTTTCAGGCGATGGATACGGCAGGCAAGGACGGCGCGATTCGCCATGTGATGTCGGGCGTCAACCCGCAAGGCTGCCAAGTGTTCAGCTTTGCGCATCCGAGCGCACGTGAACTTCAACATGACTTCCTCTGGCGTACCACGCGCGACCTGCCTGAGCGCGGGCGCATCGGCATCTTCAACCGGTCGTACTACGAAGAGGTGCTGATCGTGCGCGTGCACAGCAGTATCCTGCACAGCGAATCGCTTCCCGATCCTGCTTCCGACGAGTCGGTGTGGCACAGCCGCTTCCGGTCGATCGTCGACCTGGAGCGACACCTGCACGCCAACGGCACGCGCATCGTCAAGGTGTTCCTGCACCTGTCAAAGGAGGAGCAGCGCAAGCGCCTGCTGGCGCGCATCGATGAGCCCGACAAGAACTGGAAGTTCAGCGTGGCCGATATCGCCGAGCGCAAGTTCTGGGACGCATACATGCAAGCCTATGACCATGCCCTGGGCGCGACCAGTACGGCGGACTCGCCCTGGTTCATCGTGCCGGCGGACGACAAGGACAACGCACGGCTGATCGTTTCGCAGATCGTGCTCGACGCGCTGGAAGGTCTGAAGTTGAGTTACCCGGAGGTCACCGCGGCGCGGCGGCAGGAGTTGAAAGAGATTCGAAAGCAACTGGCGAAGTGAGTTGGTGCAAGGCCTGAGCGAATTCCTCTCGCCGCAACCCGCTATGGCGCTCGGCTTGGTGTTCGCCTCAGCCTTGCCGGAGTCGATGCCCGTGATCGGCACCAGCATCCCGGGAAGTTCGATCGTCTTGGCAGCCACGACGGCCGAGTTGTTGATGCGTTGAGCCGCTGGCGGTAGTCGACGGCGCCATTGGTGACGTTCATGGCATGAAGCGGACGGTCACGAGCGCCCGCTTGTGGCCGGGAGCGACGGCGACGCAGACGCCAAGGATCCGAAGGTCCGGGCGTAAACGCAGGTGAACTCCGCGCCCAACAGCAGGATCTGGGCTGAAAAGTACACCCAGAGCAACACCACCACCAGCGAACCGGCCGCCCCGAAGCCCGACGCCACCCCGCTGCGGCCGATGTAGGCGCCGATGACGTACTTGCCGCCCGTGAAGAGTAAGGCAGCGAGCAAGGCTCCGAGCCAAATGTCTGCGGCCAGCACACGCTGGCGCGGCATGACCTTGTAGATCAAGCCGAACATGAACGCCACGAGCAGGAAGCCACCGATGGCGTTGCCGACCTCCACCACGGCCTGCCAACCACCGAAGACAGGGTCAAGACGACGACCCACGGCAGCGAGGATTGCACTGGTGACCAGCGACACGATGAGCAGGAAGCCCACCGCGAGGATCATGCCGAACGCCATCACACGGGCCCGAACGAGAGTCAGCCAACCGCTCTTGCGCGGCCGCTCCGGCAGCCGCCAGATCCGGTCGAGCGCGTTCTGCAGTTCGGCAAACACGGTGGTTGCACCGACGAAAAGGAGCACAAGGCCCACTGCGGTGGCCGTCAAGCCCTCCGCGGGTTCGCGCACGCTGGCTAGCAGTCCCTGCACCGCGCCTGCGCCCTGTTCACCCATCAGGTCCTGCAGTTGTGCCTGAATTTCGCCGCGGGCGGCGTCTTCACCGAACACGAGCCCGGACACCGAAACAACGATCAGCAGCAGCGGTGCCAGCGAGAACATCGTGTAGTAAGCCAGCGCCGCCCCCATGCTCGGCACGTAGTCGTCGCTCCACGAGGTCGCGACCTGCTTTACGAGACCCCACCATGCGGCGGGCTGGTCGGCGTGCATCACAGGTGGCCCGCACCGCCTGCTGTCGCCATTTCCCTTACGATGTCGTCGTAGACGGCAGAACCTGGTTTGGGCATGCGTGGACCCAGGGTCAATGGATCAGGGAACGGAGCACCGTGTGGTTGCCCTGTCGGTCCGCCAGGCGCACCGAGGCGACGCAAGGCCAGCGCTGCGGTGTGCATCCGGGCAGCGGCGCGGTGACGTCGGAAGTAGTCTTGAACATCAGTTCTGGGCGGGCTCCGTCCCGGACAACGGCAGGCCGGACGTCTTCTCGCGATGGTCATGCAGCCGCCCGAGCGTGCTGTCCAGCAGATGCGCCAGCTTCTGCGCGGCGCCATTCACCGCCTGCTCCAGCGTGCCGGCGTGGTTCGTCACCACTACCGGCTGCCGGCCTTCCAGACGGGCCTCCAGCATGCAGCGCTGGTCCTGCTGCCCGCTCTTGTCGCCGTTCTCGTCGCGCAGATGA
>Ga0163154_10000279_pt1 | contig 75776 bp, 84 predicted proteins | sample OliLakLV19MP9P1_FD_148649 | JGI IMG/M metagenome (GOLD analysis project Ga0163154, IMG submission 148649) | Freshwater microbial mat bacterial communities from Lake Vanda, McMurdo Dry Valleys, Antarctica - Oligotrophic Lake LV.19.MP9.P1 | ecosystem: Environmental > Aquatic > Freshwater > Lake >... | reverse complement strand
TATTCACATCCAATGCTAACCAAATCCACTGCTTATTCCCTTTATCACCCACAAATGACCACATTTCATCACATTGAATCATCAGACCGCCCTTTTCTTTAGCGGTGACATCTACTTGCCGAGGAACCGCTTTATATTTTTGGTTGACATAATTCTGTAGCCAAACCTCGGAGATGTCACAAACTCTAGCAATGCCTGCAAGGGGAATCTTCTCCAGCAAAAGTTTATCCACTAGGTCTTTGGTCTCCTGAGATATCAGCTTCTGCTGGGGATCTTCAACGAACTGACGACCACAAGTCCTACACTTATGATTTTGCTTGCCGTTATGGATAAAACCATTCTTGACGATTTCTAGTGATTGACAACTTGGACATTTCATCGGCTTCTGGGATAGATATATACTTCTCTGCTCAATTGTGTCCTTACACCTTTAGGACTACCAAAAAAGGATCGATCGAAACGGTAACACCCATGCATGAAAAAGATGGTTCTTGGAAAGTTTCGGGTTACTACATCAAGTAAAGATGCCTGAAATCAGAGCGATCGGGTTATGGAGTCAATACTGCAAAACATCAACCACAAACCCTTCTAGGGATTGAAACGTAAATTTGCCGCCAGAAAAACGCAAGTAACTCAACAGGTTAAAAACGATCTGGATTTCGGGCTGGATTAAAAAAATGATCTTGATACATAAGCCGATGACGGGATTTGAACCTGCGACCTGCTGATTACGAATCAGCTGCACTACCACTGTGCTACATCGGCATCACATGACATTAAACGATACTTTACGGTTTTGTACAACAAAACCAATCAAAATATAGCAACGTATACTAGCATTTTCTGGCTTTTAAGATCTGAATCTACTACAATATGCTTATATATGTGAGACTCGCGAACTACTATGGAATTAGCAGCATACCTTCATGACGCTCTAGTGTACGAACAGTCCCAGCAAGGCACTGAGCTAGAAAGACCAATAGACTGTGCTTTTGTTAGTAACATTGCTAATGTGACAACTCAATCAGTTGCTTTGACTAAAGCCAGACTGAAAACTGCATTGGCAAGAACAGCAAGAAGCACCATAAGCATGACACTGGTTGCTGGAACTGTAGTAGGTGGTGGATTGATTCTCCCTGCGGCAGCGCAAACTCCCGAAGTTGCCATATTACAAGATTTGTTATTCAGAAAAGGCTTCGATCCAGGTGAAATAGACGGAGTAAAAGGTTCAAATACTGAAGAAGCGATTATTCAAGCCCAAAACTTCTATGGATTGGAAGCTGATGGCATTGTTGGAGTTATGACATTGGCAGCTTTGCAGAACGATCCTTACCCCGAAGTTGATGGCTCGGAGCAAGCAAGTGATTCTGTGGTTAAGCTCCAAAAACTGCTGGCTGACCGAGGGTTCTATCATCAAGATATTGATGGCATTGAAGGTGCTCAGACCCAAGCTGCGATCGTTGCCGCCCAGAAATTCTATGGTCTAACTCAAGATGGTGTGGCTGGCTCTGTCACGATCGCTGCTCTAGAAGCCGATACTGGTAATCCAACCGATAATACTGGCAGTGAAAAAGATGTAACAGCACTACAGAAATTACTAGCATCCAGAGGATTTTATAGTGGTTCGATCGATGGCATTGAAGGTTCTCAGACTCAAGCTGCGATCATTGCCGCCCAGAAATTCTATGGTCTAACTCAAGATGGTGTGGCTGGCTCTGCCACGATTGCTGCCCTAGAAGCAGACAAAGTTATATCAACTAAGCCAAGTGGTGTTAGTAGCAATGATGTCGCTTATGTGCAAAAGCTGCTGACAACCCAGGGATTTTATACAGGTTCGATCGATGGTATTGAAGGTTCTCAGACTCAAGCCGCCATTGTTTCTGCCCAGAGATTTTTTCGATTGATCCCTGATGGGATCGCTGGTCCAGCCACAATCACCGCTTTGCAGAATGGTAGCTTTAGACCGACAGTACCACCAGTTGTGATCCAACCAGTGCCTAATAGTGAAATTGCAAACATTCAGAACTTGCTCAAAGATCGGGGATTTTATACAGGTTCGATCGATGGCATTTTCGGTTCAGCGACAAGATCGGCATTAGTTATTGCTCAGAACGCCTATGGATTTGCGCCCACTGGGGTTCCCGATCGAGCGATTGTTTCAGCACTTGAGTCTAGTGGCAGACCAGTTCCTGGCAATCCTCCCCAAGTCACACCAGTTAGCAATAACGTCTCTGATGTGCAGCGATTGCTGGCTATGCGGGGCTTTTATACGGGACAAGTTGATGGCGTATTGTCTCAGGAAACGAGAAATGCAATTTCACGCGCCCAGAGTTTCTATGGCATCAATCCTGCGGACGGTTCACTATCGTCCACTTTGACGGCAAATCTCAATCGCGATCCTTATGTTGCCAGTAGCATTCGATAGCGTGTCTTAAATAGGTATATTGGATCTGTCGATCTACATCTCGATCCGAGGTTTATGCACAAACTAGTAGCAGTGGCGATCAATACCGGAGCGATCGTTACTTGTCTAGCGACCACTCTGGCATTTCAGCTACCACGAGTAAATCAAAAAATAGTGGGTGAAACTCCTGAAGTCTCACGCAAAATTGTCGAGCAGGAGAAAACTCGGCTTAAACTTCTAAGTCAGATCCCACCTCAAGGATTTGGCTTTAATAATTTGATTGCTGGCACGACTTTTTTGTCATATGCACAGTACTTTGGTGACGATCGAGCGAGGGAAGCAAACAAAACAGGATATAGTCTCAGCCCTTCTTATCTCAAAGTCGTGATCGATCGAGATCCTAGGTTTATGCTCAGCTATTTATTTATCTCAACGGGCAGTTCAATTTTTGCGGGTCAACCTTGCAAGAGCATTGCCCTATATGCTAAAGGGCTTCAGTCACTTTCCCCAGAGCAAATACCTGAAGCCTATACGGTATGGCGTTACCAAGGGATGGATCAATTGTTGTTTTTGGGGGATGGTGAAGCTGCTAGCAGATCGTATCAGAATGCGGCGGAGTGGGCAGATCGAGCGACATTTGGATCTGATGCCCTACCTGAGACCGAATTTATCGCTCTATCATCGCGTCAGGCTGCCGTGCTACTCAAACAAAATCCCAGAAGCAGACAGGCGCGGATTTCTGCTTGGGGTTCAGTATTGGCAGCAGCGATCGATAAGAAAACGGTCGAGATTGCCGTCACTGAGTTAGCTGTTCTGGGCATGGATGTGAAGACCGATCGAAACGGCAGGCTATATATGCAGCCCCTCTCAGGTAGTAAGGCAGCTAGTGCCCTGAATGTCGAAGTCACCAAGAAAGTTTGTTCGATCGAATAGCTTAACCAAGCGATTTCGCCCACAGTTCGGTAAACCGCACTCGTATTAGGGCTACTGTTTCAGCTACATTAGCACTCAGCAGTGAAGAGTGCTAATTAACTCTAAAGCTAGTCTAAAGTAAGCTTTAGAGCATTGCAATTTATGTCGTTATTGAATTAAGAGCTATGGCATCAACATCTTTGAATGTATCTACCGTAAAGCCATTAGGCGATCGCGTGTTCATCAAGATCAGCGAGAAAGAAGAAATGACCGCAGGCGGGATCTACTTACCTGACACTGTTAAAGAGAAGCCTCAGATTGGTGAGATTTCTGCCGTTGGGCCTGGCAAATTGGATGACAATGGCGTGCGTCAACCCCTAGAAGTCAAGGTTGGAGATAAGGTTCTCTACTCTAAATATGCTGGCACCGATGTCAAAATCGGTACTGATGAATATGTGCTTCTCGCCGAGAAAGATATCTTAGCGATCGTCTCCTAGAGCTTTCATAAATCAATTCACAATCCACAAACTGATAAGAGCTGGTAAAAAATATGGCAAAGCGCATTATATATAACGAAGAAGCCCGTCGCGCCCTAGAACGAGGCATGGACATCTTGGCAGAAGCAGTGGCTGTCACCCTAGGACCTAAAGGCAGAAACGTCGTACTTGAAAAGAAGTTTGGCTCACCCCAAATTATCAATGACGGTGTGACGATCGCCAAAGAAATCGAATTGGAAGATCACGTCGAAAACACTGGCGTTGCGCTAATCCGTCAAGCAGCTTCTAAAACCAACGATGCAGCAGGCGATGGTACAACCACCGCGACAGTTTTGGCGCACGCCATTGTCAAAGAAGGTCTGCGTAACGTCGCCGCAGGTGCAAACTCAATCTCGATCAAGCGTGGGATTGACAAGGCTTCTAACTTCCTCGTAGAGAAAATTGCCGCACATTCTCGCCCTGTCGAAGATTCGATCGCGATCGCGCAGGTCGGGACAATCTCGGCTGGCAACGATGAAGCCGTCGGCAAGATGATCGCCGAAGCGATGGATAAGGTTGGCAAAGAAGGCGTAATCTCGCTCGAAGAAGGTAAGTCCATGACTACCGAACTCGAAATCACCGAAGGGATGCGGTTTGAAAAAGGCTATATCTCTCCTTACTTCGTCACCGATGCCGAGCGGATGGAATGTGTAAGCGAAGAGCCATACATCTTAATCACCGACAAAAAAATCGGTATGGTGCAAGACCTCGTACCAGTATTGGAGCAAGTCGCTCGCTCTGGTCGCCCTCTGATCATCATTGCTGAAGACATCGAGAAAGAAGCCCTCGCTACTCTCGTGGTCAACCGTCTACGTGGCGTGCTGAATGTCTGTGCAGTCAAGGCTCCTGGCTTTGGCGATCGACGTAAAGCTCTACTCGAAGACATTGCCATCCTCACTGGTGGTCAAGTAATCACCGAAGATGCTGGTCTGCGCTTAGATACGGTCAAACTGGAATCACTCGGACATGCTCGTCGGATCACCGTGACCAAAGACAGCACGACAATTGTGGCTGAAGGTAATGAAGTTGCGGTCAAGACTCGGATCGAACAAATCCGTCGTCAGATCGAAGAAACCGAATCATCTTTCGATCAAGAGAAGCTGCAAGAGCGTCTAGCGAAATTGGCTGGTGGCGTTGCTGTGATCAAGGTCGGTGCGGCAACTGAAACCGAAATGAAGGATCGCAAGTTCCGTTTAGAAGATGCGATCAACGCGACTAAAGCTGCGGTTGAAGAAGGCATCGTCCCCGGTGGCGGCACAACTTACGCTCACCTCGCACCTGAACTAGAAGTTTGGGCAAATGCTAACCTGACTGGCGAACAACTCACTGGTGCGTTGATTGTATCGAGAGCTTTGCTGGCCCCAATCAAGCGGATCGCGGAGAATGCTGGTCATAACGGTGCTGTAATCGCCGAACGGGTGAAAGAGAAAGAGTTCAACACTGGCTTCAATGCTTCGACTGGAAAGTTTGAAGATATGTTTGCGGCTGGGATTGTTGACCCTGCTAAGGTGACTCGTTGTGCGTTGCAAAATGCCGCTTCGATCGCTGGCATGATCCTCACGACCGAGTGCATCGTCGTAGATAAGGCTGAAGACAAGGCTGCTCCTGCTGGCGGCGGCGGCGGTGACTACGACTACTAATCTCAATCTCTAGACCATCTAAATCTTAGATAAAAAGAAGGCGCATCTCTAGATGCGCCTTCTTTTTATTTGCCTGAGATAACCATCTTTAAATACCCTCTCCTTCAAGAAGAGGACTAGAGTGAAGTCAAGAATACTTAGTTTTCTCTACCTAAATAAGTATCGGTGCGAGTATCGATTTTCAGGCGTTGACCAATCTCAATAAATAGAGGCACCATAATCTGCGCTCCAGTCTCCAAAATCGCAGGCTTAGTTCCACCTGTAGCAGTATCGCCTTTTAGTCCTGGATCGGTTTGTGATACCGTCAATACGACTGTGTTGGGCAGTTCCACATCAATGATTTGAGTATCCCAGCGCACGACGTTAACTTCCATCCCTTCTTTGATGTACTTAACTCGATCGCCAATTTGGGCCGCAGTTAGGGTCGATTCTTCATACGTACCCATATCCATGAAAATAAAATTTTCACCCTCTTTGTAGGTGTGTTGCATCGAACTCTTTTCCAGAGTTGCCTGTTGGACAGATTCACCTGCGCGGAAGGTTTTATCGATCACACTGCCAGACTGGGAATTTTTCAGCTTGGTACGAACAAAGGCAGAACCTTTGCCTGGCTTGACATGCAGGAATTCAATTACCCGCCATACGCTACCGTCAAGCACGATGGTTACGCCTGTTCTAAAATCGTTGCTGGAGATCATGAGTTGATGTTTGTTGACAGCTTTGCCGCAGACAATTCTACCTCAGAGCGGCGACAACAGGATCGCGAATTAGATTTGCGCGATATTTGGTTTAATTTGCCAAGGTTTTTCGTGACATTGCCACCCTATTACCCTAAAATGTACGGTTGGAGAGATGGCAGAGTGGTCGAATGCGTCCGACTTGAAATCGGATGTTACGAAAGTAACCGGGGGTTCGAATCCCCCTCTCTCCGTTGATTATTCACAGGCTAGGATAATGGCGATGAAACCTTACCAAAAGATTTTGTTAGTCACGATCGCTTGTGGAGTGGTCGGACTTGCTTATACCCAAACGGGCGACTGGCAACAATCTAATTGCAAAATGCAAGGCTTCGATCGAAGCTCAGGTTCGGGCTTGAAGCTGCAAAGAGTTGTGTGTAACTGATTTCTAAAATAACAGATCTAAAAGAACAAATCACTTTCTTGACGTATGACTATATCTAGTGTTTGATAGAAGTCAATAAAGCTTTTAGGCACTAGACTTATATGGTAGCTCAAATCGACTACACCCCAACCAAGGACAAAATCGCCAAAGTGACTCACCTGCCAGTAACGCGATCGAAGGGAACCATGCAGGTATTCACCGCCCCTCAACGTAGCTTTTATGCTGATTCGATCGTTCAGGCTTTGCACGTTGCGGTACAAGGTAAGCAGGTTTTGGTGGTGCAGTTTTTTCAGGGCGGCATTAATCAAGGTGTCGATCGACCCAGACGGTTAGCGCAGAATCTCGTGTGGTTGCGTTGCGATCTCGATCGAAATATTGACAGCCAGTCACCTAGTCTGAGTGAGGCTGAAACTCAAGCCATTCTTGACCTGTGGGCACATACCAGAGATTCGATCGATTCAGGTAGTTATAGCCTATTTGTTTTAGATGAACTCAACTTGGCGGTGCAGCTTGGCTTGATTCCAGAATCAGAAGTGCTGGAAACATTACAACGCCGTCCTGATTATGTCGATATTGTGCTGACTGGTGCAGATATTCCGCCGAGCTTTAGCGATGCTGCCGATCAAGTCACCCATCGCCGTAGTCAAACATGAATTTCGGTCGATCGATCCGACATAAATGGATGATTGAGCAGGATTGTATCTTTCTCAATCACGGTTCGTTTGGCGCGATGCCGCATGTGGTGCGAGCGGCTCAGGATCGATGGCGATCGAAGATTGAAGCACAACCAATCAGATTTGTGGAGCATGAATTATCACCGAGCCTGAGGGCTGCTGCTGCCGATCTGGCGAAATTTATTGGGGCGCAGGGTGAAGATTTGGTGTTTGTTGAGAATGCCACGGCGGGAATTAATGCGGTGGTTCGATCGATCTCATTCTCGCCAGGCGATCGAATCGTGGCGACCGATCACGTTTATGGAGCAGTGCGAAAGACGCTCTCGTATGTATGCGATCGAACTGGCGCAATTTTAGTCGAAGCAAAAGTGCCATTCCCACTTCAGGATGAAGATGAGGTTGTGGCGGCGATTGCCGACTTGCTGAATCCCAAGGTGAATCCCAAGGTGAAGCTGCTGGTTGTCGATCACGTTACTTCGCCCACGGCATTAGTTTTGCCGATCGCCAAAATTACAGCTCTGGCTCGATCGTATGGCATTCCCGTTTTGGTTGATGGTGCTCACGCCCCAGGCATGTTGGATCTGAATCTCACAGAGCTAGGTGCAGATTGGTACGCAGGCAACTGTCATAAATGGTTATTTACACCCAAAGGTTGTGGCTTTTTGTGGGCAGCCCCAGATCGTCAAGCCGATCTCCATCCTGTGGTAATTTCGCATGGCTATGGGGATGGCTTCATCGCCGAATTTGACTGGGTGGGAACCCGCGACTGGAGTGCTTGGTTAGCTGTGACCGATTCGATCGATTTCCATCAAGAACTAGGTGAAAATCTCAGAACTCGCAACCACGATCTAGCAGTGTTGGCAGTACAAATGCTAGCCGAGACTTGGAATCGAGCATTACCCGCACCTCTGACCATGTTAGGAGCGATGGCAACGATCGAGATTCCCGATCGAATACTCGACCAAAATCCTGACTGGGACTGCAAAAAAGTACATAATTTCCTTTGGTCAAACTATCGGATTGAAGTGCCAATTATTCCTTTTGGTCACAAGCTTTGGGTACGAGTGTCAGCACAGGCATACAATGAAGCTGAGGAGTATCAAACCTTAGCAAAAGCTCTATAAGTAGGCATTTTTGGCGATTGACTTCAGCATGATTCAAGTGCAAGCTTATAGTCTCATTCCAGTCATATAATTACGGGATATTCCAGACTCTAATTATCCATTGATAACCCAGGTGGTTTCTAAACGTGCCTAAAGTCGGCATCATTGTTAATGACTCAAAGCCAATCGCTCAACGTGCCGCCGAAGAGATCCAGAATTGGCTGGACAAACGGGGATGGCAAGCGGTATTGACAAGTGGGATGGGTGGAATTTTGGGTTGTGACGAACCTGGAGTCCCAATTCGCCATACTCCGATCGAAAGCCTCGTACCAGATGGATTCGATCGAACTCTCAAGTTTGCCGTGGCTCTGGGCGGCGATGGCACAGTGTTGTCATCATTTCGGCAGATTGCGCCTTGCGGCATTCCTCTGTTAGCAATTAACACAGGGCATATGGGTTTCTTGACCGAAGCCTATTTGATGCAGTGGGAAGACGCTCTGACTCAGGCGATCGCGGGAGACTATATCGTAGAGCAGCGATCGATGATGACGGTGCAGGTTTATAGCGCGAAAAAACTGCTGTGGGAAGCTCTGTCTTTGAATGAGATGGTGATTCATCGCGAACCACTCACCAGTATGTGCCATTTTGAAATTACGATTGGGCGACACTCTGCGGTCGATGTTGCCGCCGACGGTGTGATTATCTCCACGCCCACAGGTTCCACTGCCTATGCGCTCTCGGCGGGTGGCCCAGTAATTGAGCCTGGGATTCCTGTCTGGCAACTCGTCCCAATCTGCCCGCACTCAATGGCATCACGAGCCTTAGTATTCGCTAACACTGAAACCGTGATCGTCAAGCCTGCAAACTCACACCGTTTGGTCATGGTGGTTGATGGTAATGCTGGTTGCTATATCTACCCCGATTACCAGATCAAAATCATTCGATCGCCATATCCTGCCAGATTTATCCGTCTTCAGAAAGGCGAGTTTTTCCAAGTTCTGCGCGAAAAATTAGGCTGGGGCTTGCCACATGTTTCTAAACCGACTTCTGTGGAGTTGCCATAGTCAGAACTTAGCAAGTTAAGAAACTGGAAGTTTTACCCCAATTTGCGATCGCATTGAGTTAGATTGGCAAAAGTAGAAAATTATCAATGTTTAGTAATTAGACTATGGTTGCCCAAATTCCTTTTAATACCAGTAAATCTCAGCAAATATTTAGTCAAGCCAAGAACTTAATGCCTGGCGGAGTCAGCTCTCCTGTGCGGGCGTTCAAATCGGTCGGCGGTGAACCCATTGTGTTCGATCGAGTAGAGGGAGCTTATGCCTGGGATGTTGATGGCAATCGCTACATTGACTATGTTGGGACTTGGGGTCCTGCGATCGTCGGTCATGCCCATCCTGAAGTGATCGAAGCCCTGCACAAAGCTCTAGAAAAAGGTACTAGTTTCGGTGCGCCCTGTGTGTTAGAAAATCAACTTGCCGAAATGGTAATTGATGCCGTGCCAAGCATCGAAATGGTGCGGTTCGTCAACTCTGGCACCGAAGCCTGTATGTCCGTGCTGCGTTTAATGCGGGCTTTTACAGGTCGCGATAAAATCATCAAATTCGAGGGCTGCTATCACGGTCATGCTGATATGTTCCTCGTGCAAGCAGGTTCGGGCGTGGCGACATTGGGATTACCCGATTCCCCTGGCGTACCCAAGTCCACCACAGCGAACACACTCACGGCTCCGTACAACGATTTAGCCGCCGTCCAAGCTCTATTCGATGCCAATAAAGACCAGATCTCAGGCATCATCATCGAGCCTGTAGTGGGTAATGCTGGCTGTATTTTGCCCAAGCCAGGATTTTTAGCAGGATTACAGTCGATCGCCAAGGCAAATGGTGCGCTTTTAGTGTTTGACGAAGTGATGACAGGATTTCGGCTCGCGTATGGTGGCGCACAGGAAAGATTTGGGATTACACCTGACCTCACCTGCTTGGGTAAAATCATTGGCGGTGGCTTACCTGTAGGTGCTTACGGCGGCAGACGCGAAATCATGGAGATGGTTGCTCCTGCTGGGCCGATGTACCAAGCTGGAACTTTGTCAGGGAATCCTCTCGCAATGACGGCGGGGATTAAAACTCTGGAAATCCTCAAACGTGATGGTACTTACGCCCAACTTGATGCCGCGACCAAAAAACTTGCTGATGGCATGTTATCGATCGCGCACGAAACAGGACACGCTGCCACGGGCAATCAAATCGGTGCGATGTTTGGCATGTTCTTCACCGACCAGCAGGTTTACAGCTTTGAGGATGCCAAGACCAGCGATTTGAATAAGTTCAGCCGCTTCCATCGCGGCATGTTGGAGCATGGAGTTTACCTTGCTCCGTCGCAATATGAAGCAGGTTTTACATCTCTAGCCCATGGTGATGCTGAAATCGCTGCCACATTAGAAGCAGTTCGCGCCGTATTATCCCAAATCAGCTAATTTTCTACAAGCTCCACAGGAGTCTTAGTTTTACGGGTAGTTGTGGTTTTCTTTGCTACTGATTTAGCTGGTTCTTTGGTTGCAGTTGTTTTTGTAGTAGTTGCTTTTTTTGTCGTTGTCTTCGCCGCAGACTTGGTTGTCTTTGCCGTACTAGTTGATTTAGTCGATCGACTAGTACTTTTTTTTGCACTGGATTTTGCGGGTTCTTTGGTAGCTAGCAGTTCGATCGCCGCCTCTAGGGTGAAGTCATCGGGTGACTGCTCCTTGGGCAACGACACATTCACTTTGCCATGCTTGACATAGGGTCCATATTTACCTTTGTAGATTTCTACAGGTTGCTCATCTGCAGGATGTCCACCCAGAGAGCGGACTAAAGATGCACCGCGTACAACTTTGGGCTGAGATAGCAGTTCGAGCGCGCGTTCGAGCGAAACCGTGTAGGGATTATCATCACCTTTAAGCGATCGATAGTCTTTGCCGTCCTTGCCTCGATCGTGAACAACATAGGGGCCAAATCGTCCCATATTTGCCTGCACCTTCTTGCCACTTACAGGATGTTCACCTAGATGGCGCGGTAATTGGAGTAATTCTACTGCCTTGGTCAAAGTGAGCTGCTCTGGAGTCAGACCTTTGGGCAGAGAAGCTCGCTTCGGTTTAGGATTTTCGGTGGTAGCGGCTCCTAGTTGGACGTAAGGTCCATACTGTCCGATCAATACAAATATCGTCTCACCTGTCTCAGGATGATTGCCTAACTGGTCGGGACCTTCTAGCTTTTGCTTGAGGATTACCTCAATTTTTTCGGGGACGAGATCGGCAGGAGTCAGATCGAGTGGAATCGAAGCTGAAACCGCACTATCACCTTCCCCAATCTGAATGTAGGGGCCGAATCGACCAATCTTGACCTTGACATCGCCTAAACCTTCTAATAGAACTGTCTTTGCTGCGTCGGGATCGATCTGGCTAAATCGATCTTTGACTTGCTGATCCAAACCCGACTCGCCCGAATAGAAACTGCGTAGGTATGGCAGCCACTCCACCGTTCCTGTGGAAATATCATCTAAGGTTTGTTCCATCTTGGAAGTGAAGCTAGTATCGACTAAATTGGGGAAATGCTCCTCTAATAAAGCCGTCACCGCAAAGGCTGTAAAGGTAGGGGTAAGCGTATTTTGTACCAGTTGAGCATAGCCTCGATCGCAAATTGTGCCGATAATGCTGGCATAGGTGCTAGGACGACCGATCCCCTCACTTTCTAGCATCTTGACCAGAGAAGCTTCGGTGAATCTTGCAGGTGGCTGGGTTTCGTGACCGATCGGCTGGAGTCGATCGCAACGTGGATGATCGCCCACGGCAAGACGCGGCAATACCACTTCTTGCCCTTCTAAGGCAGCAGTCGGATCGTCAGAGCCTTCAACATAAGCGCGGAAGAATCCTGGAAAGTCAATCCGCTTACCCGAAGATCGAAATAGCGCGTCCTCGACCTGAGTCTGCACAGTAATCATGGTTTGCTGAGCATCTGCCATCTGTGAAGCGACAGTACGTTTCCAGACAAGATCGTAAAGTTGGAGTTCGCGACCACTCAGCCCAGTTTGCTGTGGCGTGCGAAAACTTTCACCCGCAGGTCGAATCGCTTCGTGGGCCTCTTGTGCGCCTTTGGACTTGGTGGCATACTGGCGGGGCTGGGGGCTGAGGTATTGACTACCATACATACTTTCTACACAACTCCGTGCCGCCACGATGGCCTGTTGCGATAGATGCACGGAATCAGTCCGCATATAAGTGATGTAACCCTGTTCGTACAATGCTTGGGCGGTTCGCATGGTGTCCCGTGCTGACAGTCGCAGCTTGCGATTAGCCTCTTGTTGCAGAGTCGAAGTTGTAAATGGGGGGGAAGGTTTACGGGTACTGGGCTTTTCTTCTTGCTTGGTGACCGTCCAGACTTTTCCTGCTAGGCGTTCGGTTAATTCGATCGAAGCTGCCTCATCCAGTAGCAAAACATTACGACCACTGATAATCTGCCCTGTGGCATCATCAAAATCTTTGCCAGTCGCTAAACTTCTGCCACCTAAACTCACCAATTGCGACGGAAACTGTTGATTTGGCGCAAATAACATCGCCTTCAGATCCCAATAGCTGCCCGATCGAAAGGCGCGACGCAACTGTTCACGATTGACTAATAGCTTCACTGCTACCGACTGGACTCGCCCCGCCGACAGTCTGGGCATCACTTTTTTCCACAGCAATGGCGAAAGTGTATAGCCCACCAGTCGATCCAAAATCCGTCGAGTTTCCTGAGCGTGGACTAGCTTCTCATCGATATCACGGCAGTTGGACAACGCCCCTCGAATTGCCTCGGCGGTGATCTCATGAAACACCATGCGCTTAGTCGGGACTTTGGGCTGCAAGATCTGCAATAAATGCCATGAAATACTCTCGCCTTCACGATCTTCGTCAGTTGCCAGAATTAGCTCAGTCGCACCTTTGAGCGCGGCTTTTAGTTCTCGCACCACCTTCTTTTTGTCTTCGGGAATAATATAGAGTGGCTCGAAGTCAGCCTCGACATTTACGCCCAGCCGTGACCATTCCTCCGCCTTGACATTGGCAGGAATATCACTAGCAGACTGTGGTAAATCTCGCACATGTCCCATCGAAGCTTCGACCTGATAGCCCGAAGGTAAGAAGTTGCGAATAGTACGGGCTTTAGTGGGTGACTCAACGATAACAAGGGTTGGCATAGCTCTGGGAGTGACGTTCAAATACGAACTGGGAATCGAGGGGAAGTGTATACCCTCTTTAACCTATATACAATGTTTAATTACAAATTGGTGAAATTTCAAACTTAGCTTATCCACTTTTTACAACGCTAACCAGCATAGGGCAACAGTTCTAGAAATAATTAAAGTTTTTTGTTTGAAGACTAGAGCGTTATTCTCTAGAAGCTTCAACTCAATCGATCGACTCAAGCAACTTTGTTAGAATTATTCCCACGAACGCTAAACTAACTAAAACCCCTTCAATACTACGCTAGCACTAGATCTACGCTTAATATCAGTTGTGGAATACCATCGCATGGGTGAGGTTGGTATTCTCAATCCTGATGAAAAGGTCGAACTTCTAGCGGGTCAAATTGTCAAAAAACAAGAGAAAGGAACACGACACACCTCAACAAACAAGCGTCTAGAAAAATATTTAGAAAATACTTTAGTCGATCGAGTATTGGTGCGAACACAAGACCCAATTCGATTGGATGATTTCTCCTCTGGCATTTCCTGCTTTCAATCTGCCTGTATCCGATCTACTTCCACCTTTTTAGCGATCGAAATAGTGATACGTCATAAATCCTGACAGATTATGTGTTCGATCCAAGCAAATCTGGGCAACCTAGTAGAAGTTTATTAGGATCAGTTAAAGTCTATGCCATCCCTCCAAACATTTTTCAAGGCTCTGCAATTCCGTAAATTCAGGCGATCTTGGCTTGTTTGTTTATATTTTTTCACCAGTTTAATCCTCATCCTCAGTCTGCATCACGCTGCTAGTCAAGCTCAAGTCAGGTCAATTACCCAAGCAAAAATTACTGAGATTTTGGAAGGCAGTCAGGTTTATATCCAAAATCGGCAAGCGCAAGTCAATGACACCGCCAGATCCAATGAGCAAGTTCGTACAGGACAAGCCCGCGCTCAAATACAGTTCAACAACAAGGCAATTGCACGGCTAAGTCGCAACTCATCGATGACGGTTGGGCAGTGTGGCGCACAATTAGAGAGGGGTAGCGTTTTAATTAACGGTGCAGCTTCTGCTTGTACTTCGACCATCACTGCGGCGGTGCGAGGTACAACCTATGTTTTAGAAATAGATGACCAAGGCGAAGAACAACTGAGAGTGCTTGAAGGCGAAGTCGAAGCTAGCGATAACTCTAGGGGCAGTCGCGATCGATTCACCATTCGTGGCGGACAAAAGCTACGGGCAAGAAACGGTCGAGTTTTGCCACAAGTCCTAGATATGCCGCAATCTGAATATGAGGGCATCCTCACAGGTTCTTTGGTTAGAGGCTATCGAGATGATTTACGCAATTTAGACCGCATTGAGCGGACATTTAATCGCCGCTTCCCAGGCGCACGTTTCCCACTCAGATCTGCACTCGATAGTCCAATACTCAACAGTCCTGTACTCAACCCTTTACGCGGTCACTTTAGCTTGGCGATCTTGCAAGATCGCCCCCAACTCTCCCAAGTGATTGCGCGAGTTACACTCAAGTCCAGACGTGCCAATGGCTACTTGTCAGAACGATTTGCGGGTGACTATCTCTATCCGATCAATAAAAAAGCGCAGTTCATTCGGGGGCTTAATCCAAGCGATCGAATTGTCGTCAGATTATTTACACCACAAGATCGTCTGATTGGTTATAGCGAGTTTGAGTTATTAGAAGATAATGCCGCCGTTAGCATTGTCCTGCCTGAAAACTCAAACCTCTACGGTACAGTTCGCACAGTTGTAGGTATTGATGCCGATCGAAACGGTGTGATCGATCGAGGCGTACCAGTCTATGACTACTTCAGTCAACTGATCGATCGCGCAGATCGTCCAACTGTAACCTTCCAGCCAAGTATTCAGGATTTTGAACTCAGAGCATTCAATTTTTCAGGATTGCAAACTCCACCGCGTAATGCCATCTATCCGCCAACGATGTCACGGGGATTTGTCGATCGAGATCTTGAGTTCAATCCAGACGATCTAGATTCAACCATAACTGCTTTACCGCGACAGTTAGTCCAGCCAGTCAAGGTCGATTCTCGTGGTACTTCCGTCTACGATGTCACACGGCAAATTCTTAACTTTAGAAGAAAGTAATTGTCTGTAAAACGTAAAAGTTGAAAACCCCGACTCTTTAAGAAGTCGGGGTTTTTTATTAATTTTTTGTTAATTCAATCACTAGGGGGTTCTGGTGAAAAAATTACCCATTCTGAAGAGCCCCTAAATCCCCAATTTTGGGAACTTTGACTTTCAGAACCCCCAGAATTGCGATGCACTGAGCTTGTCGAAGTGGGGGCAGGGGGGTTAGGTAGATGCTTTAAAGGAAATCTCCTAGGATTCAGCTTCGTCATCATCAATTTGTCTGAGATGAATATGTTTACGACCTAATCTAATTTCCAGTTCATCACCAGGTTTTAAACCCATCTGATTAGTGTAAGCCGAGCCAATTAAAAGATTGCCATTACGTTGGACACTAACACGGTAACTAGCACTGCGTCCACCTCTCCCGACACCTTTAGAGTCTAAGTTCCCACCAGTTGCATCCATGATCGAGTTGTAAAACTTCATCAGGTTGACACGATCTTGTCCATTTTTGGTCACAGTAGAATAGCCACAGGCTTTTGCTTTATCTTCCTTCGATAGATGCTCTAGTTCTTTAACTTTTTGCAATAGAGCTTCACCAGTGAGCATTACAGGTTGTTTGATTTTAGCCATTGATTTTAGTGAAGAAAAAGTCAAATGAATATGTTATTTAGTATCTAAGATCGACAGTAGCTTAGTCAAACTATTAACTAGCTTCTTTAATTCCTATTTGTATATTCATACTTATTTGTTGAATATTTATAGGTACTACCACATTAGTTAATAATAGGAGAAAAACAAAATGGTCAACTATAAACTTTGGTTTAGTTAAGAGTTGTGGCTAATTTTTAGATTTGAAATTAAGGTTACCTTAAACCCATGTTAAAGGCGGCACGAAACTCGTACCGCCTTTAGTTTAATCACATGTTTTGAGATTTGCTGAGTCTGTAGCCAAATTAATTCTAGCTAGGCAGCTCTTCAGGGAATTGACCAGCCTTTACAGGAATAGTCACATCCTGACCACCACGCTTGAGTTGAACTTGGAGGCTTTCGCCCACGGCTTTACCTTCGACAAATTGTTGAACCTTGTCAGCCGAATTAACACTCTCGCCATTGATCTTGACGATCACATCGCCAGCTTTCAAGCCAGCATTCTGAGCAGGGGAGCCAGGTACAACTTTGGTAATCAGTACACCTTCTTCTTCCTTAACTTGGAAACTAGTATTGGGATCTTGGTTGATTTCCTTTTTGACGGTGGCATCGAGCGTCAACATTTGAATGCCCAGATAGGCCCTGCTAACCCTGCCTTTCTCGATAATCTGCTTAGAGATGCGCTGCGCCGTTTCGATCGGGATCGAAAACCCTAGCCCTTGCGCGCCCTGAATAATTGCCGTATTAACGCCAACGACTTCACCCTGTTGATTGAGCAATGGCCCACCAGAGTTACCAGGATTGATCGCAGCATCGGTTTGAATGAAGCTAACTCGCTTATCGATTCCGACTTGATTACTGCTCCGCCCCAATGCGCTGATAATGCCTGCGGTCACAGTGTTATCTAAACCGAGCGGATTGCCGATCGCGATTGCCCACTCCCCAGGTCGGAGGTTTTGCGAAGTCCCAAGCTTGACGATCGGGAGATCTTTATCGCCTTGAACCTTTACTACTGCAATATCTGTGAGTCGATCGCGTCCCAAAACTTTCCCTTCAAGTTTTCTGCCATCTCTCAAAATTACCGAAACGGTCTCAGAGCCTTCAACGACGTGAGCGTTGGTAATAATGTCGCCTTCTTTGTTGATGATAAAGCCAGAACCAGTACCGCGCTCTACCCGTTCTCTACTAGGTACTTGCGGCGATCGACGGGGCATTTCGTCCCCAAAAAACTGGCGGAAGAAAGGATCGTTAAAAACGTCAGGATTTTGTTCGGCGGCAACTTTACGGGAAGCATTGATCCGAACAACCGCAGGCCCAGTTCGATTTACAGCCTCAGCAATAAAGTTGTAGTTAGCATCTAAAGGCAGTTTAGCCGATTTAGTGGTTTCAGCTTGGACAGCAGGTATAGCTTGAGCCAAGTTAGCTGTGACGAGATTTGACGGATTGACTCGTCCTACTACAGCCCAAGCCCCCAATGCCGCACCAGTTACAACTAGCCCAATGTAGAACAAGAGCTTTTTCAGCGGAGATTTATGATGTGAGTCTCTCATAACGGTAAGAATTCCCAGTGATGGTTATATGTTACTAAAAAAATTTACCTTTGAGTTTGTGAAGGTGCTGGAAAACCCTAATTTGATTCACTACTTTGACATAGCAATGATTGGACTTTCGATCGATATTTCCACACGTTCATCGGCTTGAGGATAATCTGCCTGCACAGATTTGTTTACAGATTGACTTGCAGCGATTTTTTCTTTGCCTGTAGCTAGACTAGGTGTAGGAATAGAATTTGTGGCAAATTGCGCTGATGGTGAATTAATTGTGAATACTGAGCCGAACACACCAATTACCGCCGCCGCCAAAGCAATGCCCCCACCAAGAACTAGCTTACGGAATTGCGATCTTTGCTCGATTTTTGCCATGACTCGATCGACGACCTGCCTAGAATCTGATGGCACAGGCGTTGGTAAATTGATCAAATGCTGACGCAGTTTCAGTTGCTGCTGCTGTAAATGACGAAATTTGACATCAGTTGCCAACCAGTGCTCGACTTGGAGTTTCTCTGCTGGAGTAGCTTCTTGGTCAAGATAAGCACTGAGTAGGATAAATTGCAGTTCAGCTTTATCTAAACTTTGGTCGGCACTAGAATCTTGGTTGGCAATTTTAGAATCGAAGTTCATTTCGCGTACACCTTCTATAGAAACTTAAGTAGAAATCCTGTTGTGGATCTGTGGATTCAGTTATTTGGCACTTGGAATTGGATGCTAACGATTACGAGCTAATTACATGTTAGACAAATAAGGCTGTAGTTGGGCTTGGAGTTTTAACCTAGCTCTAGCAATCCGAGACTTGACAGTACCGAGCGAAACACCTGTAATTTCGGCAATCTCCTCATAGGCTAGTCCCTCAATTTCTCTTAACACGATCGTCGTGCGAAATCCTTCAGGTAAATCTTCGATCGCCTTACGCAAATGTTCGTAAAACTCCTGTGTGGAGAGATTTTCAACTGGTCCAGGATCGTTACTCGGTAATTCCCAGTCGATCTCACCACCATCATTTGTATGTAAAGGGGCATCGAGTGAAATAGGATGTCCTACCCGTTTGCGCTTCCGCAATTCGTCATAAAACAAGTTTGTGGCGATACGGCTCACCCAGCCACGAAATTTTTCTGGCTCTTGCAAGCGTTTGACATTACGGTATACGCGCAGCCAGACTTCTTGAGCGAGGTCGGCGCGGTCTTGCCAATCGGGAGCTAGCTTGTAGAGCAACTGATCGACATGAGACTGATGCCGACGCATGAGTTCGGCAAAGGCTGACTTGCTAGGCTGAAGTCCCTCTTGGCACTGGTAAACCAAGTCTAGATTAGAGAGCTTTTCATCTGACACGGGGACGGAGGGAAATTGAATCTCGACTTTTGTAGACCAAGATAAGCTGTAGCTCATTACCAGTGCTCCAATTTGACTTGTACGATGATCTGTACTGGGACAAATGTAGAGACGGAGATAAATTTAAGCTTGTTCCCGATCTGCTAAGAGCGATAATAGCAGTTAGTGTTTACCTATGAACTTTTCGTATGCAGCGATCGAAGTGGTTGGCAATTTTGATGGGTGCGATCTCTATTGTTTTAGGGGTTGGTTACTTGATTTTGGTGCAAATTCTGGATTGGCGTGGTGGGGAAATGCTGCCAGCCCCGACTGATTTATCGATGATCGGCAGACAAATCGGGGGGCAATTATTCGCGGCAGTTTTTTTGGTGTAAGCTGACGAAATTGCGATTTGGCATTATGAATTTAAAACTCAACCTTCAAGCCCCAAAATTTCTGGAACAGTGGTGGCAGCGTAGTCAAATGTCTGCCCTCTTCAACGGATTAACAAAGCGATTAACAACCTGGCGGCAGGGTAGTAATGTCGTGAGTTTTGGGTTGGTGGGCGCGATGATGCTGACATTGCTGATCGCTCTGCCTTACATCTCGAATAATCAGGCGGGTTTGATCGCGATGTCGATCGCCGCATTCTGGGTTTTGCTGTGGTTGAGCCGCGATCGAACTTCAAGCTCTAATTGGACTCCAATTCACTTACCTTTAACGATCTACTGGTCGATCGCCAGTTTTGCCACAATTTTGTCACCTGTGAAGAAAGCGGCGGCGGATGGTTGGGTGAAACTGACGATCTATTTTCTGTTATTCGCGGTGATCAATTGCTTGATGCGGCTGAGCGAAATGGGTCGGATCAAATGGCGATCGCTACTAATTGGAGCTTACTTGCTGACAACGATTGCTGTGTGTGTCTACGGACTGCGGCAATGGGTGCTGGGGGCGGAAGCACTGGCGACTTGGACAGATCCGACCTCTGAGCTAGTGGGCATAACTAGGGTTTATAGCTTTTTAAATAATCCCAACTTACTTGCGGGCTACCTCATGCCTGCCATCCCTTTAGGTGTGGTCGGGGCGATGCATTGGCGGAACTGGGGTGTGAAGGCTGCGGCTGCTCTCGTGTCGATCGCTAGTTTTATTTGCATCAGAGAAACCTACAGTCGCGGCGGTTTTATCGGTTTGTGTGCCGAAGGTCTAGTTTTGGTGATTTTGCTGACCTATTGGTGGGGACAAAAGTTGCCCAAATGGTCGTTGCCTGTGACTTTGGGGGGGATTCCTGCCTTGGTGGCACTAGCCGCAATTGCCATTCCCACGGTTCGATCGCGCTTTGCCAGCATTTTTTCGGGACGCGGTGACAGCAGTAATAACTTCAGGCTGAATGTCTGGTTTTCAGTGCTCGATATGATCGAGCATCGTCCGATTCTGGGCATTGGGCCTGGCAATAAAGCTTTTAACCAGATTTATCCTGCATATCAGCGTTCAGGCTTCAGTGCGTTGGGAGCCTATTCCGTGCCCTTAGAAATTGCTTCCGAGTCAGGGCTGGTTGGTCTAGCTTGCTACAGCTGGTTAGTGGTTGTAGTTGTGCAGCAGGGTTGGCAAAACTTGCAGCGATTGCGTCAAGAGCGCAAATCAGAAGGGTTGTGGATAATTGGAGCTTTAAGTTCGATCGCGGGTTTAGTTGCTCACGGCTTAGTTGATACGGTTTGGTATCGTCCTCAAGTCCAGATCCTGTGGTGGTTAGTCATAGCGATCGTTGCCAGCTTTTGTATCCAGTCTCCAGAAGTGAGTATGAGCGAAACTGAGTCATCGGATCGATCGAACGAAAATTAGAATCTTATGCAAGATCAATTGCTAAAATTACTGCAATCGGTGGCTGACGGCAAAACTAAACCAGAAATTGCTCTAGAAAATCTGAAACATCTGGATTTTGAAGCGGTGGGTGATTTTGCCAAGATCGATCATCACCGCACTTTACGTACAGGATTTCCCGAAGTGGTGTTTGGCATCGGCAAGACTCCTGCCCAAATTATCGAGATCATGCGATCTTTAAAGCAAAGCAGCCCGATCGTGATGGCAACAAAAATCTCCGCAGATGTGCATGAAAAACTGGTAGGCTTGCGTGGATTGAAATATTTTCCTGTCGCTCAGATTTGCACGCTGGGAGAACCAACGCTGAATTTAACGGGAACGGTGACAATTCTCACGGCTGGTACGGCTGATATCCCGATCGCCGAGGAAGCCGCGATCACAGCCGAATTGTGTGGCTTAACAGTGAAGCGACTTTGGGATGTTGGTGTAGCTGGCATCCATCGACTTTTGCAAAATCAAAGATCGATCGACGATGCTGAAGTTCTGATCGTGGTTGCAGGAATGGAGGGAGCATTGGCAAGTGTCGTGGGCGGATTAGCCGACTGTCCGATTATTGCCGTGCCAACCAGCATCGGTTATGGGGCAAGCTTTAACGGGATTGCGCCATTACTGGGAATGCTCAATTCTTGCGCGCCTGGAATTGGCGTTGTCAATATCGACAATGGTTTTGGCGCTGCGATCCTCGCAGCGCAAATTCTTCGCCAACGCCGATAACAAAGTAACCCACTCCAAATCGATTAAATCGAATGGATCGAGTCAGGCAAACGGTTTGTATTCTCGTAAGCAAACCGCACGATCTGAGAACGATTTTCTAGGTTTAGTTTGGTCATAATGCTGCTGAGATGGGTCTGCACCGTGCGGGGACTAATCTGGAGCCGCTTGCCAATTTCTTTGTTCGTAAACCCTTGAACGACTTGCCAGAACACTCTGTCTTCTGATGGCGTGAGAGTCGATCGAGTTGCGGGTGCGGTCGGCTGTTGGAACAGGTGTAGATTGTCAGGCGTTTTTTGTTCGCGTTTATGTGGTGAGAAAAAGTCCATTTCGGTTTTGCCGATCATGAATCGATCGCCACTTTTGAGCAACACAGGAAAGGTGACTCTTTGCCCCCGCACAGATGAGCCATTACGGCTACCCAAATCGACTAAATAATAATTACCTGGATCTTCATTGGGATTTTTAGGAGTGGATTCATTACCTTGCCCTAATGAATTACCTAGTGAATTACCTAGTGAATTTCCGAGCGAAGAATTAATCACTGCAAGATTTGCCGAACCGACAATTTGAATCGTGGCGTGATTGCGAGAAACCCAATTATCAGTGAGCACAATCGTATTGTTATATCCTCTGCCAATCGTCCAATAGTCGGAGTTTGTAAGAGGAACTAACTGATCGCCATCATCAGCATGAACGATGAGATGGGGAAATGGGTGGAGTAAAGAAACTGAACTATTTGACAAGGTTTTTGTTTGCATCTCAACTATTCCGAATATACCCTAAGCATACACAATTGACATTAACAAGAGACGAATTGCGGATATTTCAGTTCCACCTAATATCTATTATTTGAAAAAGCTGCAAATATGACATCTTGCCTAGTAAATCCCCGAATCATTTAGTTAAAAAGTAGCTAAATAACTCTGAATTTAGTTATTCAGGATTTTACAACTCTATTCGATTGAGGTATGCCATATTTAGTCATGAATTTACGCTGGCGAGCTGGTTTTCCTGTCTAACAAAATCGATCGAACCGCTTGACGACGAATTTTGCCAGATCCAGTTTTAGGAAAAGCATCTAGTTTGTACAAAGCTTTGGGAAGTTTGTAGCTAGCTAAATGTTGCTCTAGACAGAATATCCTGATTGCCTGAAGACTGGGCAACTCTTTAGCTGTAGAGAGATCTGTAGCAATCACCGCCACGACGATTTGCCCCCATTCCCGATCGTCGATGCCAATGACACAAACTTCGGCACTAACTTTGACGATCGAAGGATGTAAAGCTAATACAGATTCGACCTCGGCGGGATAGATATTTTCGCCCCCACTGACGATCAAATCGCTGCGCCGACTGACAACGTAGAGAAATCCATCTGCGTCCAAATAGCCGAGATCGCCTGTACATAGCCATCGATCGATCTCCACTGGCGGGAAGTTGACGTAACCCAACATCACGTTTGCGCCTTTGACTAAAATTTGACCGACCTCACCTGACGGAAGTTCCACACATTCATCTTCGATCGAGACAATTTTGATTCGATCGCACAACAGAGGTAATCCCACCGAGCCTGGTTTAGCTTGAACTTGAGATGGCAAAAGTGTCGTGACTTGAGAAGCGGCTTCAGTTAATCCATAGGTCGGAGCGATCGGGAGTTGAAGTCGATCGCACTTTGCCAATAATGCTCGATCGATCGCCGCGCCACCAAGTAGAATGCAACGGAGTTTTTGCCAATAGGGGAGAGCATCGCTGAAGCTTTCATGGTTGAGAATGCGGGTTAACATCGTCGGCACGAGCGAAATCAGTGTCACCTGTTCTGTACAAATCGATTGGATGATCGAAGCTGGATCGAATCGATCGTGGATCGCGATCCTAATACCACAGATCGCACTACGCCAGACAATTGACAAGCCCCCCACATGATAGAGCGGCAGGCAAATCAACCAGTTATCCAAACCATCTATCCCTAAATTCAATCCTGAGGCGATCGCACTGTGGAAGTGATTGCCATAGGTAAGTTGCACGCCTTTGGGTTTACCAGTTGTGCCTGAGGTGTAAATTATCGACTGCACCGCATCCAAATCAATCTCTTCTCGTAAAGATTCTGAGAATGTACTTAAAGATACTTTTATTGGATCTAATTCCAGACCTAGCTCTAAATTCAGTAAGTTTATGCTGGGATCACAGATCTGAATTGCTCTGGCAAGTTCGCTTCTAGCGAGATCGTGGACAAGTAATTTCACATCGCAATCCTGCAACTGCCATAAGATTTCCGCAGCAGTAAGGCGAATATTAATCAGAACTTCGATCGAGCCTAACTTTGTCAAAGCATGAGTCAGAGTCACATAATTGAGATGATTCGACATCAGCACGGCAACGCGGCTACCTAATGTCACACCCAGACTGGCAAGGCCGATCGAGATCGATCTTGCTTCCGCCTCAATTTCAGCAAAAGTCCAGCTTTTGCCCGCAAATACCAGAGCAGTTCGATCTCCTCTCTGCTTCGATCTGTGGCATAACCAATTCGGCGATAGACAAAATTTCGCTGTTTGTGAGATCATAACTGCATCTTTTTCGGCATTAGCTCCGACTTATGGCATTTAGCTTAGATTTTAAAAGTTTAAGTTGAGATATACTCAAAAATATTAGTGCTGTTAGAGTGCTGTTAGAACGGACATGAGGAGCAGATTCAGGTTGTGACCATAAATCAACTAGACGAATTCAGCAAAAGAATTACGCCGCTCAAGCCTGAACCAAAGCCCCGCAGGAAAAGACCTTGGACTGTGATTGTGCTGATTGCGATCGCGATTTTATCAGGTGGGCTGGGGGCTGGATTTGCGTTAGTCATGACTAGCAAACCTCTACAACAGCGAGCTTTGACCGACAAGGAAGCGGAAATATTTGGGCAAAATCAGAGTCTTGCGGCGGCTACGGCTGGTTTACCTGACCTGACTCGATCGGTGAATATTCTGATTCTCGGTACTATAGTTCTAACTTCCGATGTGCCTGGTGCGCCAACAACTCCAAAAGAGAATTATCTAGCCCAAGTAGACAATAGCCTTAACGGCCAAAGTGATGCCATGTTATTGGCACGCTTCGATCCTGAATTGAAGAAAATTACAACTATTTCCGTGCCCAGAGATAGCCGTGTTGATATTCCAGGCATTGGCATGAGTAAAATTAATGCCGCTAACTATGTGGGTGGAGCAGCATTGTCAGCTCAGGTTGTCAGTCAACTGCTTAATAACGTTTCGATCGATCGATACATCCGCATTAATGTCGGTGGCTTTGGTAAATTGATCGATGCTCTGGGCGGAGTTGATATTTACGTGCCCAAGCGGATGAAATACCAAGATGATAGTCAACATTTGTACATTAACCTCAATCCTGGGCAGCAGCATCTCAATGGCAACAAAGCGATCCAGTACATGCGCTTTCGGTATGATGACCTCGGTGACATTGGGCGAGTGCAGCGTCAACAGACTTTAATCCGTGCCATGATCGAACAAAAACTCAACGTCACGACGATCGCTCGATTGCCTGATATCTTGCAAGTCTTAAAAGAAAATATCGATACTAATCTCTCGGTCGAAGAAGTGCTGGCACTGGCGGCATTTGCGGCGAAGACTAATCGTAAAGATGCTCGGATGTTAATGGTGCCAGGACGATTTAGTGAACCCACCGAATTTCCACTCAGCTACTGGATCGTCAACAATCGCCACCTGAGTCGGCTGATGGCAGACCATTTCAACATCAAAACAGATGTGACAGCAGATGTTGAAGCGCATTCTCCCAAATATCTACGGGTGGCGATCCAAGATAGTATTGCCAAGCCTGAAGGTGTGAAGAAAGCTTCTCGTTTCTTATCATCCATAGGGTACAACCAAGTTTTCACGGCAGAATCCGCTTGGGCAAATCCACTTGCTAAGACCCAAATTGTCGCTCAAACAGGCGATCGAGCTAGTGCTGAACTGGTACGCCAGAGTTTAGGGATCGGCGAAGTTGTGTTTGAAGCCACAGGCAGCATTGAATCCGATGTCACTGTTCGGTTAGGACGAGACTGGCTAACATTTAAACCTAAGTCCCCTAAGCCAGCTAAACCTGCGGAGAATTAGACGAAAGGTAATTCCGTTGCCATTTTTGCGATTTGGGCGGGTGGGATTGGCACAGGCGTGAGGTTGATTTTCAGAGTTTCGTTTAATTTGATGTAACTGGAAATTTTTTGCTCGATCGACTCGGTAATATAGCCATCCGCAAGAAAGTAAGGCAGCACTGTAATATCTGTCACACCTTGCGTAATCAACGAGTCAAGTTGGGTTTCGAGGCTGGGTGATACTGACCAATAGGCATCGATCGCCCCCAAACTTTTGGCTAAATCCTGAATTGGCTGATTTGCGCTTGCTCGACGGCTGCCATGTGATAGAAGAATTCTGCTCTGAGATGAAGGATAAAGCTCAAATTGTTGGCGCATGAGTTCAGGGATCTTGGCATGAGTCCCAAGATGAGCCGCGATCTGAAAATTAATCGGCAAATCAAGTGGGTCAGAGAAATAGGATTGCGCGATCGAAACGGCGTTAGGCAGATCTTCTTTAACATGAACCCCAGCCAGCAAAAACAACGGCACAACCACAATTTCTGTGTAGCCTTTGGCTTTTGTCATTTCACCAAATACTTTCAACTGCTCTTCGAGGCTAGATGCCATTCCCTCCAAGCAACCACCACCCACCAGAAAATCTACTTCTGCTTGCGATCGATCCACGAGGTTTTGCAAGTTCTGCCAAGATCGTCGATCGCTACTGCCATGCGTAACCAAAAAATATGCTGTCAAAGTGTTTTCTGACTCCAAGTAAGTTCGATCTAAATCTAGCAAAATAATTATCCTTGGTGGAAGCAGCTATAACTCTGATTTTAGCGATCTCAACATGCGACTAGTTCCTAACGAGATTGCCTGATTTACTAGTTTGGGAATTAGTTCGATTATCGGTACATTGGGAAATGTCGGACTGGAATTGATTTCGATGTAACGATTTCTTTCAGCCGTTCGATCGAAGATATAAACTTTTAGCTTCGAGTTGCTATAAATCCAAACTTCAGGCACACCTAGAGCCTCATATGCATCAAGAGCAGTTTTTGAAGTGACATCTGATTCGATCGACAAATCGGGGGGTGGATAAATGGATAAGTCCATATTGGTGCAACCTCGAACAAGGGCAGCATTTTGAATGTAAAAGCAAGTATCAGGCTCAACTCCAGCAATGATCGGAAGCTTGAGCGTAGTTGAACCAAAATCTTCCCAATCTCGATCTTGCATATTCAATATGGCTTTAACAATATCAGCGATAATGCGATGAGGACGCTCATGTAAAGCTAATGGGGACATGATTTCCAGAGTTCCTTTGTAGTAAGCCACACGAGTGTTACGTTTTTCACCTAGTTCGGTGAGAATATTTTCAAAATCCTGCCAAGACACATTATGGATACTGATCCGATTGCCAGGGTCAATTTCAATTGCTTCGATCGGGATTGTGATGCTCATAGTGAGTTACGAAAATGCTAAATTAATCAAAGATCGAATTCATTTGAGTAAGTGATGAGCAGATCCTGTAAGAAAAGCCCTGTGCATGGAGTTACATCCGCAAGCAGTGAGAATGAAGATAAAAGGCTTTACAACCGCCGATATAGGCGTGCTATCAAATTAGTTTTGCATGAAAATCCTGAGTTAGAAGTTCAGCCGCACATATATGAGTATAGCGATCCGTGGTGCATGGACAAGGATGGGAAGGTAAGATTTGACCCTGAGAAACACCCAGAATGGTTGCGAAAATGAGATAATGTGGCTTTCTCGATCTCGCTGGAGGAGGCTAAATGTATCGATCGAGACAAGCCTTAATGGGAGATATCCCTTCAAGCTCAGTCGAAAGATTGCGGCTAATCATCCTAATATAGGCATCAGAGATGATTTACAATCAGGCTGAGTCATAAATTGAGGTTGAACCATGTCATCTCAAGTTTCAGTCAATTCTCTAGAGTGGTTGCAAGATCGATCGAAAGTTCTACAACCCTACCTTGTGACCAAAGCCGAACGTGGGATCATTGGTAAAAGTCGCTATGCGGATCGACTCCGCCAAGAGATTAAAAAGGCAAGTGAAGATCGGCAGCCAGTTTTGATCGTTGGAGAGCCTGGATTAGATAAAGATAACATTGCCGCTTTAATCCACTTTAATTCTGCCCAGCGTCGATCGCCAATCATCAAGGTCAATTGCGGTCTAATTCAAACCAGTGGAGCTGATTTATTTGGTCGGCTTGGTGGCAATCAGGGTCTACTAACGTGGCTAGGGAACGGAACTTTAGTTTTGAACAATATTCAAGAACTACCAACCGAAGTTATTCCTCAAATCAAACAACTTCTAGAAAGCCAAACCTTTAAGCCAGTAGGCAGTAGTGAATCCGATCCTGACATTCCCTGCGAAGTTCGGATCATGATGGTCACAGAGAAAAAAGAACCAGCTTGCTCCTCCCAGATCGAAAAACAGACGATTAAGGTTCCAGCTCTACGAGTGCGAAAAGCTGATATCAAACCACAGGTCGAATACTACATTGCGTTGTTTTGTCGCGATCGAAGCATTCCTAAACCAAAAATTTCGGATGAGGCATTACGCAGTTTGCAAAGCTATGACTTTCCAGGGAATCTCAAAGAATTGCAGTTATTGGTCGAACGGTCGATCGTGCAGTCTCAAGGTGCGCCATTCTTGACTGAAGCGGTATTTTGGCCGAGTCGCTCTAAAGGTAAACAGTTTCGATTTAATCTGCTCAATGCCTATCCAAATTTACGATATTTTTTCCGCAGTGATTGGTTTCCGACACGCTTAAATTATTGGCTGATTCTACCTGTTTACACAATTGTGGTGGCTGTTCTGTTTTTAGCTCCCCAGACCATCGATCGAAATTTTGCCCTTAACTTATTTTGGGCATGGTGGTGGCCACTGATTTTGATTGGCTTCCCATTTGTCGGCAGATTGTGGTGTTCGATCTGCCCGTTTATGATTTACGGCGAAGTCACCCAAAAACTATCTCTATGGCTATTTCCTCGGCAGCTCAAACCTTGGAATCGAGATGTTTCGGAACGCTGGGGCGGTTGGTTTCTATTTGGGCTATTTGTGCTGATCTATCTCTGGGAAGAACTGTGGGATTTACAAAATACGGCTTATCTCTCTGCCTATTTACTCTTGTTAATTACGGCGGGTGCGGTAATTTGTTCGCTCATCTTTGAGCGGCGTTACTGGTGTCGTTATCTCTGTCCGATTGGTGGCATGAACGGTCTGTTTGCCAAGCTTTCCATGACTGAAATCCGCGCTCAACAAGGAACCTGCTCGGCAGAATGTACGACTTATCAATGTTACAAAGGTGGAGTGCAAAAAGGCGAAGGCTTAGAAACCAATGGCTGTCCGCTCTATTCCCATCCTGCTCAACTTCAGGATAATCGCGATTGTGTGCTATGCATGACATGCCTCAAAGCTTGCCCCCATCGTTCTGTGGAGTTGAATCTCCGTCCACCCGCGATCGAACTTTGGACAACTCATGTGCCACGTAGCTATGAAGTTGCACTTTTATTCCTATTACTAGGGGGAGCATTTCTGCATCGCTTGCCAGAGATTCGGGCAGTTTTGGGATGGCAGTTCGACTTGGATAGTTTCTTGCCACATTTAGCGTTCTCTTTACTGGTCTTAATCGCGCCTGTGGTAATTCCTTTCCTAGCTTATGGTGTGATGAGATCGCTCCATTATTTAGCTCTATTAATCAAAAGATATAAGCTGCCCTTCAGTATCACTGCTTGCAAACCCAGACCTTTTATTCAACTGGCATATGGCTATTTACCCCTAGTTTTAGGTGCGAATTTGGCTCACTACTTACGACTATTTCTGCAAGAAGCGGGACGAATTTTACCAGTTACTTTTGCCACCTTTGGTTTAGATGGCTTGAATTTACCTGTATTTACAGCTCATCCTGCGGTGATTGATTTCTTACAGGGAACCACATTAATTTTATCTGTAGTTCTGACTTGGATATTAACCCAAAAGATTGCCCGTCAACCTTGGCGATCGCTATTCCCTCAGCATTTAAGTTCAGTGGTTCTCGCGATCGGGTTGTGGTCAGTTATAGTCTCGCAATAATCTTTTGCGTATTACTTTTAACCCCAAATCGATAAACTCTTTCCAGATTGCATAGGAACAGCGAACTGAATTTATGCAACGTTTGGACTTTTATTTAGCTTTTTTGCAACTGTTTGGCTTCACATCCGTCAGGGGTGAGGTTAGAATCTCAAGGATTATTGAGGCATTAGTTGAAACATATGTTGAAGTTACATCGATCGATCGGTTTGGCTCTTTTTTTAGCCCTGGGGCAAACGGCATTTAGTCAAACTACTTTGGCGCAAACTAACGGGCAGAGTGGCACAATTCCTTATCCTGGGACGATTCAATCTTTGCCAGTTGCCGCTCCAGCTAATATTCCTACCCCACAAATATCTCCACAATCTCCGCTACCAAACTTTCCTCAAACTGAATCATTGATTTTTGTCGCCCCCAATGGCATCGATGATCCAGGCTCAGGATCGGCAATTACTCCATTTCGGACAATTACTGCCGCCTTACGCACGCTTCCTGGCCCAGGCACAATCATTCAACTTGCGACTGGAAATTACAGTGCCGAAACTGGTGAGGAGTTCCCGCTTAAATTATTGCCTGGAATCAAGTTGCGTGGCAATGCTGACAGTAAGGGGGAAGGTATTTCGATCAAAGGTGGTGGTTTCTTTGTCAGTCCAACATTTGCCCGACAAAATATCGCTATGCTCGCGGCAAATAATGCTCAGGTGATTGGCGTGACGATTACCAATAGTGGTTCGCGTGGTTATGGGCTGTGGGTAGAGTCCAGTAAAAATTTCACCGCTACCAGCAGCACTTTTATCAACAACACTCATGATGGCGTGTTTCTAACTGGGGATTCGATCGCAAACGTGGTGAGTAGCCAATTCACCAAAAACAGAGGTAGCGGCATTTCGGCTGTAGGTAGCAGTTCTGGTGATATTCGGGGCAATGTGTTTGATAACACTGGTTTTGGTCTATCGATCGGGCAAAAATCCAGCGTCGTAGTTTCGTCCAACCAGATCATCAATAACCGCAACGGGATTATTCTCTCTAACGTTGCCACGCCTTCGCTCCATGCTAATACGATCGCTAATAGCCAAGAATATGGTCTGGTAATTCTTCGCGATCGGAGTGGCAATCAACCAAATCCAGACCTTGGTACTCAAGCTAACCCAGGGCTAAACATTTTTAAAGGCAATAAGAAAAAAGATATTAACAACACAACTGGAGCTAAATTGCTTGCAGTTGGCAATCAAATCGATAATAAGCGGGTATCTGGCCCCATGGAACTGATTGGCTCTGTAGCTCCACCCTCAACGCCAGTTAAGCCACCAGCTAAACCTCCTGCCAAGCCACCAAAGCCATCTCAGGTAAAGCCTGCCGCGAAGAAGCCTACTCAAGCTAAACCGCCAGCCAAAAAGCCAATTCAAACGAAGCCAGTACCAAAACCAAAAATCCGATCTAGCGATTAGGGTCTAAGTTAGGATGGAGTTCTTACCCACACTTTCTTACCGATCATGGACTCACCTGCTGCTAATCCGCCAAATCAATCGTCAAATAACCGTCTGCGAAATTTGCTGGTATCGATCGCCGCGATTATCCTTACCACTGCTGTGTTTTTTGGGTTTAGCATCCAGACTAGCAGTGTTTCCCTAGAGGCGATCGCTGCCACAGCCGTCCCGATCGACACCGCTTTAGCCAACACCAAGCCCACCGTGATCGAGTTTTATGCTGACTGGTGTACCAGTTGTCAGTCAATGGCTCCAGATAACAAGGCATTACAGCAACAGTACGGCGATCGAGTTAATTTTGTCATGCTCAATGTTGACAACAATAAGTGGTTGCCCGAAGTTACCCGATTTAAGGTCGATGGGATTCCCCACTTTGTATTTTTAGATCGAGGTAATCAGACGATTGGGAATGCGATCGGGACTATGCCCAAACAAATCCTCGCGGCAAATATCGATGCCATGATCGCGTCGCAAACATTGCCCTACAACAAACTCGATCGAGGACAAACTTCGGAGTTTGCCGCACCATTACCTGCTGATGCCACCGATCCTCGATCTCATGGCTAATCAGGCTAGAATCTTGACTGAGATTAGAGTCGAGATTAGGGCTGAGGCGGTTCCGAGGGAGTAGGATTGGGGACGAGGATTTGGTCGGTACTTGGAGTAGGCTTCAGGTTTGGGTCAACATTTTGAGCTGGGGTTTGAGCTGGATTTTGGAGTTGCGATGGGGCTAATGGTGGGCGATTTGCCGTACTGAGATTCTCGTAGATGGCGCGAGAAACATCCCGAATCAGTTGGTTAGCTCGTTGATCGTTGTCAGGGCGTTTGACGATTGCCGCGACAATGTAGCGTTTACCATTTGGCATATCGACAATTCCCGCATCCCCCACAGATGAACGGATGTCACCAGTTTTATGGGCAATTCTTGCTTCTGGGCCTAAACCTTTGGGCAAAAGTGTATTCGTCTCAGTGCGCTGCATAATGTCCATAAATCGATCGCGGTTGCGTAATGTCAGCAACTTGCCCCGATCTACCATTGCCAACAGATTTACCAGATCTTGTGAACTGGTGGTATTAGTGCCTGTGATGTCAGGTAAAAGATTGCGGATTACAGTCGAAGTCATGCCCCAAGACTTAAATCGCTGATTTAGTAAATCTTTCCCGCCAAGACGCTTAATGATAATGTTGGTGGCAGTGTTATCACTGATCGTAATCATCATCGTCAAAACTTCCAAATAGGAGAGACGAGTGCCAAGTGGCTGATATTGTAGATCTCCTGCTTCTCCGACAATATCTTCGGTTTTGAGTTCGATCGATTCATCGAATCGCACCTTGTCGTTACCAACATCCTCTAAAAAAGCGATCAGGACTGGAATTTTGATGATGCTGGCAGAGGCAATCGGCTGATTAGCATTGATATTGATATAGCTCGAACTATCTAGATCGACTGCCAGTACCTGTAAGCCAAGATCTGGTTCAGCCGCCGCTAGCCCCTTAATCTTGGCAGTCAAAGGAGCTAACTCGGTTTTAAGCTGTACACCTGTTGGCTCTGCATTTGCGGCATCACTAGTTTTATTGGAATTGGTGGAAGTAGCGACGATCGAACCTGAAAGATTGCCGTTAGCCGCATAGCTCTGCCAGAATGAGATCAGAGTCCCCGCAATTACGCTTAAACCAATCCCAGCAACTACGGTACGAAGGATTTGCAAAGTCGATGACTTTACGATCGATCTGGTTGATTTGGGTGGCGATTTAGGGGTCGAATTTATTTTTAGTGCGGTCGGATGCGATTTTGATGCCGTGAGATTTTGGGGATTATTTTGGATCGTGTGGTTAGCGATCGAGGAGCGATTTGACGCTTGACGGGGAAATCGCCGCATCTTTTGGTCTGGTTTTAGATCTGCTCCACTTTGGGGCTGAGAACTGGCTGCTTGGGAATTAGTTGCCTGAGAACTCTTGGAACCATTAGTACTTATACCTTTAGCCTTTTGCTTTTCCCGTAATCTGCGTAATCTGTCCTCACGATTTTTAAAGCCCATGTCTCGGGCTGAATCTTTTTTCACATCCTTTAGCGTCTCTTTAGGTAAATCCTTTGAAGAAGATTTTTGCTCCACGATAATTCCTTGCTCACTCTTCGACACATACTACCTGAGTTTTAGAAAAAATTACTCTCAGAGTCAAACTTATTGGTTAAGAATTTCTGGAAATAGCCCAATTAATTTGCCTCAATATACCTCTGAGCATCTTAACTTCAGCTGCGCTCAAATTAGCCTTATTAAATAGATGACGGAGTTTCTCCATCCGATGAAAAGTTGTATGCGGATAAAGATAACCGATTTTTAATAAAATTTCCTGTAAATTTTCGTAATAAGCTTCTGTCATATCGATCGAAGCAAGATCGAGATCGGCTTTTAAATTTTGGGTCAGAGGCAATTCTAGATCGGGTCGATCGATCGATGCCTGACTAAGTAAGCGCAACTGATAGCAGCAAATCCCCACCGCCTGAGCCAGATTCAACGATGGATAATCGTCGGACACAGGAATCCGCATAATCTGTTGGCAATATTGCAACTCGGTATTACTCAAACCCCGGTCTTCGCGCCCAAACACGATCGCCGCCGTCTCCACCGCGATCAGCCAAGTTAGCCCCGCGCTAGGACTAAGCGGTTGCGTTTCGCCCTCGTCAATCCGTCCTGCTGTGGCGATCGCCCGTTGACATCCTGCCAACGCCGTCGGTAAATCGGGCACAATATGCGCTGTATCGAGCAGATCTTGGGCATGAACTGCCATGTTTTGGGCGGCTTCACTAAATCGATCGGTCTGAAAATCAAACTGCGGATTTACCAGCCATAATTGTGATAAGCCCATGTTTTTCATCACCCGCGCTACCGCACCGACATTCAGCGCCCCCGCAGGCTCGACTAAAACAATCCGCAAGTCAAGCATGAATTAGAAAAAATCTCTGTCTCTGTAGCTGGCACGAGCTTGAGTATCGAGGCTGAAGGCAATCATCATCGGAAACCGCAGCATGTCCACCGAGATGTATTCTTCGGCTTCGTCCATAATTACTAGCGGGATCATGCCTTCATTCACCAATCGATCGCCTTTTGTGGCTAAAGGTTCAGAATCTTCAAACAGGACTACACCTTTTTCGGGACCAAAGTGATCGCGGCTGATGCCCAGACAATCTTGGAAACCCCGCCGCCACTCGCCTAAACGTTCGGGCGCAGTTGCTAGGATCAAAACTCGCATTTTGTCGCCGTAGATCGATCGAAGCACCGACACAATTGAGGCTGCCACCAGAATATTTTGTAACCGCGTGCCCATCGATTTCACCGCTCCACGTCCCGCCTGCTCAAAAAACCACTTAGCAGCACGTTCGGCATGGATCGTCTCATAGGTACGGCGCAACTTCCATGCTGGCCCATAATAGTCGGGCAAAGTCCGATAGCGTTCCAGCAATTGTTCGATCCGTTGTTTCTGATCGGCAAAGACTTGCTCTGACAGTAATGGCGGTTCTGGAGCTTTCGTTTCAACAGGTTTGTCGATCGATACAGGTTTAGCTGGAGGCGCAAGATTCAATTTCTCGGCACTGACAACTAGGTCTTGCAAGCTCCCAACTAAGTAATCTTTAAATCCTTGTACGCGCACCGCAACATCCTGAGACACGCCTGCATAGGTAGTCTTCATCTCTACTTGCAGCCGATCTTGCTTTCTTTGTAAAATTGAGATCGACGCTTCGAGTTCCTGCTTGCGTTGCTCTAGATCGGTTAAATCTTTTTGCATGATCCGTTCGATCGACAACTGGAGTTTAGTCACCTGAGATTGTAAAACCTGCTGCTTCTCCGTCTTTAATTGCTCGATCTCAGCTTTTAGCTCGGCGGCTTCTTGCTTCAAAACAGTGAGGTGATCGACATCAGGCATGACCTCAGATGCGGCTCGATCGCGCTCTACTGAGTCTTGTGTGTCCTGCTGTTCTACGGGAATATTTTCGTCATCCATAGGTATATTTTTGCGGTCTTCGATCGAGTCAACTTCTGGTTCTTCTTGATCCATGTTGACATATTTAGTTTGAGATTTGAGATTTCGGATTTTGGGCTAACGGCGGATTTGGCTACTGAAACCAGAGGCCTTGAACTGTTTTAGCTCTAGTGGGGGTAACTGGTCAGCAGGAATCGTGATCATGATTTGAAAATCGCTTTCACCCGAAGGAACTTCGGCAATTGCCCCCAACCTCGTCCGTTCGGGCATGGCATCATTACCATTAACATCATAAATTCGTCCAAACACATCGGCGTTATAGACTACCTTACCTGAAGCATTAATCGCTTTACCACTGACGAGAAAACAACTAGCTGGCATCACTCCACCACCGATCACTAGATCCTTTGCCATTTCAGGTGGACAGTAATCATAAGTAAGATTGTTTAGTTTTATCTGGATGGCGGCGAACGCAGGAAATGCGATCGACCCTACCAATAAACATGAAATCAAGTAGATTGAAACCCGCCACAGCAGAGTTTTAATCGTGTTCTTTAGGGCAGATAAAAGCATAATGAATGAATAGGTAAGTCATTTTCAGATTGTACGACGATCCGAGCGTGATAAAATACCGATTAAATCTTGAAGGAGGTTGATTTTTAGATGCAATTATCTCTACTGTTGGCAACTTTGCCTGAGGCTTACAGAATATTGGATCCATTAGTGGATGTTTTACCTGTAATTCCTGTTTTCTTTCTGTTGTTGGCTTTTGTCTGGCAAGCAGCAGTCGGTTTCAAATAACTGGTTCAAATAACTTTTAGATCGGCTTTTGCCTAAACTTTTCTTAAAGTTTTTTATATATAAGTTTGATATAAGCTTAGTGGGAGCGATCTGAGGATTGCTCCCATTTAAGTTTTTGGTTTGATTTTTAGCCCAATTTTTAGTTTGATTTTTGAATGAAATGGAAAATCTTTTGCGCTGGGTGAATAAAGCTTTGCTGTTCGATATGTTCCTCGTATTTTTCTTTTTTGCTTGGTTTGTCGTGGCAGTCGTAGGCGATCGACTTCTAAACTTCAACTTAGGACTAGGAATATGGCAACAACTCTGGGAGCCAATTATTCAGCCTGCTTTGGGTATTGTGATGGCTGGGGCAATTTTAAGTGGCGTAGCATCGAAATTCAAAAAAACATAATCCTGAATTATGCTCCCTTTCTAAATTCTTAAGAAACATAATGGATCTGGATAGCCTCCATCTGTTGCTTTTACCTCGACTGTTGGCGGCGCTTTTAGGTGTTGTTTGTGAGATTGCCTACCTTAAAACTGGATCGCTTTGGTCGCCCGCTGCGATCCACTGGTTGGTTGTGGCGGTGTGGCTGACCGTATTAGGTGGACAGAAAAGTTGTTGTAACTAGTTAATCCCCCCTGTGAATCGATCGAATTTCCCCAAGCAAGATCGATAGAGCTATTCCTTTTTAGTCAATGCTTCAATCGTTATTGAAGTGTAATGTTTAATCGATAAAGCAGACTCTTGAGGAAGCAGTCGATCGACCACTAGTTGTACTTTTTTATACGCCAGAGAGTACTCATCATTAACCTGAAAGCAAGAAAGAATATTGCTGAACCAGTCCAATAGTTGCTCACGAAACAACCGCTCATCATCCCGCAAGATTGCTAGCGCCATAGATGTGAGAACAATCGTCATATCGCGGCGACAGAGTTGTTTTCTCGTTTTAACTAACTCAGGATAATCGACTTCTAGCAGTTCTAGCGATCGGGTAACAATCTCTTCGGTTTGGTCGCGCAGTAATTTGTAGGAATTAATGCGGTTGGGAAAGGTCTGGATATATAGTTCTAGTTGTGCCAAAGACTCATTGCTAAGATAGCCTCGATCGAGAGTGCTGCTATATCGATCGAGTATTGGATTCAGCGTTATTTGCATATTCTCGCCTCTTTGAATCTTTGCATTAATTCTGAATTGACATCCTCCCCACCGCATAGGCGGATGGGGATTCCAAGAATCGCTTCTTGGTCTTTCTGCTTCATAGCAACTGCCTCTACCCACAAGGAGCTTTGGTCTTATGTTCGCTCCACAGACTAACCCCGCAAGCCCTGCGGTTTTATATCACAAGCAAACAAATATTTGTCTGTTTTACGTCTTCCAAGGATGTTTACCATTGCCTCTTCAGCTTTTCCCGGTCTACCATCTTTTCCTCGCCGCCGAATACTGGTGTAGACGAACTTTGGTGTTAGGCTTTATGTCTCCGTTGTCGCGGGTGGGTCAACGACCACAAGCACTATACCACAAGTTTGTTGGCGATTTTCGCGGCATCGAACCGCTCAATCGCCTCGCTATCCATCACCACCGTGTAGACGGATGGGGTATTCCGCGAATTAGATAAACTATATCTGCTTTTAGTCATTCGATCGAAGTAAATCGAATATTTCTTTCGCAACACGGTCGATCGCGCCTTCTCCTCCCAGACAAAGTTGCATTTCGTCATAGTCTTGCAGCATTTGTTGACGTGCAGCTTGATTTAGTAACAGTTCTAGGCAAGCTTGGGACACAATTTCAGGGGAAGCGGCTTCTTGCAAAAACTCTGGTACGATTTGCTTCATCTGTACCAAGTTAGGTGGCGACATAAAAGGAATATAAAACTTCAGCACATATCGGGCTAGCCAAGCGGTGATTTTGCTGACGCGATAGATCACGACTTGGGGAACTTTTAGCAAAGCTGTTTCCAGATTAACCGTGCCAGATTTTGACAGTACGACATCAGCCGCACGGATCAATAGTTGTGACTGTCCTTGGATAATTTGGGCGGGAATATCATATTGCTGGAGTAATTTCTCAACTGTGGGGCGATAGCGTTCTAACGATAGGGGGAGCCAGAATTTTACCTGCGGCAGTTTGGCTCGAATAAGCTGTGCTGCTTCTAACATCACTGGCATTAGGTATTTCAATTCTTGAGATCGAGATGCAGGTAGAAGCGCAACGACCAAATCTGATTCGGCGATTCCCAGTTTTTGCCGTGCGGTGGCGCGATCTGGCACTCGCGCCATCAAATCTACTAGTGGATGTCCGACCCAGGTAACATTTGCGCCACGTTCTTGATAGTATTTGGCTTCTTGGGGGAAAATCGCCAGCAGCTTGGTTGTAAATGTCGCGATCGCATTCGTATTTTTACGATTGAACGACCACACCCATTCCTGTGGGGCGATGTAGTAAACCACTGGAACTTTGAGCTGTTGCTTGGCGAAGTATCCCAAAGCGGTATTTGGCGTAACGTAGTCGATCAAAATCACTAGATCTGGTGGTGATCGCTTTAATTGTCGCTTGGCTTGCCATTGCACAATCAGGGTAGGGATCACGTAGGGTAGAGCTTCGACTAAGCCCATTGAACCAATGCCGATGGTATTGCCAAGTAAGGTTGCGCCTGCTTGAGCCATTCGATCTCCACCGAGTGCTAAAACCTCCAGTTCGATGCCCTGTTTCTGAGCGTAAGACTGTAAAGCCTCAATCAAAATTGCCCCTTGCCAATCGCCTGAGACTTCGCCCGTACTGATAAAAATTCTATACTTCATGGATTGTTCGAGGGCAAACGGCAAACATGGAACGACACTATATTAAACAATTTCTGCCATCCAAAATGTACCGCTCAAAATCGCTTCTTCGCATATCTTTAGTTTACTGTCTCAGTAAGGCGACAGAACCTGCTTGCTCAGAGTGTTTGTCATGGGTTTGCCTCCTACGATCGCTGCCGGCCGATGTTCGTAGGTGCGATCTTGTAGTGTCTTTGCATAGGGGCGCGACCAGGCTGTATGGTCTCCTGCGAGCACGATGTCTTCTGAATCAGGGATATGTTTCACGTATTCTTGCATCAACCCTTTTCGTGGCGGCTGACCATCTTGAAGGGCTTCGTAGATACTCGACCATTCTCGGCGAAATACTGGGCTTAAGGATAGCTCAACAAATGAGATGATTTGCCGTGTTGTCAATACTGCGTCCATTAAGTCAAACAGGGCATCTCTTGCATTTCCTAATATTTGATATGTTTGCTTGCGAAATTTCTCGATTTTCTCCAAACTGTTCATGATGAAGTTGATGAGTTTATCAATTATCAGCTTCCTTCATTAAGTGGTCAGTCTGTTATAGCTGACCACTTTTCTTGACTGGCAATAACAGTTTTTAGTCTAAACTCCAGTTGGAAGTATGGAAACCGTAAATATCCATCAGGCTAAGACAAATCTCTCTCAGCTATTGTCTCGTGTTGAGCTTGGAAAAGAAATTGTGATTTCAAAAAGCGGTGTGTCAGTTGCGAAATTGGTTCCACTTCGCGCTTCATTCGATCGACGATCGAGTTTGGGACAAGATCGAAGCAGATTTATCGTGCCAGATGACTTTAATAATCCTCTGCCAGAAGAGATTCTCGCGACATTTGAGGATGTGGCAGTGCGAGACTTTTAACCAATCAATCAATTCATCTCACCCAAACGTTAATTTCGTCCTGGGATTGGGCCGCGACGGTGATCGTTTGACAGAGACTCTTGCAAAAACTTTTGTAAATGTCGAACATGCGGATCTTCAGGCAAACTATCCAGCTTTTCTAGAGCTTGGGACATGGTTAAATTTTTCTGGCGATAGAGAATGCGATGGGCGGTTTCTAGCAATTGCAATGATTGCGGATCTAAGCCTGCTCGTTCTAAACCAACGCGATTAATGATCCTCACTCTAGAGGGATTGCCTTCGATCAGCATATAGGGCGGTACGTCTCGATCGATCCGACTCATGCCGCCGACCATTGCCAATGTGCCGATGTGGGTAAATTGGTGAATGCCGACAATGCCACCAATTCTTGCCATTGGTTCGATCACAACGTGTCCAGCCAAAGCCACTGAGTTAGTGATCACGACTCGATCGCTAATCACACAGTTATGCGCGACATGAACATATGCCATCAACAGATTAAAATTTCCAATCACCGTGACTTCATCTGCCCCTGTTGCCCGATTAATCGTGACATATTCACGAATGCGGTTGTCATCCCCAATTTTGACCTGACTATTCGCGCCGTCATACTTCAAATCTTGCGGTTCCAGACCAATCACCGCCCCAGGGAAAATTTGATTGCGTGCCCCAATTTCTGTTCGTCCGTCAATTACAACATGAGCACCGATACTGGTGTGAGCACCGATTTTAACCTGCTCACCAATCACAGCATAGGCTCCGACTTTTACAGTGGGATGCAATTCAGCGTCTGCGTGAACTGCGGCTGTAGGATGAATGAGTGGCGGCATAGACACGTGGGACACTAGCATAGAAGGTTAAGCTCACTTGTTTTAGTAGTTGGTTGAGGTTGAGCTGCTCTGGATTGTCTATGGTTAGACGTAATTCTAAATCTAACAACTAAAAACTTAAAAACAGAAAAGAATCAACTATCGACCAGTGAAAACATCAGTTCTCCTTCAGTCACTAGCTTGCCATTCACTTCTGCTTTCCCATGCATCTTACCAAAGCGTTTACGTTTGACCACGATCAATTCTGCGGTCATCACAAGCTGATCACCTGGAACTACTGGACGACGAAATCTTACTCCATCAATCCCCGCAAATAGAGACAGATGACCTTTAGCTTCGGGTAGCTGGGTCAGTACGATTCCCCCAACCTGAGCGATCGCTTCGACAATCAACACGCCTGGCATAATTGGTCTTCCAGGAAAATGACCTTGAAAAAACAGCTCATTGATGCTGACGTTTTTAATTCCAGTCGCCGATTTTCCAGGTACATAATCAATGATTCGATCGACCAGTAAAAATGGGTAGCGATGCGGCAGGAGGCTTTGAATCTCCTCGATCGTCAAGGTTGTTTTAATTGGCGGAATTTCGGTCAAAGGGATTTCGGTCAAAGTAGACATAATTATTAAAGTTGTTAACCAAAAGTTTTATCACTTTTCAACCAACAATGAGCAATTATCAACGAATAATTATTCGCAACCAGTGTTGACGATCGATTGAATTGCTTGGGCAAGTTGGGTGTGCAGCGTATGACTGGCTTTAAAAGCCACAATATGAGCTTGGGGTAAAAATCCCAACAGGCTCAGATCGCCAATTAAGTCTAGAAGCTTATGGCGACAGGGTTCATCCGCAAATCGTAATGGGGGATTGAGCCAACCATTTCGATCGCAGACAAGAGCGTTTTCTAGGCTACCACCTTTGATCAGTCCTAGATCGCGCAAATATTCCACTTCACTTGCCAAGGTGAATGTGCGAGCAGGGGCAATCTCAGCCGCAAATGCCGCCGCAAAGTTGGCAGGATCGGGCTGCCAGCTAAACCACTGGGTGCCGATCGCTGTGGTCGGGAACTCAATGCCATAGCTAAACCGTAGTCGATCGGAAGGGAAAGCCGCGACAAAACCATCGCCACGTTGCACGGTTAGCACTTGTTCGATCGCCAAATACTTGCGAGGCAAAGTCTGTACTTCGATACCTGCTCGATCGATCGCTTCTACCCAAGGCAGAGCTGAGCCATCCAAAATTGGTAATTCGGGCAAATCGACTTCAATTCGAGCATTATCCACGCCCATACCGCTTAAGGCTGCCAGTAGATGCTCCACTGTCCGCACCGCCGCCGATTCCACCTTTAACTCCGTGGACATCACCGTAGCTGCTACCGACTGTACCTGAGCAGGAATCTTTCGATCGTGATACACAAAGAACCTGCCCATATCAGGCTCAGCGGGCAAGACTGTAACTGTGGCAACTTCACCACTATGCAAGCCCACCCCTGCCAGCGAGAAAGATTTAGCGATCGTCTGCTGATTCATAGAATGACTAGAATTTTTCACCTAGTCCAAAACTAAACTGAGTGCTGCCGTTAGTGGCTAAACCGTAGTCGATCCGAATTGCGCCCAGAGGTGACTGTACCCGTACACCCACACCATAGCCACCGCCGTTGCCTGGTTTGCCCCGCACTGCCGCAGGATTGCCTGGTACGGATGGGCCAGTCCCCAAATCAGTACCATAATCTGCAAACAGCACGCCACTGACGATCGAAAACACAGGAAAACGATATTCCGCCGAGATTAAGGCAAAACTGCGACCACTGCCGATTTTTCCTTCATCCCAACCACGCACTGATGTGCTACCGCCAATCCGAAAGGCTTCGTATGGTGGCAAGGTTCCCAACACTGTGCCAGCCTGAATGTTGAATGCTAGAGCTTGCGGGCCTTCGGTAAAATTCACAAACTGGACAGGGATGTAGAAACTATAGCTGGCTCGAATACGGTTGAAGAAAATCGAACCATTACCAAGTGGGATTGACTGTTCGGTGGCAACCCGCAGAACTGAGCCACTTGTCGGTCTTTGGGCATCATTACGCAAATCCTGAGCAGCGGCAAACTGAAATAGGAGGAGGTCGTCTTGACCTGAAGGACTAACTGAGAGTTGATTGCCTCGACTATCAAACGGAGAAATTCGATTTTGGTCATCGGTAATCGAAACCCGTTCGTAGCGGAAACCTGCTGAAGCCGTAAAGTTATTGCTGATCGGACGAGAGAAGCTAAATCCAAAGCCCAAGCGGTTTTCGCGTGGATTTATGTCGCCCTGCCTAGTACCATCGGTGTTGAAGTTAGGATTGAGGATACCGACGGGACTATCAAAAATATAACTAAATAACCTGCGGTTGAAGATATTTGCTGTAAACGATGTGCGGTTAGGATCGCCCGCTAGCCAAGGATCGGTATAGTTGAGGTCAAATAATAATTCCCGTTCGCCTACCTGGATATCTAAGCCAAGTTTCTGGTTATTGCCACCCAAGTTTGCCTGCTGGAAACTGACTGTACCAAATAGCCCTGTTGCCGAGCTGATTCCAGCCCCCGCCGCGATCGAACCAGTATTACGCTCTTTGACGTTGATCGTCACAACCACTTTCTTCGGATCTGTGCCTGGTGCTAACCCCAAGTTGACATCATCAAAAATGCCTAACCCAAATACTTTCTGCAAATCCGACTGGATACCATTGCGGTTAAACACAGTGCCAGGTTTGAGATCGAGTTCGCGGGTGACAATAAACTCGCGTGTATTGCCCTTGACTGGTGTGCCATCAGCGTTTTGAGTTTTGTTTTCTTCGTTGAGAAAAGCCACAGTGATGTTTTCAATCACACCTTCAGCAACTACAAGTGTGACGCTCCCGTCTGGCTGTGATTTGACATCAACGACTTTCGCTAGGACGTAGCCTTTTTCTTCGTAGTACTTTTCGACCTGTTTGATCCCTGTCTGTAAGTCCTTCAGGTTGGTGACTTTGTTGATCTGTCCACCAAAGATTCGATCGATCAATCCCGCTTCTAGTACCGTAGCTCCTTCAGTGGTAATGCCTTTGAGTACTGGGTTTGGCTCAACCGAGAACGTAACTCTAATGCCAAGGTCGGTATCTTTCGGTTCTGCTTGGACATTGGCGAAATAGCCAGTCGAGAAGATGGCATTGATATCAGCCTGAAGCTGAGATTTGGTTGTGGTGCGGCCTGGCTTGGTCGAAACCACATCATAAACCTGTCTTTCTAGATCGGCGGGTAAGGGCTGACCAGATGTAGTTTTGACCAGAACTTCACCAACAAGCAACTGGACTTCAGGTTCGGCGACTGGTGTGGGTATAGAGAATGAAGGGAGCGGCGCAGGTGTAACAGGCACTGGCTCGGAAGTTGGGATTGGTGCAGCAGGATTAGGGCTTGTGCTTCCAGAGGATGGGCTGGCAGGACTTGATTCAGGCGTTTGGGCAGGAGCGGGAGCCTGAGCCAGAGTTGGCGACGAAGATTTCTCCTGAGCTTGCAGGGGGATTGCCTGAACAGCCGAACCTGTAGACAGTATGGCAGCAAGGACAACTGGACTTAAGCGCATACGATTAACCCACACCAAAATAAAAGGGCAAAATTACAAAAGCTCTCAGCTTTCACTCTAAATAGTATCCCCGATCGACGGGCATTTGAGAAACTACTATTAGAGAACTTCTCAAAACTACAGGCAAAATCAGGCGCGTATCACTCACATATCAATCCAGAAATTAATCAGGAAATCATTGCCAAAACTATAGCCTGAACCCGTGTCATCACCTCTCGATAAGCCGTGTCAACCTTACCTAAATCCTGACGAAATCGATCTTTATCCATAATTCGCGCTTGGGTGTCAGTGATATCTCGATCCCAAAGGCGGCAAGTATCTGGACTAATTTCATCACTCAGTAAGATCTTACCTTGTCGATCGACCCCAAATTCAAGCTTAAAGTCAACTAATGTGAGTCGGCACTGGTCAAATAATTCCTGCAAATGTTGATTGATGCTAAGAGCCATTTGACGGAGCTGTTGAACCTGAGCCGAGGTAGCTAGATTCAGCAATTCGATGTGATCGTTGTTGATTAATGGATCGCCGAGGTCATCATTTTTATAGAAGAACTCCACGATCGGCTGTTTGAGGCTAGTACCAAGGGGTAGACCTGTGCGTTTGACTAAACTTCCTGCGGCAATGTTCCGTACTACTACTTCGATCGGCAAAATCTGTACTGCCACTACCTGCATCTGTGTGGGGTCGATCTGGGCAATAAAGTGAGTCGGCACGTTTTTGGTCGCCAAAAATTGGAATATGGCAGTGGTAATCGCGCAGTTCATTTCCCCTTTATGCTCGATCTGTCCTTTCTTTTGGGCGTTGAATGCCGTGGCATCGTCCTTGAAGTGCGTAATCAGTACGTCAGGGTTGTCGGTGGCGTAGAGGATTTTGGCTTTCCCTTCGTAAAGTTTTTCACCAATAGTCATATAAACATCTAAATTTGAAGGCAATGATTCTGCTTAGCAGTTTAACTTAATTCTTGTGAGCTGTCGATCGATACCATGATCTATGATTGGGGCAGTAAATATCCACAAATCAGGTGAGTTACATGGCAGATCGACCTCAGTTAACCAGCAGAGCTACGGTAGTTTTGGTTGTCAATGGTGCGCCGATTACGATCGAAGTTAATGGTACAGATGCGCCAATTACGGCGGGGAACTTTGTCGATCTGGTAGAACGAGGTTTTTATGATGGCATTACATTTCATCGTGTCGTCCGTCAGCCCAGTCCTTTTGTCGTGCAAGCAGGCGACCCACAGAGCAAAGATCCGAATTTCCCGACAAATTTATTGGGAACAGCGGGATTTGTCGATCCTGCGACGGGGCAAACTCGGTTTATTCCCCTCGAAATTAAGTCTAGTGGGGCATCTCAACCAACTTATAACCAGCTTGTCAATCCACCTGTGCAATTGCCCCACAATCAGGGTGTGATTTCGATGGCAAGGGCGCAAACACTAGATTCGGCTTCATCTCAATTTTTTATTACACTGGCAAACCAGCCGTCTTTAGATGGTGCTTATGCCGTATTTGGTAGCGTTACAAGTGGATTTAATTTTGTCGATCAGATTCGACAGGGCGATCGAATTTCAGCAGCGAGAGTAACTCAAGGGGTGATTCCTAGTCGGAGTTCTGCAATTATTACCAATGTGGGATTGCTGAACGATCTGATCAATTTTGGCAACTTGGCGAATTTACCACTGGGATTTACCGATCTGACAAATGGTGATGATGTTTCGACAATTACGGGATCGATCGCTTCTTTACGCGCTTTAGCAGGTAACGATCTGGTGAATGGCTCGAATGGCAATGATGTTGTGAATGGGAATCAGGGCAATGATACGTTAATTGGCAATGATGGTAGCGACTACCTGCGCGGTGGAACGGATAACGATATCGTCAGAGGTAACAACGGCAATGATATCCTCAATGGCAATCGTGGCAACGATCTAGTCGATGGTGGTGTGGGTGATGATTTTATCAGGGGTGGTCAAGATAATGACACGCTGATTGGTGGTAGCGGTAATGATTACCTGCTGGGGGACTTTGGTGTGGATCTCCTCACGGGTGGAAGTGGAGCCGATACGTTCCTGCTCAGAACTGATACAAATTTCGGGGTCACTAATCTCGCTTTGGCTGACTTGATTACCGACTTTAATCCGAATGAGGGCGATCGAATTGGCGTGGTGGGCAATATCAATTTTTCCGATCTGTTATTTACGACATCGGGCAGCGATACTCAAATCAAGCTCAATAGCGGCGATATCCTAGGTCTTGTTCAGGGCATTTCTCCACAGGTTGTTCAGGGTGCAACATTTGTGGCATCGCTTGGCGATCTAGCTGTGACCCGAATTGGATAACTGACCAACTTTTGCGATCCAATGTACAATCTCAGTGGTAGATTTTTGGCTGAATCCGATCGAGAATCTACTCAAAATCTCAGGGCATGGGATGTGAGGTCTTTAGAATTATGAGTCAAAATTATGCGTCAACAGAATCGATCTCGATCAGCATTAACTCTAGCGGCTTCGTTAGTATCTTTGCTGGCAATAGGTATGAGTCTTCCAGATTTGGGCTTTGGCATAAATAGTGCTCAAGCTGCCCAGAAATCAGCCATTTCACCTGATGTCGTTGCGCCTTCGATCGATCCCGTAGTTGAAGCTGCCCCTGAGATTGCTTCGCCTTCGATCGCCATTCAAGCTCCAGCCCAAGCGCCAGCCCCTGTTTCTATCCCCAGAGCGATCGGAGAAGATGTTCAACCTGTGGTGGAAATTCAGCCTCGATCGACCTCACGTCGGCATTTAGCTAAGCGGACAGCACCTAATCGAGATCGGGTAGATATCGTCTTAGAAAGTCGCTCCTCTGGTTGTCGTGCCGTGATTTCGGGAGCATCGAGCCTAGAATCTGGTCTGTGCTCGCCTAAAATTCCAGTTGCCTCGCGCCGATATGCTACACCTGACTATGCCTACGTCAGTGCGGCGGGCTACAGTGCTAGAGTTCGGGCTTTGAGTGATGCTGAATTAAAGGCTCTCAGTCGTCCTAGCCTTGGTGGTAAGCGGATGCAGTTTCCTCTAGCCATCCCCGCCGAAATTTCTTCTAGTTTTGGCTATCGTGTCCATCCGATTACAGGCGCGGTGCGTTTCCATCAAGGGACTGACATTGCGGCGGCTGAAGGTACACCTGTGCTAGCTGCTTATAGCGGTACGGTGGAAGTTGCAGGTTGGATGGGTGGACTAGGCTTAGCGGTGGTAATTTCGCATGGCGATCGATTAGAAACTCGCTACGCTCATATGTCGCAGTTGCTAGTCGAACCAGGCCAAAAAATTACCCAAGGAATGCCGATTGGACTGGTTGGCAGTACAGGATTTTCGACGGGGCCACATTTGCACTTTGAAGCATGGCAAAAACTAGGCGAAGAATGGATCGTGATGGATCCGACCCAGCAGTTGGCGATCGCTTTAGAAAATCTGAACCGCTACCTCGCTCAAATTGCCAAACCCCAAAGCCGTACTTAGGAGATTTCCTTTAAATAATCTACCTAGCCCCCTGCCACCAATTTTGGGGGTTCTGAAATCAAAGTCCCCAGAATTGGGGATTTAGGGGCTCTTGGGAATATGTGAGTTTTTTGCTAGAAACCGCCTTAGTTTTTGCGGATTAAGCACCCAAAGTCAAAATCCAATTGACCGCATCTGTTAAATCACAAGCAGTGTAGTCAGGTTGGACAGAGTGCTGATAACTCCCAGCCAGCACCTGTTCGCCGTAACCACTTGTGAGCAGAATCCCTTTGCAGCCAGCATTATGAGCTAAGTCGATATCAGTGGCTTTATCGCCGACCATAAAACTCTGACGCAGATCGAGATCGTGTTCCCATGCCGCCGTGACCAACATCCCTGTATTAGGTTTGCGCCAAGTAGAGTAATAATTCAGAGCGGGATGCACGCCTCCTTCAGCAGGACTGAGACTGGCACAGTAATAGATCGCATCGAGATGAGCTTCGGCTTCTTGATGGAGCAAAAGTTTCAAGCGTGTATGTAAAACCTCGATATGAGCCAAGTCATAATAACCTCGTGCTGCGCCTGCTTGGTTAGAAACAAGACAGCAAAAAATATTACGATCGTTGATCGATCGAACCGCTTTTGCCACCCCAGGCATCAGTACCAAATCTTCGGCAACGTGGATATAGCCCGCTTCCTGGTTGAGCGTGCCATCGCGATCTAAAAACACCGCAGGTTTAAGCATTAGTAGTTAATTAACGATAATAATTTGCATCCGACCCGCATAGATTGTAATTTAGGACTTGGGCAATATCTCACACCCTTCCAACCCATGAATAATCGAGAACTAGTTTGGCAATATTTGAGGCGCGGATCGATCGCATTGGTTGTGATTCTGCTGGCATGGCGGTTACGGCAGACAGTGCAGCTATTTATGATCAGTATTTTCTTTGCTTCTGCGATTACACCCGCAGTTGAGCAAATGGAGCGACGCAGGGTCAGTCGTGGGGTTGCCGTCGGGATTATCTACATTGGGTTACTGCTGATCTTGCTAACTACTGTGGCTCCTGCCCCACGTCTGATTGCCGAGCTAGCCCAATTTTTTACAAAACTACCTGAACTCGCGCTCAAAATTCGCCTCCCCGATCTATCTTTTTTGGGAATTAGCCAACAACAGCTATATGACATTGCTCAGCCGAAGATCTTGATCGATCAGGTTCAGGGCATCGGCAAAGATATTGCGGGTCAGACTGTGGAATTTACATTCAAACTCGTGAATGGGCTTGGTATTACCCTGCTGAGCTTGCTAATTACAGGCTATCTGGTAGTTAACGCTAAAGATTTAATCCGTAAAATCCTCAGTCCTTTTTCTCCAGAAATTAGAAACGAGGTGCTGATATTGATTCCACCGATTAATCGTTGTGTGGGATCGTATGTACTAGGGAGAATCGGGACATCGGTACTGCTAGGCTTTTGCACTTACCTATCGATCGAATTTCTCAATGTTCCATACTCAGGCGCATTAGGGCTGCTCGTGGCAGTTTCCAATTTAATTCCATTTGTGGGGCCGATTTTGGGACTGATCCCGATGGTGATTGCGGCATGGAGTCAGGGAATTGTTATAGTTGGACTAGTAGTTGGGATATCTTTTACTCTCCAACAGATTGAAGCTTGGGTATTACAGCCTTGGCTAGTGGGCCCATATCTCAATCTCGACCCATTTGAGTTGCTGTTGTCGATCATCATCGGCGCAGAACTGCTCGGTGTGGTCGGGGCATTGATTGCGCCTCCAGTCGCAGGGGTGGGACGGATTATTTTTAATCATTTTTATGAGAAGCGACTTGCACTCAAACTAGAAGCCGAGAGGGAAGCAGAAGTGCAGGTTGAGCTAGAGGATAGAATTATAAATAAAGATAACCTCACCCCTACCTCTACTGAGTAATTTACTGTGGCAGATTACAGATATCTCTAATCTCATAGCTGCCACAGAGATAAAACGTGTGAGTTACGGGGAGCTACAAAGGCCTCAACTTGGACGGGGTTTAACAGAAGATAACCCTGATTACAAAATTCATGAATCAATTCTGTGTCGATCGACCGATCTGATGAACTAACCAGCCCAATCCCATCCCCATTGTGCCAGTCATGCTCAAAATTGCGATCGCTGCCAATCTGCCAAACGGAGCTTGACGCAGTTTCTCGCCCACGATCGGCAAAGATACAATACCAAGCCAGACGATCGATTTCGTGATCGTATTGTTCAGGCTTATGGTTTTATACTCAATATAATCTTTTAATATTGGCAAACCGATCACAACTGCCCCACCAATAAAGTAGGTGATCGCCAGCCGCGAAAACTCAGACAGAGAGGTCACAATCGGCAAAACAACGATCATCACAATTGCTATAGCAAAAAACTGGAACGCGGGATCGGCAATTTTAATATTATCCCTACGACCAACTAATTCAACTATGTCGGCAAATCGTAGCGGAGGAAGAAGGTTAAGCACCAACCAGCCAGTAAAGGCATATGACAAAAAAGCGATCGACAACCACACCCAAGGAATTTTCTTACCACTAGATTTCTTTGGCTTGTCTTTAGGCTGATCTCTAGGTTGATCTTTTGCCTGATCTTTGGGTCGATCGTTTCCTTCCGCCACAATTTCACTCTAGCTAACTTTAGTTGGCATAATCAGAAGCAACCAGCATCGAGCCAACACCACTGTCAGTAAAAATTTCTAGCAGTAATGAGTGAGGTACTCGTCCATCGATGATGTGAGCCGCCCGTACCCCTTGAGCCAGAGATCGAACACAACACTGCACTTTTGGGATCATGCCACCACTGACAACACCACTGATGATTAATTCCCGTGCCTGTTGGAGGCCGATGCTACGAATCAGAGTGTCAGGATCTTTGTGATTCTCCATAATGCCAGCAATATCAGTCATCAGGATCAGCTTTTCAGCCCCAAGTGCCGCCGCTAGTTCACCTGCAACCGTATCAGCATTAATGTTATAAGCTTGACCACAGTCATCACAGGCAACGCTAGAAACGACAGGAATATGCCCTGCCTTGATTAAGGTATCCAACAACCTGATGTCAATATTGTTGACTTCGCCGACAAATCCCATTTCCTCTCTGCCCTGAGTGCGTGCTCGGATCAAATTGCCATCTTTGCCACACAGCCCAACCGCAGAACCACCTTCGAGGTTGATCAGCTCAACAATCTGCTTATTAACTCGACCAACTAACACCATCTCGACTACTTCCATCGTGGCGGCATCAGTGACTCGCAGTCCATCAACAAACTGAGGTTCGATATTGAGTTTTGACAGCCAGATATTAATCTCAGGCCCACCGCCATGCACGACCACGGGACGTAAACCTACTGTCGAGAGAAACACGATGTCACGCATCACCTTCTGGCGCAGCTCTTCTTCTTTCATCGCCGCGCCACCGTACTTAACCACGATGATCTGTCCTGCAAATCTTTGCATGTAAGGTAAAGCTTCGCTCAATACCTGGACTCGATCGCTATCAGTAAACATTTCAGGCTTCAATTTTTCTACTCTGAATCAGGAACAATAATCAGTTTTTGCGATTTGGGGTTTACGCTTTGTCGCCAGTGTGACAGTTAGGGTGAATATTTTTGGCCATTGGTTAAAAGATTTGCTATTCAGGATCGGGATGCCGAGTCAAAATCCCTTCCATTGAGCTAATTAGGTTTGCCCCAGCAATAATACCGCTAGTCATAAAATAATGATCGGCATCTTTTTTATAGAAGGTTTGAAATCCTGTCCGCATCAGTTTGTCGTCCATCACCCAATATCGCTGCACGATCGATTCTGGGGCAACCCAACCTTCGCCTTCAACCTTACCTAAACCACTATGTGTTAGCACAAAGGTAAAGCGGCGTTCGTCAGCATCAAGGCGACCTTTGTAAGCTTGGGTAGTTTCAGGCAAGTTAGAGTCGGGAAAAACCAGTTTCGTCACCATCGTAAACCAGTCATCTTTTGTCCACCCCACTAGGGTTCTACCTTTGACAGGAATCGGCATAACATTACGTTCTAGCCAGAAGCCATCTAAAGTCCATCTTCCTGATTCCATTAAAAAGGTGTGAGACACGTCGGTGCGTTTCCAGATAACTTTTGTATATACGGATCAATTATGGCAAAGTTTTCGATCGACACAAGTATTATTCAGATCTAAGCAGCAAATCTAATCACTCCCAAACCAAACTCGCAGCACCCAAAAGGGAATCAAAACCGATCCGATCAGGATGTCCCATCGCATTAACTTCAGGGGATTCCATTTCACTTCGTGCTGATTTGGCGAGGTGAACCCGCGCACCTGCATCGCCGTGGCAGTCTGTTCGGCGCGAATAAACAAGTTGTCGATTAACCGTTCCGCCATGATCAGCCAAATCCCAAATGCCCGCTTCAAACCCAATTTTTTCCAGTTGATCGCTCTGGTGCGAATCGCTCTGACTAAATTTTGAATTTCTTCCAGCACCAAAGGCAAAAATCGTAAAGCCAAAGTCAAGGTCAACATGATCTCCACAATCGGAATTCGGAGTTTTCCTAGAGGCAGTTTCGCCAAGGGCATAGTCAGTTTGGTAATGCCTGCGGTAATTTCTTCTGGAGAAGTAACAAGCAAATATAGAGTCGGGCCATAGATAAACGTAAATATCAAGGTACTAACTCGAATGCCCAAATCTAGCGATCGACGATTGATTTGTAACGATCCAGCTTTGAAGATCGTGTAACAGTAACTGGTTGGCTGTGGCTGGGGACAGGTTTGGCTACTGCTCAGTGCAGAGCTTAACTCAGCGGTCGATCCAGTTAGTGGTCGTCGGGACTGATGCGTAACATTAAGCCCATCAGGTGAAAACGTGGCGATCGAAAAAGTCATGGTCGCTAACAGTAGCAAGATCCCCATCTGTTGCTTCCAAATCCGAGCGGGAATCCCTGCTAGTAAAGTTACGGCAACTAGAGCTATGGCAACGATCATGCGCCAGATCGAGTTGGCGAGGATGGGCGAAATCAAGAAGCTCAGGAGCCAGAATAGCTTGACACGCGGATCGATGCGGTGCAGCCACGTAATCGGCTGCTCCAGATATAAACCAATAGTGAGAGATCGCATTATGTCCACTCACTAATGGTATATCAGTATTCCTCTATCTGTAACTGTCTAATCATAAAGCCGCTCATAGATCGATCTATGAGCGGCTTTACTTGAGATTCTAAAGCTGTATTCTATGATTTGTTGCCTTTACCGCCACCACCGCCGCCCTGATTGCGAAGACGATAGGTAATTCTGCCTTTGCCAAGATCGTAGGGGGAGAGTTCGACTTTAACGCGATCACCTGGCAAGATTTTGATGTAGTTACGGCGAATCTTACCCGAAATATGAGCCAAAACGTTGAAGCCATTATCCAGATCGACTCTGAACATTGCATTAGGTAGTGACTCAGTCACCGTACCTTCCATCTCAATTGCATCTTCCTTAGACAAATAGCCTCCCTAGTTTTGTGTTCCAATATATAAGTCTAAAACTAAGCTCAAAACTAACCCAGTTCCAGCTTTTGTTGAATATGTTTTGTCACCTCAGCCATTGACGGTGTGCCGTCAATAAAAGTAACATGCTTTCCGTAAAATTCTAGCAACGGTCTGGTCTTAGCGTAATACTCTTCTAGACGTTGCTTGATCACTTCTTCGGTGTCATCGGTACGCCCTAGCTGTTGCGCTCGAATTTTTAATCGATCGACTAGATCGACATCAGGGACATCAATGTTCAGGACGTGGTCGTAGTTTTGCTGGATTGATTTTAGTAGTAGATCGAGAGCCTCTGCTTGGGGAACTGTACGCGGAAATCCATCAAGGATCCAACCTGCTTTAGTGTCAGGTTGAGATAGACGATGATGAATTACTTCAATCACAACTTCGTCGGGAACGAGGATGCCACTGTCGCTAAAAGCTTTAACTTTCTGACCTAAGTCAGTACCCTGCTTGATCTCTGCTCGAAAAATATCACCTGGGGAAATACGTGGAACGCCCCAGGAATCAGCTAAAATTTCGCCTTGAGTACCTTTTCCCGATCCAGGCGGCCCCATCAAAATTAATCTGGGCATTACTGTTTGACCATACCTTCGTAGCGTTGAGAAATCACGTAAGTCTGAATCTGTTTCGATGTTTCGATCGCCACACCGACAAGGATCAGCAAAGAAGTAGCACCGATCCCACTGAATGTAGTTACTCCAGTCGCTCGTTCGATCGCTGTAGGCACAATCGCAATTGCCCCCAAAAAGATCGCACCGAGAAATGTGAGACGATTCAGCACTCCACTAATATAAGTAGAAGTGGCAGTACCGGGGCGGATACCAGGAATACTGGAACCCATTTTCTTCAAGTTTTGCGACAGATCGACAGGATTGACTATCAGAGAAGAGTAGAAAAAGCTAAATCCCACGATCAGAACTAAGTACAGAGCAACATATCCCCATGAATTTGGCGATAAGAAGTTGGCAATTTGCACCAAAACTTGATTATTCGAGAACTGACCGATCGAAGCTGGCACGATCAAAACCGAAGAAGCAAAAATGATCGGCATCACGCCACCCTGATTTAGGCGTAAGGGCAGGTAACTCTTTTGCTCTTGAAACATTTTGCGCCCAACTTGACGACGCGCTGAAATGATTGGGATGCGCCGTGTACCTTCTTGGACAAACACAATCCCGACAATCATCACCAGAAATATCAACATCAGCAGCAACACACCACCAACTCTCGAACTATCTTGCTGGGCTAAAGCGATCGTATTACCAAGCGATCGAGGCAATCCTGCGACAATACTGATGAAAATCAGCAGAGATGCACCGTTCCCAACACCTTTCTCCGTGACTAATTCACCTGCCCACATCACAAACATTGAGCCAGCAGAAAGAGCCAACATACATTCGATCGCAAACATCGGCCCAGGATTGACGACGGCAAGCGTACCTTGGTATGCCACACTCTGAACCCAGATCGAAATCCCCAGACTTTGTAACAAAGCCCATCCCAAAGCCACATATCTGGTGTATTGCGAAATCTTGCGTCTACCAGCTTCGCCTTCATTTTTTTGCAGGTTTTCTAAAGATGGCAGAGCTGCCGTCATCAACTGCATGATGATCGAAGCATTAATGTATGGCAAAATTCCTAGGGCAAAAATTCCGAGAGTTGAAAATCCACCACCAGAAAAAATGTCGAGGAAACTAATTACCTGATTACCTTTGACAGCTTCAGTAAATATCGTTCGATCGATTCCAGGCAATGGTAGAAAAATTCCTAACCGCACCAAAATCAAAATTCCAATCGTAATTAGCAGACGACCACGTAAGCCACTAGCTTGAGCCATCTGCATAAATGTTTCTTGAGCTGTAGGTGCTTTGCCTCTACTGCTTTCCATCGCCTACCTCTGTTTTTATCAAGATTCTATTATTAATTTACTAATATTCTACTTGAGGTAAAGCTAGGAATCAGCAACACATGTACCACCCGCAGCTTCAATCTTAGCCTTAGCTCCAGATGTGAAAGAGTGGGCATGAACTGTCAGAGCTACACTCAAATCACCGCGACCTAACACTCTCAACTTACCATCGTTTTGAGTAATAATACCAGCACCCATTAGTGATGCTAGCGTTACTTCAGTCCCAGCAGGCAATTGACTAAGAGTATCGACGTTGATGATTGTGAAATGCTTGGGATTAACGACAGTAAAGTGCTTTAACTTAGGAACGCGACGATAAAGAGGAATTTGACCGCCTTCAAAACCAGGTCTAGTGGGTCTGCCTGAACGTGATTTTTGACCACGCATTCCAAAGCCACCACTTGCTCCCTGACCAGCAGCGATACCACGCCCAATCCGACGCTTACGATGTCTTGAACCTGCCTGAGGTTGTAAATCTTCTATTTTCATGGCTGTTTCTAGTGGATAGAGTATATTGTGATGGCTGGAATCTAGGATGAGGATTAACTAAACAGATTCTCTAGAGTGATGCCTCTGGCTTTAGCGACATCCCCAAATGTACGGAGAGCTGAAAGAGCATTAACAGCAGCGCGAGCGTTATTGAGAGGGTTTCCAGAACCGAGTTGCTTTGCCAAAATATTCTTGACTCCTGCCAACTCAAGCACAGTTCTTACCGCACCCCCAGCAATTACACCTGTTCCAGGCGAAGCGGGACGGATCATAACTTTTGCGCCACCACCGACCCCATTACTAGGATGAGGAATTGAATCCGACTTAGTTAAAGGCACTGAAATTAAGTGTTTCTTACCATCAGCAACACCTTTCTTCACAGCTCCGATCACATCGCTAGCTTTACCAACACCGACACCGACCTGACCTTTTTCATTGCCAACGATCACGATCGCTCTAAAGCTAAGCTTTTTACCACCCTTGACCACTTTAGTTACCCGACGGATTTGCACAACCCGTTCTTGCCACTCAGAGTCTTTTTCATTACGATTGCGCTCAGCTTTTTTCGCGTCATTCCGCTTACCTTTGCGCTTATCATCACGACCTTCAGTATCTGATGCGCCGCTAGGGGTGCCGCTATCACGACTGTTACGATTGTCTCTTCTACGTTCTGCCATTTTTCAGTTACCAGTTATCAATTATCAGTAAATTACTAAAAGTCCAGCCCTGCTTCGCGGGCAGCATCTGCTAGTGCTTGGACACGTCCGTGATAAAGGTTGCCACCGCGATCGAATACGACTTGGGTAATGCCTTTAGCGATCGCCCGTTTTGCCACTAGTTCGCCGACCTTAGCAGAAGCAGTACAGTTAGCTGTGGTTTCCAATCCCGACTTGATTTCAGAATCGAGCGTGGAAGCCGCAACTAGAGTATGTTGGGCAACATCATCAATAATCTGCGCCACAATGTGCTTGTTAGAGCGAAATATTGACAATCTAGGGCGGTCGGGTGTACCTTCCATCTTGCGACGGATGCGTTTATGTCGGCTACGAGTTGCTTGTTTATGACTGATTTTCATAGTAGTTTAGCGGTTTGCGATTGATTAATGATTATTTGGTTAGTGTTGGTGGCTAGTTGAATCATTAGACAGTCCCTACACCTTAGACCCCACCCTATTTCTTACCTGTCTTACCAGCTTTACGACGAACAACTTCGCCAGCATAGCGGATACCTTTGCCCTTATAGACTTCAGGTGGACGCACAGCGCGAATACGTGCAGCAGTATTACCAACCAGTTCCTTGTCAATGCCACTAACAATGACATTAGTGTTGCCTTCTACAGCAAACTGAATACCTTGGGGCGGGTCAAACTGTACACCTTCTTTAGCACTGTAACCGACGTTCAGCACCAGCTTCACACCCTGGACAGCGGCACGATAACCGACACCCTGAATTTCTAAGCGTCTTTGGAAGCCCGCAGATACGCCTTCGATCATGTTAGCGATCAGCGTTCTAAACAGACCATGTTGCTGTCTGGCAGGACGAGATTCATTGGCACGATTGACTTGTAACACGTTTTCGGACTGGACGACTTCGACCGTGTTGGGCAAAGTTCGCTTTAGCTCACCTTTAGGCCCTTTAACGATCAAATCTTGACCATCAATTGCCACAGTGACCTTGGCGGGGATGGGAATTGGTTTCTTACCTATGCGAGACATAACTTTGGACTGGTAATGGTTAGTAAATAAAACACAACACTTCGCCGCCTACGCCCTGCTTTCTAGCTTCGCGGTCGGTCATGATGCCCTTGGAAGTGGAAATAATGGCAATGCCAATTCCACCCAGAACCCTTGGTAGTTCTTTATGATTAGAGTAAACACGCAAACCAGGACGACTAACCCGTTTGAGCTTAGTGATGATCGGTTGGCGGGTCTTACCCTGGTATTTCAAGGCTAGCATCAGTCTGCGATCGATGCCTTCACCCACTTCTTCAAAGTCTGCAATGTAGCCTTCTTGCTTCAGGACACGAGCAATGTTCAACGTCATATTTGTGGCAGGGATCGCAGTGACCTGATGCCTTGCTAGTGTGGCGTTGCGAATGCGTGTCAGCATGTCGGCGATGGTATCGTTGGTTGCCATCTTTATCTCCTGTTATCCCAGTTACTGATCTCTAAAGGGCATACCCACTGCTTTAAGCAGGGCACGTCCTTCTTCGTCAGTGTTTGCGGTTGTAATAATTGAAATGTCCAAGCCTCTGATTTGATCGATTGAGTCATAGCTTACTTCGGGAAAAATGAGTTGCTCGCGCACGCCTAGCGTGTAGTTGCCACGACCATCGAAACTTTTAGGGCTAACGCCACGAAAGTCACGGATTCGCGGTAGGGAAAAATTAATCAGACGATCCAAAAAGGCATACATTCGATCGCGTCTAAGCGTGACCATCATGCCTACTGGCATACCCTGACGAACTTTAAAGCCAGCGATCGCCTTCTTTGCTCTAGTCACAACTGGCTTTTGACCAGTAATTAGGGCAATCTCAATTAGAGATCCTTCGAGCGATTTAGCATTTGAAGCTGCTTCCCCAAGACCGCGATTGATCACGACCTTGTCAAACTTGGGTACTTGATGGATGTTTGTATACTTAAACTGCTCCATCAATTTGGGCACAGTTTCTTTTAGATATGAATCTTTGAATCGATTAGACATTTTCTTATTTCCAATAAATTTCCTGGGCTTGGTCAGGAGTTGTAGCCACAGTCTTCAAAAGAGCCTTCACTCAAGGGTTTCCCCAGTCTTTTTGAGCATCCTGACTTTCTTACCTTCAGTAGTGAAGGTGTGACAAACACGACTAGCAACCTTTTCTTTGACGGAGTAAATCATCACTTTGGAACTATGAATTGGAAATTCACGGTTATCAACTTGACCTGATTCTCCTTCTCTCTGGGGCTTGATGTGTTTGGTCTTAGTATTTACCCCTTCAACAATGACTTGGCTAGTACCTGGAAAAACTTGGAGGATTTTGCCAACCTTTCCCTTGTATGCACCAGATATAATTTGGACTGTGTCACCTTTCTTGACATGTAACCTAAAAGAAGTTCGGTTACCTTTAAGTTTCGCTTTAGTTTTAGGAATCATGACTTAGAGTACCTCTGGTGCTAAGGAGATGATTTTGGTAAAATTTTTGTCGCGTAATTCCCGTGCTACAGGTCCAAAAACACGAGTTCCCTTAGGGTTGCCTTCTTGATTAATAATCACAGCCGCATTGTCATCAAAACGGATGCTCATACCACTAGCTCGGCTGATCGTACTTTTGGTTCGCACGATCACAGCACGGACAACATCAGACTTCTTGATTGGCATATTTGGGGTGGCATCTTTGACCGTGGCAATAATCACATCACCAACACCACCAAATTTACGATTTCCACCAGCTAGGACACGAATGCAGAGGAGCTTCTTCGCACCACTGTTATCAGCCACATTGAGATATGTTTCCTGTTGAATCATTGCCTTGTTCCTCTACTCAGCGACGGTATTGAGAATATCGACAACTTCCCAGCGCTTAGTGCGGCTGAGGGGACGAGTTTCACGAATACGAACTTGATCGCCTTCGTTACACTTGTTCTCTTCGTCGTGAGCTTTAAAACGCCTGGTCTTAACGACGATTTTGCCATACTTAGGATGAGCAGAGCGATTTTCTACTGCAACCACTACGGTTTTGTCCATTTTGTCGCTGACAACGCGACCAACCTTTTCTTTGACTGCCATGTTAAGCTTCTCCTGCGGAATTTGAATTAGAAGAGTTGGCTAGTTGACGCTCATGCTCTACTGTCATCAACTGCCCTAGATGGTGCTTAGCATGACCAAACTGGTGAGGCTGCACAGACTGACGGGTAGCTTTCTTGAGACGCAAATCAAACAATTCTCGTTTAACTGCAATGATCGCTTGCTCTAGCTCTTCATTAGAGAGCTTTCTAGCATCTGCAACTTTTGGGAGTGCCATGATTTATTACTCCTTCTCACGCTTAATGAATCTAGTCTTAATCGGCATTTTGGCATTCGCAAGGCGAATGGCTTCTTTTGCTACTTCTTCAGTCACGCCTGACACCTCAAAAAGGACTCTGCCAGGCTTGACCACTGCAACCCAAAACTCAGGTGCGCCTTTACCAGAACCCATCCGTGTTTCAGCAGGACGCATAGTAACAGGTTTGTCAGGGAATATCCGAATCCAGATTTTGCCACCTCTGCGAATGAAACGGCTCATCGCACGTCTACCTGCTTCGATTTGACGAGATGTGATCCAAGCAGGCTCTAAGGCTTGCATCGCATAATCACCAAAGTCGATCTCGTTACCTCTAGTAGCTGGACCAGTCAAGCGTCCACGCTGTTGCTTACGAAATTTAGTACGTTTTGGACTTAACATAATTTTTAACCTTCAGCTCCCGAGCGGTCTTCAAATTGAGGACGACGACGCTGCTGTTGACGACGTGGTTGATTTTGAGCAGGAGTTGCTTCTTCTTTACCAGCGATGATTTCACCTTTGAAAATCCAGACTTTGATGCCAATTACACCATAGATCGTCTGAGCAGTCTTGTAGGCGTAATCAATATCGGCACGCAATGTGTGGAGAGGAACACGCCCCTCTCTTGTCCACTCAGTCCGAGCAATTTCAGCCCCGTTGAGGCGACCGCTAATCTGGATTTTGATGCCCTCGATCCCCGCCCGTTGAGCGCGTTGAATTGCTTGACGGACGATCCGACGGAAAGAAACACGACGCTCTAACTGCTGGGCGATATACTCGCCGATCAAAGGTGCTTCAGCATCTACCCGAGCCACTTCGACAACGTTAATTCGCACTTGGCTCGTCCCAGATTTAGCAATTGTGCCTTCTTGAGTTAGGTACTTGACTAAACCTTGTCTTAACTGCTCAATGCCTGAGCCACCACGACCAACCACCACTCCAGGGCGGGCAGTGCGAATTTCTAGATCGACTTGATCGGCTTTACGCTCAATTAGAATCTTGGCAATCCCAGCATTACTGAGAGTCTTTTCGATGTACTGGCGGATCTTACTATCTTCGGCTGCCAAGATCGGATACCGATCACCAGTAGCAAACCATCGAGATAAGTGGGGCTGGATAATTCCTAACCGTAAACCTGTTGGGTGAATTTTCTGTCCCATGATTTATGCTTCGTCCTCCGAGTTTGCGATTGGCTTGACTGTAATCGTGATGTGACAGGTCGGCTTTTGAATCTGATAGGCTCTACCCTGAGCACGAGGACGAAATCTCTTTAAGGTCGAACCCATATCGGCATAGGCTTGAGCAACCATTAGCTTGGATGGATCTAAACCTTCATTATGTTCAGCATTAGCAACCGCAGAGCGAAGCACTTTGGTGATCGGCTCACAAGCTCGGTATGGCATAAATTCGAGCATCATCAAGGCATCACGGTAGCTACGTCCGCGAATCTGATCGAGTACACGCCGCACTTTATGAGGTGACATGCGAATGTATTTAGCGATCGCTGGTACTTCGTTTGTTTCTAACAGCATTTTCTTTACTTCCTGGCTTTTTTATCACTCTTAGCGTGACCGCGAAACGTTCGCGTTGGCGCAAATTCACCTAACTTGTGACCTACCATTTGCTCAGTTACATAAACGGGAATGTGAGTTTTTCCGTTATGAACACCAAACGTGTGTCCAATCATCTGAGGCAGAATCGTAGAAGCACGAGACCAAGTTTTGATTACCTCTTTTTTGCCATTGGCATTGAGGTTTTCGACCTTGGTGAGTAAGTGGTCAGCAACAAAGGGACCTTTTTTAAGCGATCGCGACATATCTTTCAGTTATCAGTTATCAGTTATCAGTTCAGTATTGACTTAACTTGAGGCGCTTACTTTAAGCATTACGTCCACCCTTGCCTCGTTTCGAGGATTTACGGCGACGGCGCACAATCAGAGAACTACTGAGTTTTTTCTTCTTGCGAGTTTTGTAACCCAAAGCAGGTTTACCCCAAGGAGTGACTGGGCCGGCACGACCGATTGGAGCACAACCTTCACCACCACCATGAGGGTGATCGACTGGGTTCATCGCAGAACCACGCACCATCGGACGACGATTTTTCCACCGCGCTCTGCCAGCTTTGCCTAGGCTCAAGTTGCTGTAGTCAGCATTACCGACTTGACCGAGGGTGGCGTAGCATTCACGCCGAATCATTCGTACTTCTCCAGATGGCAGCTTTAGGGTGACAAAATCACCTTCTTTGGCAGCAATTTGAGCACCTGCTCCAGCCGATCGAACCATTTGACCGCCTTTGCCTGGAACCATTTCCACATTATGGACAATCGTACCGAGTGGAATGTTGTACAACGGAAGAGCATTACCAACTTCGATCGGTACAGACTCACCTGCTTGGACAAAATCCCCTACATTCAAACCTTTGGGGTGCAGAATGTAACGTTTTTCGCCATCCTTGTAAAATAGCAGGGCAATTCGAGCGTTACGATTGGGGTCGTACTCAATTGCTGCTACCTTTGCAGGAATATTACGCTTGTCTCGTTTGAAGTCAATAATCCGATACTGACGTTTGTGACCGCCACCACGTCTACGACTGGTAATCAAACCTCGGTTATTACGCCCCTTTGCACGGTGCACATGCTTGGTGAGAGACTTTTCTGGTTCTGATTTCGTAATTTCCGAGAAATCAGCTACAGATAGTTGCCTTGTACTTGCGGTGTAAGGCTTGTAAATACGAATGCCCATAATTTTAGGAGACAGGGTGAAGAGATGGATTTAGAAGCTTCTGGCTGCTAACTTATTGGAGCTAGACATCAGGGAAGAGTTTTATTTCATCGCCTGTAGCAAGAGTGACGATCGCTCGCTTGTATTGAGGTCGTTTACCTGCAAACTTTCCGACTCGATGCGACTTCGCTGGCAGGAGGTGGGTATTTACCTTGATCACTTTGACTGAGAATAAACTCTCGATCGCCGCTTTCACCTCTGGCTTCGTAGCGTTAGAAACTACTTCAAATGTGTATTTGTTGTATTCCAACATCCTAGTGGCTTTCTCATTTACCAGAGGCTGGCGAATGATGTCTGGCAGCCGACGGGGGTCAAATTCAGTTGGTACTTTTCTGCCCATCTATTTACTCTCCTGCTGGTCGATCGAGACTTTTTTACTGGATTTTTTTGACGCTTTTGGCTCAGTTACAGAAGCATCATCAGGCTGAACAGCCTCGGCTTCAGCGACCTTTTGATCTTGGTAGACAGCCTGAATTTTCGCCAGAGCTGGAGCCGTAACCACAATTTTCTTCGCTGTTACGATGTCAAAAACGTTGAGCTGATCGGCAGCAATCAAAATTAAATTAGGCAAGTTACGAGCTGACAAGAAAACGGTTTCATCCTTTCGATCGACGATCAAAAGCACCTTGGGCGGAACCTTAGCATCAGTCGGAACGCCCCAGCGACCTAACGCTTGGAATAATTCCTTAGACTTAGGCTTGGGCAGATTAGTAGAGAAATCTTCGACCACCACAATATCTTCAAGACGACTGAAGAATGCAGTACGTAGAGCCAGACGACGCTCTTTGCGATTCATCTTGATGTCAAAATCTCTAGGCTTTGGCCCAAAAATTACACCACCACCACGCCACAGTGGAGAACGGTTAGATCCTGCTCTCGCACGTCCTGTACCCTTCTGTCTCCAAGGCTTGCGACCACCACCTCTAACTTCGGCACGAGTTTTTGTACTAGCAGTACCTTGTCTCGCGTTGTTAAGTTGGCGGATCAAGGCGCGATGCACGATATTTTTTGCACTTGCTGGTTTGGCGACTCTCAGTTCTAGACTGACTTCGCCAATTGCATTTCCTGTCCAATCATGTAATACAGGCATACTGGAATCCTCTCTTTGATACTCCTACTTAGCCTTACCGACAAGCTTGGCAGGCACAATGCTGAGCAAAGCTCCTGGTTTACCTGGCACTGCTCCTTTGATCAGCAACAGGTTGTTGGCGGCATCAACTTGAAATAAAATCAGTTTTTTGACGGTGATTCGTTTGCCACCCAAACGCCCTGCCATCTTTTTGCCAGGGTAGACACGACCAGGTGTCGTACCAGGTCCAATCGAGCCAGGTTGACGGTGATTTTTTGAGCCGTGACCCATAGGTCCGCGCTTAAAATTATGCCGTTTTTGGTAGCCTGCGAAACCTTTACCGATACTCGTACCGATTACGTCGATCACTTGTCCATCACTGAACTGAGTAACGTCTAATTGCTGCCCTAATTGGTAGCCGCTAGTGTCAGAAACGCGATATTCCTGAAGATGCTTTACAGGTGAGCCTTCAGATTTCTTTAGATGACCCAATTCTGCTTTAGAAAGCAGCTTTTCACGGGTAGTCCCGAAACCAATTTGGATACATTGATAGCCTTCTTTGTCAACAGTTTTGATCTGTGTGACTGTACAAGGCCCCGCCTGCACCACTGTGACTGGTACAGAATTGCCCTCTGTGTCAAACACTTGGGTCATGCCAACTTTTTTGCCGAGAATGCCGACAGACATGGATAGGTCTCCCCTTTCTTCTAAGTGAAGGTTTTGAGAAGATTCTGATGGATGATGCTTTTGGACTGTTTTAAGAAGCTGACTCACTAATACAGTTGTCAGGAAGAAAACAATGCCAGAAACAAGAAGTTACAGACAAGGCAAGATCAAAGACAAAGCATTAGAGATGCGCGTAAAAACAGGTTTGAAACGATCCAGAATTCAGAAGCTCAAACTTGGTGCAATAGCATTTAGCTATGCTGTGTGACAGGACTTAAGCGGTATTTACTACTCAGTATCCTTTTTCAGTCACAGTTACTAAAGATACCTTAGTGGTCGGAAAATGTCTAGTACAATACAAAACTAATTTTGAGGATTCTCGCGACTAGTTGATCAAGCCTTCTTCACGAGCGCGTTTACCAGTTTGGACGCGAATATTTTTGCCGGATTCAGGATAGACGGCGAGTGCATCTTGCATTTTGCTCCAGTAGTTGCGGACTGTCCGCTCTGAGACATTCATCTGATCGGCGATAGCTTTGTCGGTCAGGGCTTCTTCAAAAGCTAAATGCAGAACTTCTAGCCATTCTGAACGCACTTCTATACCAGTACGGATTTCGCGTGGCGTATAGTTCAGTCCTTGGACTGCCCAGTCAACTCTAGTTAACATTTCTTGGATTGACATTGCCTTGCTAACTACGGTAAAGCCGCCTTCATGTGAGTCGATTACAGGTCGAAGGCGCACTAAAGGCATGGGATCGATGCTGTGAACCACAATGTTTAGAGTTTTGTATTTGGTCATCAGGCTTCTCAGTAGCAGGATGCCGACATCACTGGAAGCTTCGCCACCGACATCTTGAGGCATTGACAGATCCATCACGACTAAATCGGGATGGTTAGTGTCAACCATTTTTAACGCGCTCGAACCTGTCTGGGCTGTAATCATCTCAGCATCAGGATATTGCTGTCTTAAGGGGGGGATAGTACCTCCGATCACAGTCTCTTGATCGTCAACTACGAGAATTTGCTTGATCACAGATGTTGTTTTACCTATTATGCTTATGGCTGAATAGCTTGTCTAAAAATAGCTTGTCTAGAAATGATATGGGTGTAATTTTTTTCTGTAAATACTGAAATTAGGAAGAAAGCTTTCATGATTCAGCATTTAAAAAATCTTATTGGGATTTCATACTTGAATTTTGGATTTTAACTCCAGCAACAGCATTTGTATAGCTTCAATAAGGTGAGGAATGAGGATAGTTAGCTTCTTATCGATCGAAAGTGTGAATATTTATGGTTGGGCATTTTTTGCTGAATTTTTCTTCAGGTTGCCATGATTGGGAAAAAGCAGACAAAAGATCGGATAACGCCTGCATCTTCATCAGTTCGACGCAGGGGCAACTTCGCCAAGATTTTGGCAATGATTTTAGTTGGGGTACTGGCTAGCGTTGCGCTGGAAGTTTCGACTCACTGGTTTGAACGGATCGATCGAGCTGGAGCTTTACCAGAGTTAAGAGATAACCAATCTCAACTCAGTAGTTTACCAATCATGCGCCCCACCCCACCCGCTAATGCTGAGGTATGGGAATGTGACGTGGTAGTAGTTGGCGGCTCTTTAGGTGGAGTGGCGGCGGCTTATCATGCCATGCAAACTGGGGCGGTGACTTGTTTGATCGAGCTAACGCCAATGCTGGGTGGGCAAATTAGCTCTCAGGGAGTTTCGGCGATCGACGAGTCGACGATGATGCGCGATCGCCAGATTTTTTCGACCAGTTGGACGCATTTCAAAAATGTAATCGCCAGCCAGATTGCTCTGCCATCGGGAATTACAGATTTAAAGCCGAAAGCGATCGTGGCTGATGCGAATAGTTGTTGGGTGGGCAGACTGTGCTTTACTCCTACCGCAGGGGCGGCGGCGGCGGAAGCACTACTTGCAGATGGATTGGTCTACGCACCTAGTAGCCGATGGGCGACTGAAACTGCATTTAAGGGGGCGGAATTTAATCAAACTGGCGATCGAATTACTGCTGTTTATGGGGTGAGGCGGAAGGCGAGAGATGTGCGCTACATTCCTGAAGGCAGGCTGTCCCGTGAGATCGTCTCTTGGTATAGCTGGGAGAGCGACTCTACCTTTGACAAACGAGCTGTTCGCCTACAAGCTCCTGAGGGTAAACAAATGATTGTGATTGATGCCACTGATACGGGGGAGTTAGTGGGATGGGCAAATATTCCGCATCGTCTAGGTACAGAGAGCTTCGCCACTTCAGGTGAAAAGTTTGCGGTCAGCGATAATACGGACTGCACGCAGGCATATACTTACCCGTTTGTCTTGGCAATTCGTAATGATGATGGTCGATCGCTCGATCGACTCAAGCAAATCCAACCAGGCTTTTCTAGAGAAGAACATCGACTTGATTACAACTTAGACAGATTTCCGATGTTTGTTGGCAATAGCTTTTTTAACTATCGCCGAATTTTTAGCATGGCACGCGATGATCCGTTCCATGCCACGCCACGACTGGGCGATATGACGATCGTCAACTGGAATCGTGGTAATGATTGGGGCATTATGAATCCACCTTTGATCTTGACTAACAAAGAGATCCAGAGTTCGGGACAGCGGCAAAATTGGTTGGGCGGGCTAAATCCGATGTCGCTCAAAGAGGGCGAAAATCACGCTTTGCTGTTCTCAGAGTGGTTGATGGAAACTCAGGCAACACCAGAAATGCCTCTAACTCATCTAGCTGGACCTGGAATGCCACTTCCCACGCAGTCGGGACTGAGCATGTATCCATACATCCGCGAAGGCAGACGCATATTGGGGCGAGCCGCCTATGGTCAGGATAATTTTTTCATCCGCGAGCAAGATATTCGCAATGACATGCTGAGTGGGCGTGATTTTAGCTCGTCGGTGATTGGTGTAACTCATTATGCGATCGATATGCATGGCTGCCGCTACCGTAACTGGGAACCTTCAGGTTCATCGAGTTCTGCACCTGCGGGGGAAGATTTAGTCCATCCAATCTTTATTCCGCTTGAGAGTTTAATCCCTCAGCGCCTTGATAACTTGCTGATTGGCGGAAAGGCGATCGCAGTCAGTCATATTGTGAATGCCTCAACGCGGGTGCATGTTGGCGAGTGGGCGGCTGGTTCGGCATCAGGAGCAACGGCTGGATGGATTCTCAAACAACAAGATCGTTCGCTCACGCCGCAAGCAATTTTAGACCGCAAGCTGATGCCTAAGTTACAACAACATCTGTTATCTCAGGGCATTACTTTACGGTTGTAGTGCGATCGCTAAAAGTTATGATTGATGCCACAAGATCTCTTGCCAGAAACATGCTTGATGTCGATGAAATAATTAACGGCTATGCTCAGGGACATTTCCTCATGTCTGAGGCTGAAGGTGAACCTGTGCAGTGGTTTTACACTCACGATCGAACTTTAATGCCTCTAGATCATCGGTTCCATTACCCTCGATCGCTCCAAAGGGTGCTGAATCAGGATCGGTTTTACGTCAAAATCAATACTGCCTTTGATGCTGTGGTTGAAGGCTGTGCCAATCGAGCTACCACTTGGATTTCCGCCGAACTTAAATCAATTTATCGCGCTCTGAATCGATCGGGCTGGGCATATAGTTTTGAGACTTGGCAGAAGATCGGAGACACCGAAAAACTGGCTGGGGGGATTTTGGGGATCGCGATTCAAGGGGTTTTTATTGGAGAATCGATGTTTTACCAGATTCCTGAAGGCTCAAAGGTGGCAATGGTGAAGCTAGTGGAGCATTTACGATCGAATGGCTATGTTCTATTTGATGTGCAAATGATGAATCCCCATCTTGAGCGGTTTGGTGCGGTTGAAATCGGCGATCGAGAATATCAGAAACTGCTGCAATTAGCTTTGAGTAAACCCTGTTCGATGTTGTAGAGGAATAGGAATGAGTGAAACAGTCGAATTTACTGTCAATGGCACATTGATGCGAGGTCTAGCCCTAAATCAAAATTTGCTTGCAGTTGGGGCAAAGTTTGAGTCCGAAACAACGACCGTAGCATCATATCGCTTGTGGTCGATTAATGATGTCCATCCTGCCATGATCCGTGTGGCTGAAGGTGGCGTGTCGATCGATGTAGAAGTCTGGGCAATTCCTGCTGAGGGACTCGCGACAATTTTGCTTCAAGAACCGCCTGGACTATGTGTTGGCAAAGTGCGACTAGCGGATGGACGAGAAGTCTTGGGTGTATTGGGCGAACCGATTTTATGCGAAGACAAACTTGAGATTACCCACTATGGCGGCTGGAGAGCTTATCAGCAGAGCTTGAAGATTTGAGTCGATCGTAATCTGTACAACAAAGGGCGCAGTTACCTTAAAATATAGCCGTAAGTGATAAAAATCTTAAGAACGAAATGCTCAAAGCTGGGATTGTGGGACTGCCCAATGTAGGAAAATCCACCCTATTTAATGCTTTAGTTGCCAATGCCAAGGCTGAAGCTGCCAACTTTCCCTTTTGTACGATCGAGCCAAATGTCGGCACGGTTACAGTTCCCGATGAACGGCTGGAAACATTAGCGAAGATTGGCGGTTCGGCACAGATTTTGCCCGCTCGCGTTGAATTTGTCGATATTGCGGGACTGGTGAAAGGCGCAAGCAAAGGCGAAGGTTTAGGTAATCAATTTTTGGCGAATATTCGCACCTGTAACGCGATCGTGCATGTAGTGCGCTGTTTCGACGATCCCGATATCCACCACGTCGAAGCCACGATCGACCCACTTCGAGACATCGATATTATCAATCTGGAATTGGCACTATCCGATCTATTTCAGGTTGAACGTCGGCTCGATCGATGCCGTAAAGGGGCAAGAAGCGGTGATGCTGATGCCAAGTTAGAACTCGCAACTCTAGAGAAGGTTCAGATCGTACTCGATCGGGGCAAACCCTCAGAATTGGGCGATCTCAGCGAGGAGGAATTAAAATCGATCGAGCATTTACAACTCCTGACGCTCAAACCCACGATCTATGCTACCAACGTCGCCGAAACCGATCTGTCAACTGGTAATGCTTGGGTAGAGCAGGTCAGATCGATCGCCACCCAGTCAAATGCTGAAGTCGTGATTGTTTCAGCCCAAGTGGAATCGGAATTAGTCGATTTATCCGATGCCGAGCGACTGGATTTCCTTGAAGCTCTGGGCGTGAGTGAAGGCGGACTGAAAACCCTGATTCGGGCGACTTATCACTTGTTGGGTCTTCGCACCTACTTCACGGTCGGGCCCAAGGAAGCACGAGCTTGGACAATTAATGCTGGCATGAGCGCACCCCAAGCGGCTGGCGTAATTCACTCTGATTTTGAAAGAGCATTTATTCGAGCCGAAACCGTAGCGTTTACCGATCTCGTCGCGACTGGTTCGATGACCGCAGCAAAAGAAAAAGGACTGGTTCGCAGTGAAGGCAAAGAGTACATAGTTAAGGAAGGAGATGTCATGCTGTTCCGAACCAGTGCCTAAATCTCGATCGGGAAGACTTTCAAAAAGTGCGGTAATTTATATATGTAGACTAGTAATTGTGCCGCGAATGCGGCACAATTACTAGTTAGGCATCTGAACAAATGCCACGCTCATACACCCGCTGCCCGTACACAATCATTGCCATGCTTGCCTTGCGTCAAGCACAGACTACCTGGAGAAAGATATGACAGACAAGAAAAGTGTCCTGGTGATCGGCGTGCAACCAACACTCATGGATTTCTCTGACCCAGACTACGCGGCTTACCCTGGCATGGACGCGGCGAAGGTATTGGCCGGCCTCAAAGCCTCTGAAGACAGCTTGACTGACTGCGGCTACGACGTGCAAATGTGCTTGACCGATTTTGGCGAAACTGCTGAGGCCGCTGTTCGAGACCAACTGGAGCAGAAGCGGTTCGACTGCATCGTCATCGGGGCGGGCATACGAACGATCGCAGGAAACTTTCTATTGTTTGAAAAGTTGATAAATGTCGTGCACGCGCACGCTCCTCAAGCCAAGCTGTGCTTCAACACCGGACCGACTGACACAACTGAGGCAGTACAGCGCTGGCTCTGAAATGCAAGACGAATTTGTGCTTCCGCAAGGCACATCTGCCTAACCCTTCGTTGGTGCGGACGGAGTAGAGTCTATCTGTAAGAGTTTAGTTTGCCTGCCGCCGCACAACTTCCCCGTTATACGCCCACTCAGCAAATTTCAAACTTTTGGAGATCTTGAAATGAAAATCAGTATTGAAACTGTCGTCAAGTCTGATCTAGATCCTGTCTGGTTTGCATGGACTAACCCAGAAGACATCAAACAGTGGAATGCGGCATCCGAAGATTGGCATACTACTGAGAGTACAGTTGACTTGCGAGAGGGTGGAACCTTTTTCTCAAGAATGGAAGCAACAGACGGGAGCATGGGCTTTGACTTTGGCGGAACGTTCTCAAAAGTGATTGAAAATCAGCTAATCGAGTATTCTATGGGGGATGGACGATCAGTCGTAGTTGAGTTTTCACTCGTCGAAAATGGTGTAAAAGTAGAAGAAAAATTTGAAGCTGAGTCTCAAAACGAAGCAGAACAACAGCGCCAAGGCTGGCAAAGTATCTTAAATAGTTTTGCGCAGCATGTTGAGTCCAAGAAAATTGGTCAATAGTTTACGCATCTAGCGGCAAAGTTGTCCGCAAGTTAAGCGAGTACCAAGATCTCAAGACCTGGTATTTCTGGTTGCGAGATGCAAGATAACAAAGCGATGGACGAGACATCTGACCGTGTTATAGCCTGCCGAGGCGTTGATTGGGAAGGGTTTTAACAAGTATTGAATACTCGACTCTATTTGCTTTAGAGCGGCAGCAGCCACAAAGTACACATCTCGATCGAAGTGATTGAGAGCAGTGATTAAATCAGAAACAGTATCTCTCAACCACAGTTATTACTTAAATTGATTTCTGTTACAGCAATTTCTGCTAGTCTATACGGAAGCTAGCAAGGTATTGCATGGATTTGATTTCACCTTTGGGAGTAGTTGTTCAGGGATCTTTGAGCCAAGGATTAGAAGTGCGGCTCAATGGTGAAGTCTCGGTCGAAGATATGCGAGTAGGCAAGTTCCTCGTTGTCCAGGGTAAACGGGCGCGATTCTTTTGTATGCTCACAGATGTCACATTGGGAACTGCTAGCCCTCGAATTTCGATCAATCCTCCCGATCCTAGTAATACTTTCCTCACCGAGGTACTAGCGGGTACTGGGACTTTTGCCACAATCGCGCTTACACCAATGTTGATGTTTGTGCCATCCGACCCATTGGATATTCTTGTTGCCAGCCCAAAAAAGAGTAAACGGAAGAAGTCGGAATATTCGATCGAATCATCACTCAGTTTTGAAGATCCCAGCACATTTAGCCTGTTGCCTGTCAAAACTATTCCCAGTCACTTTAGCCGTGTGTTTGATGCCTCGGAGCGAGATTTTCGGATCGTGTTTGGTTGGGAAGACGATCCACAGAAACGTAACTTTGCGATTGGGCAACCGATCGATATGGCAGTTCCTGTTTGTTTAGACTTGGATCGATTTGTTGAGCGCAGTAACGGCGTGTTTGGCAAGTCGGGGACGGGTAAATCTTTTCTGACTCGCTTACTGCTTTCGGGCGTAATTCGCAAACAAGCAGCAGTGAATTTGATTTTTGATATGCACTCAGAATATGGCTGGGAGGCAGCAAAGGAAGGGAAATCTTTTAGTACGGTTAAGGGATTGCGTCAACTATTTCCAGGACAAGTGCAGATCTATACACTCGATCCTGAATCAACCTTGCGGCGCGGCGTGCGAGATGCTCAGGAAATCTACATCAGCTATGACCAGATCGAAGTCGAAGATTTGATGCTAATCAAAGATGAGTTGAATCTTTCCGAAGCCAGTTTAGAGAATGCGATCATCTTAAAGAATGAATTCGGCAAGAATTGGATTGCCCGACTGCTAACGATGTCTAATAACGAGATCCAAGAATTTTGTGAACAAAAGATGGGCAGTAAGTCATCGATTATGGCTTTACAGCGCAAACTGACGCGATTGGAAGACATGAAGTATATGAAGAGTAACTGCGCTCAAAATTACATTAAATTAATTCTCGACGCGATCGAAGCGAAAAAACATGTCGTAATTGAATTTGGTTCGCAATCGAATTTGCTCTCTTATATGCTGGCGACAAACGTGATTACGCGCCGCATCCACCATGCCTATGTGCGAAAAGCTGAGAAGTTTCTGCAAACCAAAAATATATGCGATCGACCACCTCAGTTAATGATCACGATCGAAGAAGCACATCGTTTTCTCGCCCCACACACCGCCAAGCAGACGATTTTCGGCACGATCGCGCGGGAAATGCGGAAGTATTTTGTCACCTTGCTCGTAGTCGATCAGCGACCATCAGGGATCGACAACGAGGTGATGTCCCAAATCGGCACGCGGATCACGGCTTTGCTGAATGATGAAAAAGATATCGAAGCAATCTTTACAGGTGTAGCAGGCAGTGGTAATTTGCGCTCTGTCCTATCAAAGCTAGATTCTAAGCAGCAAGCCTTGGTACTCGGTCATGCCGTGCCGATGCCTGTAGTGATTCAGACTCGCCCCTACGATGAGACCTTTTACCGCGAGATCGGGGATGTCCCTTGGGCAGAGATCTCCACATCAGAAGTGCTGCGTGTTGCCGAAATCGCCAAAGCCGATCTGGGTTTCTAACTAGCTGGGACTGGTTCCGATGGATGGGATAAATAACTCAAAACACTTGAAATATACAGGTCACAGCCATCTTGAAGATGAGCCGTCAAAATCCTCACTCTAAGAGGGTTTCAACGATTATTCCCATGATACTGAACCAGTGCCAAGAAATGCAAGCCATGTTTCGCCTAGACGAATGTTTGTATTTGGCAGAATTACAGAAAGTGGTCGATCGATTAAACTAAACTATGATTAAGAAAAACTTTGCACAGAGTTCGATCGGGTTATGTATAAATTGATATGCCTCAAAAGATTCGAGAGCTAAAAAGTATGCTCCTCAAAGCAGGATTTACCTATCGTCCAGCGAAGGGGAGCCATACAGTCTGGATACACGAACTACTCCGAGATATGCCACTCACTATTGCAGGGAAAGATGGGGATGACGCAAAAGCTTATTTAGAGAAAGAAGTTAAACAAAGGCTAAAAAAGCTAGAGGATCTAAAGTAATGTCACACTACAGCATGATCATTATCTGGTCAGAAGAAGACAACAGCTATCTCGTGCATCTACCAGACTTTCCATTTCAAAAATTTCATACACATGGCGATACTTACGAACAAGCCGCAAAGCACGGACAAGAAGTAATTGATAGCTATCTTGAGATGTATCGCGAACAAGGAAAATCTTTGCCAAACCCTAAAAATTCACTGCAAATTTTACAGGTGGCTTAGGATTCAAGATTCAAGCAAGGGATTTAAAAGCTAGCTTTTCATTTTCGACTGTAATCGAGATCGTACTGCCTGGTGGAAATGCCCCTTCGAGGATTTTCGTGGCGATCGGGTTTTCGATTTCGCGTTGGATTGCGCGTTTGAGTGGTCTCGCGCCAAACACAGGATCGTAGCCGATCGTGGCGATCAGATCTTGGGCTGCGGCAGAGATTTTGAGGTTAATTTTTTGATCGGCTAAGCGTTCTTCAATCCGTTTGATTTGTAAACCCGCGATCGATTTGATCTCAGACTTACTCAGGGCATGGAAGATTACGGTATCGTCGATCCGATTGAGAAATTCAGGACGGAAGGTCGATCGAAGCGACTCCATCACCCGACGGCGCATCTCTTCATATTTAGACTCATCATCCAAGACATCGAGAATAAACTCACTGCCAATGTTGCTAGTCATAATAATCACGGTGTTTTTGCAGTCCACTACGCGCCCCTGACTATCGGTAATGCGTCCATCATCCAAAACTTGGAGCAGAATATTAAACACATCGGGGTGCGCCTTCTCAACTTCATCAAACAGGATCACGGAGTAGGGATGGCGACGCACAGCTTCGGATAACTGACCACCTTCTTCGTAACCGACGTATCCAGGTGGTGCACCAATTAGGCGGGAGACGGAATGCTTCTCCATATACTCCGACATATCAATCCGCACCATTGCCGTGTCGGTATCGAACATAAACTGAGCCAAGGCGCGAGCTAGCTCGGTTTTGCCAACACCTGTAGGACCAAGGAAAATAAACGAACCGATCGGTCGGCCTGGATCTTTCATCCCCGCTCTAGCACGCCGAATTGCCGATGATACGGATACGACAGCTTCTTCTTGACCGACGACTCGATCGTGCAGATGAGATTCGAGCTGCAACAGTTTTTGACGTTCTGATTCCAGCAAACTCTTGACGGGAATGCCTGTCCACCGCGCCACAATTTCGGCAATGTCATCTTCTGTGACCTGTTCGCGAAATAGGGTGGAGCCATTGACTCTGGCGCGATCTAGCTCTAGATCGGCATCGTCGAGATCTTTTTCGAGTTCAGTCAGCTTGCCATACTTCAGTTCGGCGGCACGGTTGAGGTTGTAATCGCGCTCGGCTTGCTCGATCTGGAGCTTAATTTGATCGATTTGCTCTTTTAAAGTTTGGACGCGATCGATCGTGTCTTTTTCGGTCTGCCATTGCAGATTCAAACCAGTTTGTTTCTCTTTAAGGTCGCCAATTTCTTGGTTAATCCGCGTTAGTCGTTCCATTGCCGCTTGCGCGCTTTTGTTTTTGTAGACGACGCGGCTATCTTGCTCAACTCGTTCTAAGGAAGCATAGTCATCTTCTTTTTGGAGTGAAAGCCGTTCCATTTCAAGTTGTAACAAACGTCGATCGATTTCATCTAGTTCTAATGGTTTGGAGGTGATCTCCATTTTGAGTTTGGCGGCGGCTTCATCGACCAGATCGATCGCTTTGTCGGGTAAAAATCGGTCAGAGATATAGCGATTCGACAAGACGGAAGCGGCAACTAGGGCGGAGTCTGAGATTTTAACGCCATGATGGACTTCGTAGCGTTCTTTGAGTCCGCGCAGGATCGAGATCGTATCTTCGACGCTGGGCTGATCGACAAATACCTGTTGGAAACGACGTTCGAGTGCGGCATCTTTTTCGATGTACTTGCGGTATTCATCCAAAGTCGTCGCGCCGATGCAACGCAGTTCGCCTCTCGCCAGCATCGGTTTAAGTAAATTTCCTGCATCCATCGATCCTTGGGTCGCGCCCGCTCCCACAACGGTATGCAGCTCGTCGATGAACAGCACGATCTGCCCATCCGAGGTCATCACTTCTTTGAGGACAGCTTTAAGCCGATCTTCAAATTCGCCCCTATACTTTGCCCCTGCGATTAAGGCTCCTAGATCGAGGCTAATTAAAGTTCGACCTTTGAGCGATTCGGGTACGTCACCGCGAATAATCCGTTGTGCTAGCCCCTCGGCGATCGCGGTTTTACCCACACCTGGCTCACCAATCAGTAC